>Ga0335072_10009409_pt1 | contig 14091 bp, 14 predicted proteins | sample Lox_Sample_21_FD_206725 | JGI IMG/M metagenome (GOLD analysis project Ga0335072, IMG submission 206725) | Soil microbial communities from Loxahatchee National Wildlife Refuge, Florida, United States - Lox_Sample_2.1 | ecosystem: Environmental > Terrestrial > Soil > Wetlands | place: USA...
AACTCTTTCCCCACTCTCAGTTTCGGCAAAAACTAATACCTACTTCTTCTAGACCGTCCTCTTCCTATTCTGCGCCCTTAACGAACTCTTCTTCATTGCCCTCTACCTAGTCTCCTTCTCCGAGCCACTTCTCTCTCCATCACTCCTTTCTACAGACCCCTCCGGCTCTGTTTCCGCTCAGCCTGGCTCACCTGCGCATCCTAGCATCTTCCTCAACCCTTGGAGCGCCGGTGCACTAGAGATCGCACGTGCGAATAAGATGGATTCAAGAGGGCCATGGATTCTAGTCTACATCAGTGCGCCAGTCATGCTAAGTAAGCAGATCATCAATGTGATTCAACTAGTAAAGGCGAGTCGATGGTTAGCAGAGGGTGATGTGGCGAAGAGGAAGGCAGATTTTGAGAGAGAAGCGCGAAAGAGAATAGGTTGACTGGATTTAGAGCTGCACGGAGGAGTGTCTACCCAGTCTTGATTCTTTGCGCATTGCAGCTTATGAAACTGGGTCGTTTGTGCTTCCACCATTCTTTTTCATTCTCCATTTGCTGCATGGCGAAGGCGCTCTCAAAAAGTCCCAGTATGAGTGTCATGTTGGCATCTAACACGGAAATTTGGTATCTAGTTGGGTGCATGGGCAGAGGCTCTTCAAGGTTGACTTTTTGCTTCTTCCCATGAGAAACGGGCTGTACAGTTTGATCTGATCCGGGCTGGGTTTGGTTGTGAGAGGAGATGACTAATCGCTGAGGAGAGTTGTTTGTTCTCTAGCAGCATCCTCTATGGAATAATTACTCTAATCTAATTTTTGTTCGAGGCTGCGTCTTCTTTTCTCCTAGCTTGACATCATGTGATCTGATGTGTTTGAGGGGGTTTGAGGGGGTTTTGGGCTTGCTGGTAGGTCTTCTTTTCGAGTTCTAGATGTAGTGTCGTGGTGGTTGCTTCGTTGTCTTGAGGGCCGTTGTGATGGTCACATGCAGGGCTTGTCGCTGCATAGGTTCCAGGCCGCAGTTCTCCAACGGAAATCTGCCTTAATGATAACGATGACCTCTCCCGAAGGTGAACGCTCCGAGGGAGTCAAGTACACCGTCCACCTCGTCCGATTGCTGGGGCGCGCCACTTAGAGTCAGGTGAAGGTCTAATAGGGCGAATCGCGTAATGACGATTGCTCGTTGGACTCCATAATCGATACCGAAATCAGCTGGCACCTGCCTTTTGGAAAGTTCAGCTAGCAATCAGGACAAGATGGGCGGTGTATGGTGAATAGAGTGGACCTTCCAGAGCCAATTCCCCTGGCTGAGGCATCTTTTGAGCAGCAGCATATGTGGTGTGGAGCACTGCCCCAGCTCAGTTTTTCGTCCATGTTGTTCGGCAGGCCTTTTTTTCGTTTAAGCCTCGTCTTAGGTACAGTCCTAGATCGCCGCCATCTGCGAGACTCGGGGGAGTGACAGCCATCTGCCGGTCAGAGAGGTGCGATACCTGTCTAATGCCCTATCAAGCGGGCTCGAACTCCACGTACAGCAGCCTGCTGATGAGAGCAATGAACCTAAGAACGGTATGGGGCGAGAGGATGTCAGTTGTGTCTCAGGCTACACGCGACAGGTCCACACCAGCACTTGTGAGTCTCAGCCTTGCGCAAAGGGAGCCCTCAAGGGTCTTCAGGCCGTAATAACGAGAATTCTCGATGTTCGGCTTATACCTTGACGGCATAGACTACCTCAGTCGAGATAGGTAGTGTGGACCACCTTCCTCCTGTCCAGAATCCTCACGTTACCACCCACCTATATGCCCTACCTAGGCGACAAACATGGCACCTACAAGTACGGCGAGCGCGGTTTCCTAGACTTTCCAAGTCGTGCCGGTTGGAACAGAAATCTCATGTTGAACGGCGACTTCAACCAAGGGCGAACGGAAAGCTCAGCAGAAAAGGGCCGCTTTCGTTCAACAGTGGCTTTACTTTGGACTCCTTTCAGCTTGCCTCGGCACGCCCAAACCCACTGACTCGCTCGTAGCCGACTTCACTCGTCAGAAAGACCGTGTGGGCTCGATCACTGACATGACTGCACTGCCAATCCGCGAGGGCGATAACGAACCTCAAGTGATCACTACTGCTTGATTACCAAGATATCTGACCGAATGGCAAGCAGTGTCGAGACTTTGTCTGACTTCGAGCGAAAGGCCAAGGGTGATCTATGAAAATTTGCCTCATCAAAGGTATGGAAACATGTCAAGAAATACAAGTGCGCAGGAGGAAGAGAAAATCCAATGCAGGAATATAGTGACGTGGGCCATATCGATCATGGTACCCGGATCCGTTCTGGCTCACGCCTGGATAGCTCCCTCCAAACTCGACAGGCTCTTCAATTGAGGCCTAAGTGAGGCAGCTATCAAGAAAATGCGGGATGGTGCAAAAGTGACATAAGCATCCTTTTTGAACAGACTCATTCCAGCGCGATGTATTGTGCCAGCATATTATCGCCTCAAGCCTCATCGAAAGATCATGGACGTTGTAGATTCGACTAATGTGCGGCCATGAGCGTGTCATCGATAAATCATGTCGAATGCTAAAGCGACTGATAATTGAGAGCATACCAGGCTATCGATCTTGCTAGCAGATAAAAGCCCAATTAGCAAACATCTTCAATCACTAGCTTCTCACCAGAATGTTCGCCCAGATCTAGCTTCAGCCTCCGCTCGAAGAGCTCCAACAGCATCTCGAAGCACACTTTTGAGATGCCTGGATCATACCTCCCCTTGGACAACTCGTCCCGTATGAAAGCATGCTGGGCACCTGCGATCTCATAGAATGAGAAGTTCACACCCACGTCGTGCAACGTCTTGCGAATCAGATCTCGTCCAGCTGGAGGAACGTGGTTGTCGCTTTTGCCAAATATCATGACAAGCTCGCCTTTGATGTCACCTGCTCGCTCGAGACTGTCATCTTTCATGCCTTCGCCTAGGCTGTGGCTGTGGATGTCTGTTGCGAAATAGCAAACTGCGGCTCTGACTCTTTGGTCCAAGGCACAGCGGTAGGCGAGATGACCACCGAGGCACATTCCTGTAGCCCCTACGCGGCCGTTACAAGTTTTCAGGTTGAGAAGGAGGTCGACAGACAGCGTTGCATCTTCGTCATAAGCAGCTAGCTTCTTCTTAACCTTCCATTCGTTGCCCGCGTCGGTGCCTGGAACGTCATAAGCCAGTGGCTCTGGACCGGTGAATTCGTGATATGATGACGGCGCTGCCACGATGTAGCCTTGACCGCAGATCTGGCGGGCGAAACGAGCAACGGGTCCAGTCACTGTACAGAGTCAATTTTTCCCTGGAAACATGTCATGCACGAGACAGCGAAGCTTGTGAGAGATGTAAAATGGGCCTACCTTGGTAGATTTCGGAGAAGACAACAACACCGGGAAACTTGGCGTGAGGATAGCCAGGTATGGTAGGGTGGAAGATGTAGATACCTTAACGGGTCATTTAGTACGATGTGTAGTGGCTATGGTAGAGCGATAAGTTCGTACGCATAGTACTATCACCTCCAGCTTTGGTGGGTACATCTTTGAACGACTCTTGTACAAGCATTGTTGCAAAACACCCCAATGTACCGCCGAGTTTACAGTTAGGCCTGCTAGATATTTCCCAGGTTGTTGAAGCAATTCTCCGTAATGCTTGCGGTTTAGCGACCCCGTGACCACCCCTCACCACCCGCCGTTGTCCGGCATAGTCTGCCAGCCCGGCCCTTCTCACCAGCAACTCTCTTCACCCTCAAATCCTCTACTGCAGTCAGAAAACTTTTCCTTACCATCAACTCTGTTACCAACACCGGCTGCTTGGGCTCGACGCATGTCTTGGCGGTGCGGCCTTAACACTTGGCGCACACAGGGTTGTCTTTTGTACCTAGTGGCCCTGCTTCATCTTCCTTCCTTCTTTAGATGTGATGTCCTAGTTTAACGACACCTCCAAGATTCGCTCTAGACTGGCCTCCTAACAAACTCTCACTCATCGTTACCACTATGGCATCCGACTTCAGCTCTGCCTAGGCAACAGAGCTTGGCCGGGATGACTCGGGGTAGGTAGATTCGATAGGGAATTCCGTGGGATGTAGTCTAACATAACTGTAAGAGATGCACGTCTGTAAGAGCTACATGTCTGTAAGAGAGACACGCCTATAAGAGATGCATGCCTGTGACATACACGCCTATGCCCGCCTATGAGACACTTGCGTACGAGATGTATACCCTATGAGATGCACGCCTGTAAGATGTACGACACAGGCATTGATTCCCCATGAGATCCGAATCGTACGTAGGAAGAAAACGACCCGTTAGACCGATACTACAGCATCTGTCCTGAAAATTAGGCAGATACATTTCTGCCGCAATGCATCGTCACCCGCTTGGCGCCACAAAGTGTTCAAGCTGTCTCCGCATTGCTGTTCCACGTTTCTGTCAACGTTCCCGTTCCCCTTCACTCTCTTCAGACCTAGTTTTTCATGTTGTTCTACTCTTCTAGGCTCTAAATGCGAACAAGACTCTGAGGTGGCACAATGGGTGCTTTCATGTCAATTTTCAAACCCCGCCATGAGCCCGTACCAGCATCAGGAATCTCAAAGCTATTGTGCTTCCTCAACCTCCCCCCCGAGATTCGCAGCAGCATCTACGACCTACTCCTAGTCGCACCCAATGGCGTTATGACTTGCAGTCACAAAGATTTCAAACCTCACCCCCAAATCCTTCGTGTTTGCCAGCAGATCCACACAGAAGCCTCCCCAATCCTATACGGCAAGAACCAGTTCCATCTCGTGGTCCAAAATCTGCGCGCCATTCACTCTGGTCGGCACGGCTGGACTAACTGCGGGGCCAGGAACATAAATGGCATCCGAAGACTGATCATCGACAGCTACCCTGCGCCCTCGTTGTGGGATCCATTCTACGACGACCAAGTCATGGCTGCCGGTATCGGCGTTGGACCGCCGGCCCTCAATTTCGTCAACTTGGCCACCCACATGGGAAGTCTTGAATCCTTGACGCTTCGCTGCTGGGTGAAAAGGTCTTCCGACCGCCGCTCCGGCGCCAGGCACATGGCCATCAGCTGCATGGTGGAAATAGCGCAGAAGACACGCCTGAAGACGATGGTCGAAGTCCCACCAGAGGATATATCGTCGCCAGGGCACGATTCAAGCACGATGCGTCTAATGTCCTCAGAGGGGTTCAGGCTTCTACCGCAGGTACGTGTCCCCTTTTTGACTCAGACATTGCGCGATAAATGACAAGAAGTAGGAGAAGCTGATCGATTTTGAGGAAGAAAAGAGGTTGCTTGATATCCTAAGTGAAGAGCTTGACATGGAACACAGAAATACTGAGGCAGAGCTTGAACTACTGAGGTAGAGCTTGAACTACTGCAGCAGAGATTGGCCATTGGTCATCATTTCTCACTCAGGTTGGACCAAGCCAACTCCAAATGATTGGCAGGAGCAAACATAACCCCAAGTGGACTTTGCATTGCCCAAGGGGCTCGCATGAGCCTACCACGTGATATTTACGAGGTCGTAGCCAGGCGACCCATCGGACCCTTGCCAGTCTTCCGCCTCCTTTGATTGGCGGCTTGTAACAACGCCTTTGACGCACATTTGAAGGCTACTCGGCGGGATAGCCTCCCTTCACACGCGAAGATCTTCATCACCATCCTGCGGAATGAAAATTTCGTCCACCTCGCCCACGTCTTAGCAACGGTGGGTAGACATGACGGCAGACAGGTTACTCTATGTATGGCCTGATTCTGGTATCTGCGCGGTTCACAGAAAAGTGATAAAAATGTTGGGGCAGGAAAACGAAGAGTCTCTTGGGAACGGTGCTCCTAGGAACAGTCTCCTAGGCCCACAACGCGATATCGTAGAGCCCTATGAATCGCTAGTAGTCAACGACATTATGTTGATGTTCTACTGTAATTAAGCGCTCGTCTGCAATATACAAGATCTGCCCGACACACCAGTTTGCATCGTGACCAATACTGAACATTTACATCAAGCGGATTTGTAAACTCTTTGCTTCATTTGCGTCCAGCAAGCAATGCCTGAAATGACTGTGAATCCAGCTGCCATTCACTTGCAAGCTGTTGTTCCGGGCTTCGTTGTTCCTGTATTCAAGCTTCGTCGTCCTTTGCCACGTTACCGCCCCTACATCCCCATTGATCATTTGTGCTTGATCAAAGGTCAAGTTACCAATGTAGGACCGTTCGTCTCGAGCCACATTGGCGGGTATTTCCAATCCGATAGCCTTCAAGTCTGCATCATTTAATGGCAGCGTCCCGTCTGCTGTCGGAATGTCAGTCTTTTAGTTGAATGACGGGATTCATGCACACCTCTCTCAGCGGACTGCCTGCCTTCCAGTTGAGCGGCAATTGTGAGCCTTGCGTCAAGCACCCGTTTGACATTCCGATCAGTCCTCTGAATGGTTGATAACACAGCTGTTAGTCCGTCACGTAGTGTGCCAGTCAATCCGACTTGTGCAAGGAGAATGCGTGTGCCCAGCTCGTTCTTTACTCTATCCAAGCGGTCTAGAATCCCGACCATCTTCTTTTCATCCCGCTTTGCCGATCCTATGGCGTGAACATGCTGCCTAGTGGCACCCGTTGTTTGCCATATAGCCACTTTCCCCAGAAAACCTTGTAGTTCTTGGGAAATTTCAAGCACCTTAGCGAGTTGCTCAACTACGCCCCCAGTCTGGAGCTCCTTCTCTTCTTCAATCAAACGTAAGGTATTAAGCAAGTCGTTGAATTGTCCGGTATGGTCTTCGAGGAGCTTTGGATAGCCTCGCACCGTCTCTCGGGCCTGTTGAATCTGTTGAATGAGGCTTATGGCTTGACCAAGCAATTGCGCGACACTGGCTGCGGAGGCGACAACATCCTAGTACCCGCACATCATCCGGAAGTATATAAACCAAAGCGACTTTTCTGCTTTCCACTATAACAGAAATCGAGCTGACACCGGGTTAGGCTTTAACCTCTTGAGCTAGATAAAGTAAGATCCCTTAATACTACGCGGTTGGACTACTTCAAAAGGCTGGGCGCTAACTTAGAATTCTCAGACAGGCTGTCGCTCAGCAGCAGCAGCAGCCTTTAATTGGTGAACACGGCGCACTTTGTTGATCAGATACTGGTTTAGGGCGTGCTGATCTGCAAAATCTCGATCGCAGTCTCGCGATGGAACCAACTAACGCTAACCGTCGACCATGGATTGCCCGGCTAAGAGCGTGGCTTGACCCAAGTTGCTGTTCATTGGTTTTAGAGACATTGTACCCGTATCCCGCTGACGTTGGGCCACGGCTTGCGAATTTCACGAGGTTACCAAGTCAGCGAGCGCTGGTTGCCGTTTCAGCAACGTTTATGAGGTATCGCTCGAGAGCGTGGCCCTTGGCGTTCTTTGAAAATGGGGTGAGCAACGTTAGCTCTGCGGCCTAGGCCAGCTGCGGTAAGTCGCGGGGGTTCAGGGACCATCCCCATGCACACCGGCCAGCTCAACCAGTTCGCGCGAGCTCAGGGCGACAAGGCTCACCAGCCAAAACCGGACGGGCAATGTCGAGTTGAAGTCCCCCAAGCTCTGCTCTCGCCCCGGCTTTTCTGTGGAGGAATTGGAAAGGGCCTTACCAGTTCGCCTTTTGGTTCCAGAAGTCCTCGGATTGACGTTCTTGGTATGGTCGCTGAATACAGTATCAAGACTCTTTTTTCAAGATCTACAGGGACGTCATCCTACTTGAAGAGTTGCCATTACCGGCATCACTTATTGCTTCAGCGTCCATAGCGCTTTATCATGGCGTCGGTTGGGTCACTTGCTTACATCTTGGTGCTGGCCTATTTAATTTCGGTGACCTCGAAGGTATTAGATGGGGAGCCATTGATGATATTGTCTATTCAATATGCGCATCAGCAACTCAACATTCCGTACAGAGCCTATCAAGAAATTGACTGATTTAAATAGGCCATATACAGACTCTTCTTTCACCCTCTCCGCCACATTCCTGGCCCTTTCCTCGCAAAGGTCTCCGCGAAGTGGCTAAGCTATCACGACTTGGCAGGCTCACGCACCGCAACGTTGCACAGCGCCCACAACAAATATGGCACCATCATTCGTATCGCACCCGACGAGCTCTCCTTCTCCGATCCTGCCGTCATCAAAGAGATTTATTCGCAAGGTACAGCTTTTATGAAATCACCTTTCTACAACGGCCTAAACGAGGGCATCCCCAATCTTTTCGACGGCATCGATCGCGAGGCACATCGGCAGCGGCGGAAGTTACTTGGCAACGCCTTCGCGAAGAGCAGTATCATAGAGTCAGAACCACTTGTGGCAGAGCAGATCCGGAAGTTCATGGGCTGGGTTGAGAGGAGGGATGGGACGGTGATGAATGTGTATGCATGGTTCCGCATGCTATCACTCGATATCATATCTTCGCTTCTCATGGGGCAGGCTGTCGGCGCATTGGACTCAGACACCGAGCACGAGTACTTGAGCAACCTCGACAACCACCTGAAAATCGGCGGTGTGCGGTGGCAAATGCCTTGGCTCTTACCACTGACATCGTGGATCCCGTTACCAAGCTGGCAGTTCTTTCTGACATCTCAGGCCCGCCTGTACGCGTACGGCAAGCGCTCGTTCGAGAACTATATTGCAAGGTATGGGCGTGACAGCTCGCGCAATGATCTGCTGAAGCGTGTACTGGCTGGCGACAAGACAGAGAAGCCACTAACGGACGAGGAGATCTGCGCCGAGGTTGGCAGCCAGATGATCGGTGGGACGGACACCACCAGTATCACGCTTTCATATACAGCATGGGAGCTGGCGAAGCAGCCGGCGTTGCAAGACAAGGTCCGGCAGGAACTGCGGGAAGCTGGCGTATGTATCGACGCCGGTGTCCCGAGGTATGTGGATCTGGAGAAATTGAAACTACTGGATGCCGTGGTGACGGAGGGATTGAGACTTCATCCAGCGGCACCGGCGAGCTTGCCGAGAGTGTCGCCGAAAGGGGGTGCAAAGATTGCGGGCATCTGGGTGCCTGGGGACGTAAGTACCCAAAAATGCGTGACTCCGAGCGGGAATCCTTTCTAAGAGTATCCAGACCACGGTTTCAATGATGAATTATTCCACGCACCATAACAAGGATATTTTCCCGCGTCCTTTCGAGTTTGATCCGACACGTTGGTTGGCAACAAACGGCGGTACGCCGGAGATGAAGGAAGCCTACATGCCGTTCTCCAAGGGTTCGCGCATGTGCATCGGTATCCATCTGGCAACCATGGAACTAAAGATGATCCTTGCAACAATATTGCATGGATGGGAATTGAGTGTTGGAGAACGGACGACGGACGATGTAATGAGCATCACAGACCATTTCGTGTTGATGCCGAAAGGAGGGTTCTGTGAGCTTTATTTCAAGAAAATCAATGTGTGAACTGATTTTGCTTTGTTCTCAAACTGCCACGACGGAATGAATCTTTCTGGGAGTGATTTGACGTCTGGAACCAACGATTTCGTTACGATGCATTGAGCTGTCATGAAGAGACTAAAAGCTTGACAATCAAAACAGCACATGTTACTCACAACCCCCTATGTGGTTGTCTGCATCGGCCTCTGGCCGTATACGATATGACTGTTTTGAAGATAAGCTGCAGCTGGAGGGAAGATTGTCATGAAGCTTACTTAGTCGTATACAAAATGAAGCTCTTTGTTTGCGCAGTCTTTCCGTACATCGGCCAAGAAAAACGTGCGCTGCTTCAACCCGCCCATTTTCAGTACTCGTGTCACTGGAGCCATGGCGAAAGCTTCCAAGCCTTGCTAGATTTTGCAGCCTATTCCTGGCACCAAGTCCCTTCCGGGGACACGTTCGCAACTTAGCCCATGTTTCTCGTGAGTGTTCAACCATTGACGACAGGGAAACGAGGCCATCACATGAACGTACCAGGATATTCTCCTGCGGCCAGGTGCCAAATGGCAGCTTTATCACAGTATGAACCATGCTCTTAAACCGCCTTGAGCACCTTTTGAGCTCAGGCCAACTTCACCTTGATCCGCAAGTCGAAACGCTAGGGCGCTAGTGCGTCAGTGCGTTCTGGTGCCAGGTCGCCTTACGGGGGGGACTCTTGGACAACCCCGTTTCCCTGAAAGATCGAAAGATCGTTTATTTGGCTGCCAGAAATTTAGGGATGGAATGCCAGAGGCCGCCTAGGAAGCACGCCAATTGCCAAGATCCTGGAGCGAGGCATAGACGCTGATATCGTCTATGCAAAGGCAAGCAGAAGGAATTTTGACATGTAAAGCATCGCTTCCTGATTTCGCTGGCAATCGTTCGTATGGCAAGAGAGCGGGAAACTTCCACAGCCAAGAGCATCCGTAGAAATCCATGATCAATGATACAAGCAGTCTTTGCCAACTATGTTCTCCGGAATTGAAGTTCGAGTCAAAGAGTAGCTAGCTATATACAGAACCTAGGCAGATATCATCCAAACCGCGCGCCTCGCTTTCCAAAAAATTGGCTCGACGGGCCTGTACAGAAAATCATTTCAACTCTTCCGCATGGTATCTCATCGCTCTGTACATGGCAAGATCCACGAAAATCTGGGAGTATGGTACATGAAAATAACTCGTGTGAGGGGTATATAGTAAACATTTTCAGTAAAATCATTCCTCGGTCAAGGCATTGTCACCAGCTTCACGCCAGTCTCGCGATCGTTCTGTTAGTTTTCGTACGCCTGGGATGCGGTCTGCCCAAAGGGCTTCCGAAGGAGTTCGGAAAGTGTAGCCTCGCTGTGAAGAGATGACCCCAATGGCCTGGAGCACCGCTTTCCTTGAGTCTCTCGAAAACACGGCGGGATGATTGATCCACTCCAGACTGGCCTCAATGTCCCCATCTAATGCATGCATGGTTGCTGTATCCACGCCTGATCTGCCAATGGTACTGGCATCGGAGTGTGGACTGTGGTCCCGATGATGCTCTGGTGTCTCCGAACGTGACCCTCCATTCTTCGTACTGCCCGCCGAATTGCGGGGAGGACTTTGAGCAGGCTTATTGCCTCCATTGGATTGAGAAGTAGTGCTCGGCACTGGTGGAAGGCCTCCCTTCCCAAGGCCTTTCAGAATCATCCTCGTTTCCTGCAGCAGGTGATGGGCTCTTTCATGTTGGCCACGTCCGACGAGAGTCAGAGCTCTGGTCAACATATCGGAAGTGAGAAGCTCCATCCGTCTTTGGACAATCGAGGGATGCGGTGGTATCGGAGGTGTGGCTGGTCGAATGTTCTGCTTCGAGGGGCGATTGGCAGGAAGCATCGTGATGGCTAGAAGAGACGGTCGCGGAAGATGAGTCAGGGTGCCGTCGCGGAGGATGTCGCTATAGGCGAGATCGGCTTGAAGCAGAGGAACCTCGTCTATACTCAAAGTACGCTGTTCATCACTCTCGAGAGATCCACCGAGGGCCTCCAGGCCAGATACGATACTCTCCCATGGATCTTGCGGCAACTGATCCTGTGAGCTGTTGTCTGGAGCAATAGCCAGCTGGACAAGAATATCTCTTTTGTCGCCGAATCTCAAGTCACCGATCGAGGCCTCAGCATCCCGCCCAGTTGCACGCTTCGTGATCTGGAGTGCGCCACTTATTTTGACAAATTTGGCAGGCGAGCCTTCGGGCAACTTCAACTTCAACTTGACGTTTTGATGCGAAGTTGATTGTAATGCTCCCAGGCAACCAGCGACGCATTCTCGTAACATCATCCAATCTTTCACATAAGTGTAAGACGCTTTCGTTCGAGACGAAAGCTCAATCATTGTGTCAGGCTTGTGCGTCAATCCAAGGCCAAACGAATGAATTGCGACCCTATAATAGCGATCATCAGTGCACTGGAGGAAAAAAAAAGATTGAAGCATTCGGGGTACTCACTTGGCTGCTTCAGCCCTCTGAACCACAAAGTCGACGCTTTCGGCGTCGGAAGTAGACGAGTCACTGATAAGAAGGATGTTTGAGATTGGATTGGCCGATTTTCTTTGCATGAGCAAATCCATGGCGACATTGGCTCCTTCGACCACATCAGCACGCAGACTCTTCTGTCCGACAGGCTTAATCGCGTTGAATATTTTGTTCCAGCCACCCCAGGCTTTACTCGTCATGCCCACAAGGGGAACGCCTCCACCACTGGACCCGAAGCTTACCAGACCCATTCGGTCTCGCTCTCCGAGGCTTTGGACGAGAAACTTGAGAGCGTCGCGCAATAGTGTTATTTTCAGACCCTGCATCGATGATGAAACAGGTATTACCACGACCATGTCCAAGGGCACATGGAGAGAGGGTGGTAGTCGGCTCTCTGCTGGTTCCCGCACCGAGGCAGTGTATTCTGTCGGCGCAGTATTGACCGATTGCACGCCGGCATACGAGGACGCGACTGAAGACACACGCTTCTTCGCCTTTGTGTGCCTGGAATAGTCATCCTCATCTGTGCCAGAAGTGTCGTGCTCGAATTCCTGCGGAGCCCGATTTGATGGATATGGGTTGTCCAGATCGATAAATGCACGCTTCCACAGCTCCAGTTGATGGCGATCTCGGAATAGTAGATGGAAGGCGGGTAGCTCGTTTACTGACAAACTCAAGGTCAAGATAGGTTCTTCTACAAAACGGAACCTAGTTAGCAAAGAGAAAAAGTGCAGCAGCGCGCTTCGGCCGTACCTGACGAAGAGTCCACCTGTTTCAGATGCCTTTTGATGATGATTGAGCCCTTAAGTGTGCACCTTGACACCTTCCGCTGCGCATCCCCGTCGACAAGTTTGGGTTGTGCGCCCTTCTTTTCCTTGACGCAAATGAGCATCTCATCGAACAAATAGCATTCAAGCTCCTGCCAGGATTGAAGATCTTTGCCAACACGGACAGTGCCATGGAGGCGTAACTTTCCAAATCTGTTCTCCTCTTAGCTGATGGCAATTATACGGCCCCCCCCTCCTTCCGTGTCAGACTCACCTTTCGAACTCCAAGCCATGCCAATTGTCAACGCGAGCCTTGAGGTCTTCGGTAGTTTCTTCTAGTGCCTCCAAATCCTCGTCTGGTATTTGGGGAATACGCGCCGGTCTAACCGGAGACTTTGCTGAGCTGAAAGCATCGTCTTGGGGCATAGACTGAGCAGGAGGTGCGTGCTGTAGGTCGTGAGGACTAGGGTGCCACTTCCCCTCAGGAACCTCAATTGTAACAAGGCATGCCAGGCTCTGTTGTTGACGAGAACGGTTGAGAGTTGGGAATTCGCTTCGCACTGTGACCACAGGAGATGGAATAGGGTTCTTAATCGCGCTTGTCCGGGGGCTGCTCAAGTCTGTCTCCATTGCGTGAACATCGTAGTCATGTCGCCTTCCAGTACCACTCTGAGCTTCGGCATAGTCTGCAGAAGATGTTGTTCCACTTCCGTGTCTCGCATGCTGCTGCTGTTGGCCGAATCCAAGACGCTCAATCCGCTCCCGCTGAATGCCTCTACTGTCGCGATTCGATATACCTCGGCCATCTCTTTGGTCAGTTTCCTGCTCTTCTGGTCGGAGTTGTTGCGGCCTTTCTCGACCCGGTTGATAATCCCAGGGCGTAGGAGTATTTTGCGAACTTCGATGGGCCATGGAGTCGTTGTGTGCCACGGATCTGACCATGCTGCTCAATTTGCCTGGAAAATGAATTAGCACTTGAAGACACCTTTTTTCAAACAAGAAAGCCATACCCAGGTCGAGTACATTGCCACCCCTGTTGCTATCAAGGCCTAGTGGGGCATTGCAAGTAGGACAAAATTGCGAGTCCGACTCTTTGATGAATTCGTAAAAGCACGCCTCATGAGAGACATGACCGCAGGAAAACTGTAGCACTCTTTCGCCACGAAGTGTATGTTCCAAAGGTTCTTCACATACTGCGCACTCCGTTCCGATAAAGGTTCTCTCACGTCGGGTTCGCGACCGTTCTGCATCAAGCATACCTGCCATAGGTCGCCCTGTCCTTGAGCAGAGAGAAGTCTGTGAATGTAGAGAGTGTATGTTGATGTTGTAATGATTGCCCTGGCGGGAGCCGCCAGCGCTTCGCGGAGGTAGTGAAGAGGCGTCAG
>Ga0335072_10009410_pt1 | contig 14091 bp, 11 predicted proteins | sample Lox_Sample_21_FD_206725 | JGI IMG/M metagenome (GOLD analysis project Ga0335072, IMG submission 206725) | Soil microbial communities from Loxahatchee National Wildlife Refuge, Florida, United States - Lox_Sample_2.1 | ecosystem: Environmental > Terrestrial > Soil > Wetlands | place: USA...
GACGGGGGCGGCGCCCGTGGTGGCATCCCTCGCCAAGGAACTCGACGCGCTCACGGTTGCCGTGGTCACCAAGCCGTTCGGTTTCGAAGGCCAGCGCCGCATGCGCATGGCCGAAGAGGGACTGGGGCGGCTGGCATCCACCGTCGATACCGTCATCGCGATTCCGAACGACCGGCTCCTGGCGCTGGTGCCGCGCGGCACCAGTTTCTTCGAGGCGTTCAAGGTGGCGGACGATCTGTTGCGGCAGGCGGTGCAAGGCATCAGCGATATCATTGTCACGCCCGGCCTGATCAATCGCGATTTCTCCGACATCAAGGCCACCATGGTCGGTATGGGGTACGCCATGATGGGGACGGCCATCGGGCGGGGCGAGAAAGCTGCTGTAGAGGCGGCGCGGCAGGCCATCAGTTGCCCGCTGCTGGAGGACTCTCGCATCTCGGGCTCGCGCGGGATCCTGATCAATATCACCGGATCGAGCCGCCTCGGCCTGCATGAAGTCAACGAGGCCTGCTCCATCATCCGCGAAGCTGCCAGCTGCGACGATGTGCAGATCAATTTCGGCGTGATCATGAACGAGTCGCTGAACGATGCGGTGAAGATTACCGTGATCGCCACCGGCTTCCAGCCTGAGAACGCGCCTCTGCCCGACCGCAAGGCCGTGCCGGAGATCCGCTTGCAGCCGCGTTTGCCCGAACCGGTCGCCCTCGAGCCACCGACTCCCGCGCCAGCCCCGCCGGCGCCGCCGATCATGGAGCACCGCATCGAACCACAGCCCGACTTGATGGTGGAACCCGAGCCCATGCTCGATCTCGACGACGTCGAAACGCCGGCATACCTGCGCCAGGGAAGATTGCTGAATTAGGTGTTTCTACCCGCGATACTTGTCCCGGCATTCGGGAGAGCAGAAATATACTGTCTCGCCGCCGAAAGTCCGCACGATTGCCGAGTCGGCCGAAATATAAACGCCGCAGACCGGATCTTTATGAAGCGTGACGCGAGTTTCGCCGGGTGGAGACTGGTTGCGAGCCGCTGGACGCCGGAAACTGCTGAAAAAACCCTGGAGGAGCGAACGCAGGACAAAAAACAACAACAGGGGAATGATGAATTCGCGAATGAAAGCCGAGATCATGCGGTCGGGGCCGGACGGACTGTCCAGCCCCGGAATACTCAGCGCTTACTTCTTTTTCTTGGGCGCGTTGGGATTGGAATACGTGGTCTGAATGCTGCCGCCCAACTGCGTCAGGGTCTCTTTCGCCGCTTGCGCGTACTGCCCGTCGGGAGCCAGCTGAAGATACTTCTGGAACGCTTCGATCGTTCCCGGAGGCGTTACGAACTTGCCCTCCTTATCGACCGTCGCCTGTCCCACCAGGCTGATGGCGTACTGATAATACGACGCCGCGTTCTTGGGATTATCGGGAGCGGCATCGATGGCTGCCTTGAATGCCTTGGATGCCGGCTCCGCCTGGCCGATGTTCGTCAACAGCGCGCCGAGATTGTAATAGCGCTGGAACGCGGTAGCAGGATCGAGTTCCGCTGCTTTCTTTAACTCGGCCTCGGCTTCGGGATACTTCTTGGCCTTCGCCAGCGCCAGACCGTAGTTGTTGTGTGTGGCCGGATCGTCGGGCTTGAGCTCGATCGACTTATTGTACGCTTCGATACCTTTGGCGGTGTCGGTGTCGAAGTCCGCACCGGTCTTAGTGCTCGCCAAACCCAGATACGCATCGCCCAGGTTCGACCATACCGCCGGCTGTGTGGCGTCGACCGTGCTGGCCTTTTCGAGCGCCGTCACTGCCTCCTGATACTTTTCGGCTTTGGCCTCCGGGGTGGTTTGAGTGGGCGCTGCCTGCAAGGCCGTCAGGCCTTCGTTGAATGCGTCATTAAGGGCCTTCTGTTTCTGTATCTTGCCCTTGTTCTCCGCCATCGATTTCTCGAGCGCTGCCTTCTGCTCGGGCGTCAGTTCCTTACGTAAATCATCGGAAATCTGGCCGGATTCCATGGCCTGCTTCACCATCGCGTTCTTGCTGGCGTTGGCAGCCGTGCTTTTCCGCAAATCGAAATCCGTGGGGGGATGGTCGCCCATTTGCGACTTCACGCCGTGCACAACATCGGCTTCCTTCCCATCGATGATCACACTCACATCGAACGTGCCCAACGGCACACCCGTGTGGATATAATGGCCATGCTTATCGGTTTTCAGTTGAGCATCCCACTTAATATCCGTGCGGTGGATCTTGATAATGGCACCTTGGACGGGTTTGCCGTCAACGCCCGTGACGGTACCTTCTATCGTGGTTATCTGTGCCAAGGCACTGGCGGCGAACATGACGAATCCGGCAAACGTCAGCGCCAAGCTACGCAGCTTCATAAAACCTCCAAACTCGGGTTTGTTTGTCTTAAACCCCAGTATACCTTATTCGTTAAATAACAGAATCTAAGGCTCGTCGAACAACCCAATTTGTTGAGTGGATTCAGCTTTGGCCTTCCGGCGGGTGAGCGGGCTCCCAATCACGCCGAGCACCTCGACACCGATCAACGCGGTCCGCGGAACAAAAACCTTCTGCCGGTTACCGAACGGGTCGGGTGGAACCACCACAAATCCGTGGGTGTCCAGTTGTAAGAGGTTATTGGGCAGGATTCCTTCCATGGTTTCGCCGTCGCGGAAGCGTAAACGAACCCAAAGTCCTGGCATCTTGGGCCGGGTTTGAAATGCTTGACGTTCATCCTCCGCCGGCGCCTCGAACTCGCGTACGAAGCTGACGGTTCGCACTTCATGGTACGGCAGGACCGATACCTGGCCTTCAGCAGAGAGTAATTCGACCCCTTCGGGCTGCAAAAAGGTGACCGGATTCAGGTATCCGGCCAGGGTTTCCCGCTGAAATCGGCGAATCAGCGCCTTTTTTGTCGTGGAGCTAGCCAAAAGTTCCTCTACTGCAACAACTATGTTTCAAACATTTCGCGGCTTATTGTATCATTGGCACGATGTCTGGAGCGCACACCGCGAATACGGCCGATCTGCCGGGCGAGATGCTCGCGTTCCTCAATTTCTGCCGGATCGAGAAAGGTCTGTCGGCCAATTCCCTCGCAGCCTATGCCCTGGACCTGTCGAAATGGAGCGCCTTTCTGGGCAACTCGCCCGCGCCCACCGGCGTCGACGACTTACGGCGCTATCTCGATCATCTGTATCGATCGGGGCTTAGCCAGCGCTCCATTGCCCGCCATCTCACCACTTTGCGCGGCCTATATGGCTTCCTGCTCCGCGAGGGCCGGATCGCTACCGACCCGACCGAGCACCTGGGCGCTCCGAAGCAGTGGCAGACCATTCCGAAGTTTCTGAATTTAGAGGATATCGAAAAGATCATTCAGGCGCCGGACACGACTCACCCAACCGGTCTTCGCGATCGCGCCATGCTGGAATTGCTTTACGCCACCGGGTTGCGGGTTTCCGAGTTATGCCGGCTGGGACTGAGTGACTGCAACCCCACTCACGGGGTGGTCCGGACCACCGGCAAGGGTAACAAACAGCGGCTGGTTCCCGTGGGCCGGGAGGCACTGAAGGCTATCGAGGCGTACCTCCAAACCGGACGCCCGGCGCTAGTCAAAGGCCGCGCCAGCCGCTATCTTTTTGTGACGGCGCGAGGTAGCTGTATGACGCGCCAGGGTTTCTGGAAATTGCTGGCTGTGCACGGCAAGAAGGCCGGCATCTTTCATGGGCTCACTCCGCACGTCCTGCGCCACAGCTTCGCTACGCACCTCCTGGAGGGCGGAGCCGATTTGCGCAGCGTGCAGGCGATGTTGGGTCACTCCGATATCTCGACCACGCAGATCTATACGCACGTTCTCCGGTCGAGGCTTCGGCAAACGATTGAGGAACACCACCCCAGGGCTTGACGCGATCCTTACCGGGATCGCCGGGTAAGAGGTGAAGATCGAGAGCGCGTTCGATGAGTGATTACGTCTACATGTTGGAGAGCCACCTGAGTCCGGACCAGAACCGGGTGGTGGAAGACGTTCAACAGGCTGCGGCGCAGTCCAATGTGAACCTCTTTCTGACCGGGGGCGCGATGCGCGATATGCTGGCGGGGCTGCGAATCCGCGACCTGGATTTTGTGGTCGAAGGCGCCGCGCTCAAGGTCGCCAAGGCCATCTGCGAACGCACCGGGGCGCGGACCGTTTCGGTGGATGAGATCCGGAAAAGCGCTGAACTGCTGTTCGCCAGCGGAGTTACGGCGCAGGTCGCCATGTCGCGACAGGAGAAGTACTCCCGCGCCGGAGGCAGGCCCCAGGTGACGCCAGCCACCATCCAGGAGGATTTGAGGGGCCGCGATTTCACTTGCAACGCCATCGCACTCAGTCTGAATAAGGCGTCGCGCGGTCTATTGCTCGACCCCATGAACGGCCTGGCCGATATCGAGCGCCACGAACTCCGCGCCACCGGCACCTACGGGTTTTACGACGATCCTTCGCGGCTCCTGAGGCTGATCCGCTTCCGGGTGCGACTGCAGTTCACGATCGAGGAACGAACCCAAATGCAGGTGGCCAACGCCCGCGAAGCGGAAGTGGAAAAACTGATTCCGCCGCGCACGCTGGCGGAGGAACTGAAGCGTATCAGCATGGAGGACAACCCATCGGCGATCCTGACAGCCCTCGAAGAAGCGGGATTGCTCGCGCTGTTTTCGCCTGCGCTCACGGGGCCGAAGTTAAACCTCGCCGGCATCCAGCGGTTCGAGAAGAACAGCAAATTGCTGCCGGAAGATTCGGCGTCGCGCACGGCGCGGTTCGGTCCGTTTCTCTACGCCCTGACCGAAAAGCTATCGCCCAAGGAAAAGCAGGCGCTGATTAAAGCCACGGAGATGACCAAAGCGGAACTCGAGCCATGGCAGAAGATCGAGGCGCGCGCCAAGAAGCTGGAAACTTCCTTGCGGGCTGCTCGCGTGAAAAAGGCCTCGCACGTCTATCAAATTATGACCGCCGCGCAGCCGGATGAGATCCTGTTCCAGCTTTACCACTCCACCTTCAAGCCGGTGCAGGAGCGGATGCGCAACTACTACCAGAAATATCTCCCGCTTTTGCAGGAGATTACGCCGGAGGAATGGGCCACGATCGAGGGCAAACCCGGGACGCCGAAATACAACAAGGCGCGCGATACTTTTATTGCCGTACGCCTGGACCGCAAGCCGAAAAAGCCCCCGGTACCGGAACCGGTTCCAACTGCTCCGGCGACGCCGCCGCCAACCAACTGGAGTCCCGCGGAAGCCGCGGCTGCCCGCCGGGGACGGCAAGGGTAATCTCAGGAGCTTTGGTGGGGCGAGGCTCGCCCCATAATTCATCAGCGGTACTTGCCGAAAGCGGCTCCAACAGTCCCATTGGCCAGTTGCGCGGGTGGCGGAGCCGGCGTGGAGCCAGTCCTTTTCATCCGGTTCTCCGCGAGCGTCCCGGAAGTGCGGAACTCGTGTTGATTCATGGCGAGAGCCGTGCGATTGTGCGCTGCCCGAACAATCCTGCCGGACACGATGAGCTGCATGGGCGCCTCGTTGCGGAGAAGCACGGGCCACGAGATGGCCAGTTCGACGTTCAATCCCACCGGTAAAGTGCGGCCGGGGTCGAAGAGGATGCCGCCGCTAGACAAGTCGACAGTCCGGCCAACTCCCGAGTCCAGCACTCGCCGGCGCCGGATCAGCTTCCAGCGCAAATCGAGGTTGATTCTGTACCGGCGGTCCTGCCGGCGATCGCCATTAATCCGATCGAATTTTTCCACGTCTTCTGCCGACCAATCCATATGTGCCCGTTTCCCGTGTATGGTTTTCCCGAACGAGTCCATTATGCGGAGGAAGAAGCCGCGGAAACAGTCATACCGGTACTTGCAGGGTACTCCTCGTTAGAAATAAACTTTCGATAACGTTTGTTTTAACCAAGAATTTTCTTAGATACAACATGATCAAAGAGCTTCGTTTAGGGAATCCGACGCCTGTTCGGTACTAAGCGAACTCAGCAAGTGCGGTAGAACTCTAAGAGTTCTCCGGTAAAATGAACCACCCTTGCTATTCTCTATAGAGGTACAGGAGTGTCTTTGACCGCGATCGGACCTCGCTTCGGCGCGCTCCTCATGCTGGGGGCGCTACTTGTTCCCGCGCAGGAGCTTCGGGACTATGAAAAAAAGGTCACCGACTTCACGCTCGCCAACGGCTTGCATTTTCTTATTCTGGAGCGGCATCAGGCCCCTGTCGTGTCGTTTCATACCTACCTGGATGGCGGGTCGGCCGAAGACCCCGCCCGGAAAACCGGCTTGGCCAGCCTGATTGCGCGGCTGGCATTCGACGGCACGGAAACCATCGGGACGAAGAACTGGACGGAGGAAAAAAAAGCCCTGGAATCGGTGGAGGCGGCGTTCGATCGCATGGACGGGGAGCGCGACAAGGGGTCGGGAGCGACCGAAGGCGCATATGCCATCCTGCAAGCCGGCGAATCGACGGCTTTAGGCGACGCCTTTCAGTTTCAGAATCCGGATGAGTACCGGCACGCGATTGAAAAGAACGGCGGGGTGGCGTTGGATTCGCACGCCACGCCGGATTCCATTGAAACGTCGTACAGCTTGCCTTCGAACCGGCTCGAACTTTGGTTCCTGCTGGAATCGCAGCGGCTGGCGCACCCCGTGTTCCGCAATTTTTACCGGGAGCGCTTGAAACAGATGGAGGATGTTACCTATTTGGCGGAATCCAAATCGCCGGCGAAAGTGCGGCAATCGCTGCTTTCGGCGGCGTTCGAGAATCTGCCGTACCGCAATCCGGTGATGGGATGGCCCTTCGATGTGGCCGCGTTGCGGCGGGGAGACGCCAAGGCTTTTCTGGACACCTACGGTGGACCGGCGAACATCGTCATCGCGATGGTTGGGGATGTCGATCCGGCGACCGCGCGGCGGCTTGCGGAGCGCTATTTCGGTCCGATCCCGGCAAAGCCGCACGCTCCCCTGATGCGATCACAGGAATTGAAACAGTCCGGGCCGAAAACCGTTGCCATTTGGAGCGATGGGCCATCCTACCTGATCGTCGGCTACAAGCGGCCGCCCGAAACTCATCGTGACGACCCGGCTCTCGACCTGCTCGCGGTAATCCTGGGGGATCCGCATAGCGGGTGGCTGCACCGGGAACTGGTAGAAAACAAGGCAATTGCACAAAACGCCGAGGCCGTGTCCGACTTTCCGGCGGCGCGCTACGCGAACCTTTTTGTGGTGTCGGCGACACCGGCGAAAGACCACACCGTCGAAGAGAACCAGAAGGCGATTGACGAGATGGTGGCCCGTCTGCAATCGATGCCGCTCGATGCCGCCAGCCTCGCGCGCGCGAAAAACATCCTGCGCGGACGATACCTCCGGCTGTTAGGCAGCAATCGGGAACTGGCGGCGCTGCTGACGGATTTCCAGGCCAATTACGGCGATTGGCACAAACTCTTTTCGCTTGGCCAGGACTATGAGCGGGTTACCGCGGAAGATCTGGAGCGCGTGGCCTTGGAATACCTGATTCCGGCCGGCCGGACGGTTGCCTATCTGACCAACACGCCGGCTGCCGGGACTGGTTTCAGCGGCGGAGGGTTGCATTGATTCGCGGCGCGCTGATCCTCGCCATTGCGGCAAGCGCTCTGGCGCAAGCGCCGCCATCCAAGTCCCCCACTTCTCCGCACCGGCCGGTTGCCTCCGCCGAACTCCCCAACTATCGCGAACTGAAGTTCCCGGAGCTGCGGCCGATCGCCAACCCTTCCATCGAAAGCGTTACTTTGCCGAACGGCTTGCAACTGCTGCTTCAGGAAAATCACGAACTGCCATTGGTCAACGGTACCGTGCTGGTGCGCACCGGGAGCGCGTTCGACCCTCCTGAGAAGGTTGGCCTCGCGGCTCTCGCGGTTCAGGCGATGCTCAATGGCGGCACAGCCGCTAAGCCCGGTGAACCACTGATAAGCCAGTTTCAGGATTTCGGTGCGGATTTGACAGGCCAGGTATCTCCGAATCTGCTGGCGATCTCTTTCTCCGGCCTGAAGGATACCGACGGCCCGGTAATCAATGCGCTTATGGAGGGCCTTACCGCACCCGAGTTTCCACAGGACCGGATCGATCGCCTGAAGGCGCGCCTGCGCGATGCCATCGCGCATCGGAATGACGACGGCGCCGCCATCCTGAAGCGCGAGTTTGTGCGCACCGTTTTCGGGGAGCATTCGCCCTATGGCGCGCTGATGGAGTACGCCAATCTGGACCGCATCAATCGCGGCGACCTGGTGAGTTTCCACCGGCGGTATTTTCTTCCCAAAAACATTACCATCGCGATGGCGGGAGACTTCGATCCGGCCGTCATGAAAGAACGGTTGTCGGTTCTGTTCGGCGATTGGAAGTCCGATCTGCCCGCCGCCGGCGCCTTTCCCGATACCGGCCAGGCAAGCGCGGGCGGAAAATTCCTCGCCATTAAGAAAGACGCCAAGCACGCATACTTCGCGGTTGGCGGAGCGGGAACGGGGCAACTGGATCCGGACAATCCGGCGCTCGAGATTCTGGCCGGAATACTGGGGGGCCAGCCCGACGGCCGCTTGAGCCGGCCGCTGCGAGGCGGGTACGTCGACGGGCTTTCCGCCTCCTGGATGCCAGGATTGGGAGGCTCGGGACTGTTCGAGATCAGCGGCACCATCGCCAATCCTTTCTACACGCCAAAAGTGCTTGGGATCATTCACGACGAGCTGAAGAAGATCCGGACCGAAGAGGTCTCCGACCCGGAACTCGAGACAGCCAGGGCGGCCGCTCTCAACCGGCTGATCTTCGCGTTCGACAATCCTCTAGCGTTGGCGCCGCGACTCGCCGAATACCGCTACTTCCATCTTCCGGGCGACTATACGCTGCAATACCAGAAAGCGCTGTATGCGGTTACGCGCGCCGATGTGCTGCGCGTGGCGCGCGAAAAAATGGATCCGGACAAGTTGACCACGGTCGTGGTTGCCAATCCGACGGCATTCGAGGCGCCGCTCGAATCGCTGGGCGGTCCGGTCAAGACCATCGACCTGACCATTCCCGCGGCCAAACCGGAGGCGAGCGTGGGAGACGCCGCCAGCCAGGACCGCGCGCGCGAACTGCTGACGCGCGCCCAGCAAGCCGAGGGCGGCGCCGGCAAGCTGGCGGCGGTCACCGATTACGCGCAGGAGATCGCTTACAAGTTCGATGCCAGCGGCGCCAAAGCCGAAATGACCGAGCGGTGGATGGCTCCGAATTACGTGCGCCAGGATACCACCTCAGCGGGCGGGAAAATATCGGTGTATTGCGACGGAAAAATCGGTTGGATCGTCTCCGGGAATGCCTCCGGTGCGCTGCTGGGAGTGCAGTTGCAGCAAGTAAAGAGCAACCTCTTCCGCACCATGTTCCCGCTGCTGGTGAGCGACCGCGTTGCGGGGCGGAAGATAAACGCGGTCGACGACCAGACGGTGGAGATCAGCGACGCGGGAAATATCGTGAAAATCGTGTTCGATAAGGCCACGGGTTTGCCGAAGAATGAACTGTACGACGTGCCCGTCGCCAACGGCACGGTTTCCGTGATCGAGACTTATTCGGATTATCGCGAGGTGAACGGGCTGAAGATTCCGTTTCAGGTCGCGATCGAACTGGCGGGCAAGAAATTTCAGGAGTTGACCATCAAGAGCATGCAAATCAACGCAGGGTTGAAAGTTGCGGATTTGGAAAGAAGGCCATGAAAGGGTTATTGCCTGTTTTGGCGTTGGTATGGAGCGCGCAGTTCGCGGCCGCGCAGACAGCTGAAACCCATGAGCAGCGCGGCAAGCGGGTGGTGTACGAGGCCCTGAAGGCCTTGGGCGGCGATGCCTACCTGCACATGAACGACCGGGTGGAAACAGGGCGCGCCTATTCGTTTTATCGCGAGCAGATCTCGGGGCTGGACCGGGCCACTATTTATACGCGTTATCTTCCGCCGGTCCCGGGAAAGCTGGAAGTCCGCGAACGGGAGAATTTCGGCCCTAAAGAGGACAGCGGCGGGTTCCTGTTTCTGGAAAATGCCGGGTGGGAGATCACTTTCCGCGGAGCGCGGCCGCTCGATGCGGATAAGTACGCCAGCTATCGGCTAAGCACGCTGCGCAATATCCTGTACATCCTCCGGCAGCGTCTGGATGAGCCGGGACTTGCGTTTTACTCGCAAGGCACCGACATGTTCGAGAACCGTCCGGTGGAGATTGTCGATATCACCGATGCCGACACGAATACGGTCACGGTGTATTTCGATGCGCGCAACAAGTGGCCGGTGCGCCAGTCGTTCCGGCACCGCAATGAGCAGTTCCACGATTTTGACACCGAAGTGACGATTTTCGCGCTGTACCGCGATGTTGGCGGAGGGGTCATGTGGCCGTGCAACGTCCGGCGCGAGCGGAACGGCGACCGGATTTACGAAATGTTCGCTGACGAAGTTAAGATCAATCAGAATCTCAGCGACGATTTGTTCAAATTGCCGCAGGACGTGGTCAAGAAGACGGGTAAGAAGAAGTAAACGGCAGGCTGGAGTTGGAAGTGAGACGCCAGAGGCTCCGGATCAGTACCAGCGTGTGTCGATGCTTATGTGCTTACCGTCGGTGCGGACGGTAACCAGGCCGTTCCGGTCGGTGCGGAATATCAGGACGTTGTGGTCGTAAAGGCGATCGAGCACGTCGCGATTGGGGTGGCCGTAGCTATTGTCCGTACCGACCGAAATAATGGCGAATGCCGGCTTGGCGGCATCGAGGAAACTCTCCGTGGTCGAAGTGCGGCTGCCGTGGTGGGCCACTTTCAGCACATCGACAGGCTGGATTTCGTTCTCACCGAGCATGCGAGATTCGATGGGGCGCTCCACGTCGCCAGTGAGCAGGAACGACCGGCTGCCATAACGAACGCGCAGAACGAGCGAATCGTTATTCCTGGGCGTGTCGTTGGGAACGTAATCGGGCAGCGGCGCGAGTACGTCGATGGATGCGCGTCCGAACTCGATATGCCGCGGGAACTCGAGGGGTACGATCCTGACGCCGTCGCGCGCGGCTTCGCCGCGGAGTTTGCGCCACCCGGCGCTATCGGGAGTGGCGCCGGTCCACAACTCGCGGGGGTGGAAATCGGCGACAATCGCCGGCAGTCCGCCGACGTGATCGTCATGCGCGTGGGAAAGGGCCACAATATCGATAGTCCGCATGCCGCGCTGCCAAAGGTACGGCGCGACGACATCTTCGCCGGTATCGAGCTGCGAGCGCGGCTGGTTGCCGAAAGCGGGAATGCCGCCGCCATCCATCAGCATACGCTGGCCATCGGGGAACACCAGCAGGATGCTGTCGCCCTGCCCGACATCGATCACGCTCATCTCGAGCTGGCCGGGAATGAATGCGGGTGGGAAGGGATGCCATACCAGCAGCGCGATCAGCACGGCAACCGCGATGCCGGCCGCGGCGCGCCATCGTCCCCGCGTGACCGCCAACAGCACCAGCATGATGCAAAGCGCGATTCCCAGCCAAACCGGCGGAGTGGGAATACGCCAATTGGGTTCGTGGTTGGCATGCCAGCCGACGATGGCGTGCGAGAGCCGCATCAGCCATCCGCCGAGGGCGGCGAGCCAGTGCCATCCCGTGAAGACGGCGAGGAAGCCGACCGGCACCGCCAGCCCCATCAGGGGAATGGCGAAGGCGTTAGCTGAAAGTCCCGAGAGCCCCAGGCGATGAAAATAAACCACCATGGGCAGCGCGAGCCCGAGCTGGATTACGGCGGACACCACCGCGACCTCGTAAAAGAACAGCGCCAGGCGAACCGGCAGTGTAACGGCGAGCGCGGGAACGTGGAGTGTCTCGGCCAAAAGGCGCAACTCGATCCGGAACTGCGCCACGCGCGGCGCCAGGTGGATATCGCGTCCCTTGTCGTCGAGGCCGGCGAGCCCGCGCGCCAGCGGGCCGGAAGTGGCTTCCACCAGCGGCGTCGCGAAAGCCCCCAGAAACGCGACGGCGAGGAAGCTCAATTGGAAACTCGATTCGAACAGTTGGTCCGGATCGCAAACCAGGAACAAGAGAGCGATGGCAGACAGCAGATTGAGGGCTCGCCGCTCGCGATAGAAGTAGCGGCACACCAGGTACAGCGTGAGGCCGGCGGCGCAGCGGACGCACGGCGCGCCCCATCCGCTGGTCATGGCATAGAGCCATGCGGCGACGGAAGTGAGGAGCATGGCCAGGGTTTCCGGCACGAAGCACAGCCGCAGAAAGAACAGGAAGAACGCGGCGAGTATGGCGATGTGGGTCCCGGAGATCACGATCACGTGAAAAGTGCCGGTGTTGCGGTACTCCTCGGTCCAGATGCGCTGGAGCTGAAAATTCTGGCCCATCAGCATGGCCTGCGTCATGCCGGAGAGATAGCTGTCGCCGCGATAGAGTTGGTCCGTCCGCCGAAGGACGGCGGCGCGCAGGTCCATGGCGAACCTGGCTACAGGAGAGCCGCAGCGGCCCGGCAGGATGTGGAGTGTGCCGGCGTTTCCGCTGGCGGTCCAATAGATTTTCTGGCGGGCCAGGTAGTGCTCAAAATCGAAATCGCCGGGGTTAGCATAATTACGCGGCTTGCGGACGCGGGCGTCCACCTCGATTCTCTGTCCGTATTGGAGCAGCGGCAGGGTTTCGCCTTCTTTCGTGTACAGGGTGACCTGTGCGCGAGCCGCGGGGGCGAGTTCGAGGAGGAATCGCTCGCGCTCGCCGGAGATGGCCGGCGGCTCGACCACGCAGCCCTCGAGGATGACGATCTCGCGCCCTTCCACGTCGAGTTCGGGAGGCGGTCCGGGGCGATGGACCAGCGCGAGCAGTTGACCGGCGAAGAAAAGTCCGAGCAGGCTGGCGGTGCGGGCGAGAAATGGCGAATGGCGATAGCGGGACAGGAAGGCGAGAACAAGATAGCCGACCGTCGCCGCCAGCAATTGCGGCTCGGGCACCGGAACGAAGCGGCACACCAGGATGCCGAAAGCGATGGCGGCTACCGGGCAGACGAGAGGAAATCTTCGCAGAAGGGGTTAGTAGAGGGGCCGGCGGGGATTGTCTCGAAAATTCTCCGGTACCCGTTAACTATTATCAAGATATGATTCGCTCGACGTTTGGGCTATTGTGGCGCTGAAAGGCGGCCCGTCATGTTCCTGCAGTTCCTCGTTCCCGGGTGTCTGGTCTACTTTCTGTACAGCAATCGCGGTGTGCTGGTGATGAAACTGTATCGATCGAGGCTGCGGGTAGGGGACTACGACGGCGCTTTAGCGCGATTGCATCAAATTGGGTTCCTTCTGCCAAGCCCGGCGAAGCATTTCTGCCGGGCTTTAGCTCTAGCGTTGGCCGGACGGTCGGCGGAGGCGGAGCGATGGCTGCGCGAATCGCTACGCTGGCCGGAACGCCGGCCTGGCGTTCCGCGAGAGCGGCGGCTCTGCCTGTTGGCACACGAACTCACGGAATTGGGACGGTACGCGGAAGCGGAGGAATGCTTCCACCAGGCCATCAATAGCGGCGATATCACCGGCAATTCCCAGTCGGGGCTTTCGGAGCTGAGATTGGTGCAGGGCCGGACGGACGAAGCCCTGACGCTTTCCCGGCAGGCGATCGAAATCGCGAAACGGCGGACCAGCGAGCGAGTGGCGCCGGTCTACTACGCGACGCAAGCGCAGATTCTGGCGCTGCTCGGCCGCGGCGAGGATGCGCAGGAATCGCTCGCCCTGGCGCTTCCAGGTCTCCAAAGCGAGGAATTGATGGCCTCGCGATCGGGCATCGGGTGGCGAGCCGGGCTGGCGCTGGTCGCGCTGGGTCGAAACGCCGAAGGATACGAACAGTTCCGCGGCGGCCATCAGGCGGATCCAGGTGGGAAGTATGGCCGTCGATGCCGCGAAGAACTGGATAAAGCGGGCGTGGAAGCGGCGCTGCTGGCGCCCCCTCCGGCGATGCGGCCGCGAATGTTCCGCGGATGCCCGTCCGGTGCGAAGAAGACGACCGCTATCGGGGCGTGAAGGCGGTTCGCCGATGGTCGCGCCGGGATGCTACTGCCGATACCGTCCGACTGGCAAAATCACTTCTGCAACGGCCGCGGGTAGTAGA
>Ga0335072_10009416_pt1 | contig 14087 bp, 8 predicted proteins | sample Lox_Sample_21_FD_206725 | JGI IMG/M metagenome (GOLD analysis project Ga0335072, IMG submission 206725) | Soil microbial communities from Loxahatchee National Wildlife Refuge, Florida, United States - Lox_Sample_2.1 | ecosystem: Environmental > Terrestrial > Soil > Wetlands | place: USA: Florida...
AAGGCGTTGATGCCGACCGCGCGCCCGAGGAAGCGCTGCGGATAGGTGAAGCGCACGAGCGCCGCATTGACGCTCATGATTCCGGCGGCGCCCAGTCCCTGCACGACGCGCGCGGCCGTCAGTGCCGCCATCGAGGGGGCGAGTGCGCAGGCGAGCGAGGCAAGCGTGAAGACGGCGAGTCCGCTCTGGGAGATCCGGCGGAAGCCCACGATCTCACCGAGTGCGGCAAGTGGCAGAAGCGACACGAGGATTGCGATCTGGTAGGCATTGACGACCCAGATGGAAGTGGCCGCGGAGGTGCGCATCTCGCGCGCGATCGTGGGCAGCGCGACGTTCGCGATGCTGCTGTCGAGCACGGACATCGCGATCGCGAGCACGATGGCGGCGATCGCCCAGTACCGGCGCGGCACCGGCAGACCGTCGCCCGCCGCAGGCGCTCGGCTCGCGTTAGCCATCGCGGCTCGCTCGAGCGTGCCCACGCACGGTTGAAGTTGCCACCGGGAGCCCATACTTGAGCGACGGGGCAGCGCTCATTCCCGGGCACGCCCGTGCAAGCGAACCGACTCGATGCGAAACCGGCGCCTAGTGATCCTCATCTGCACGCTCGCGCTGCTGCACGCCTACGTGGGCGTGCGGCTGCTGCCGGACCTGCCGATCGTGCCGGCGGCGCGGCTCGCCGGGGCGCTCCTGCTTGCGGTCTCGTTTGCGGCCATGGTGCTCGGACTTCACGCCCGCTCCATTGCCGATCGCGCATGGTCCGACCGCGTCGCGGCCGCGGGCCTTCTCGTGACCGGCTTCTTCTCCTCGCTGTGTGTGGTCACGGTGCTGCGCGATGGGGTGCTCCTCGCTGCGATTCTCCCGTTGTCCGCGGCACATGTACATCTTCTTGCCGCGGCGTCCGCCGCTGCCGCGGTCGTATTCGCGTTCCTCGCGACGGGCGTGGGATTTGCGAACGCGCGGCGCGACGCACGGGTGGTGCGGGTGAGCATCCCGCTTCGCGATCTGCCTCCGGCCCTGCATGGCTTCACCATCGCGCAGGTGAGCGACGTGCACGTCGGGCGCACGATCAAGCGTCCTTTCGTCGAGGCAATCGTGCGCGCGGTGAACGCCCTCGATGCGGATCTCATCGCCGTGACGGGCGATCTCGTCGACGGTCCGGTCGAGGAGCTGGGCAGGCACATCGCCCCGCTCGCGCAGCTCAGGGCGCGCCACGGCGTCTATTTCGTGACCGGCAACCACGAGTACTATGCAGGTGAGCCTGCGTGGAGCGCGAGGCTCAAATCCCTCGGAATGAACGTCCTCAAGAACGAGCACGTCGTCGTGCGCCACGGCGGTGCTGCGCTCGTGGTCGCCGGCGTGACCGATTTCGGCGCTCACCAGTTCGATGCGCGCGAGCGCAGCGACCCGCACGCGGCAATCGCCGGAGCACCGCGTGATGCAGGCGCACGCATCCTCCTCGCCCATCAGCCGCGCTCCGCGGCGGAGGCGGAGCGCGCGGGATTCGATCTGCAACTCTCCGGCCACACCCACGGCGGGCAGTTCTGGCCGTGGATGCTGTTCGTGCGGCTTCAACAGCCGTTCACCGCGGGGCTGCACCGGCTGGGAAGGCTCTGGGTGTACATCAGCCGCGGCACCGGGTACTGGGGACCCCCGAAGCGTCTCGGCGCACCCTCGGAGATCACGCTCCTTGAGCTCGCGCCGGCATAAAGCAGCAGCGTTGGCGGCAGCGTGGCTCGCGACGGGCGCGCTCGGGCTCGGTGCATCGCGGCCGGGAGTTGCGGCGAGCGCTCCGGCGAGCGACGCAGGCGAGCCCGTGCAGGAAGTGGAGGTCACCGGAGTGCGCCCGGGGCCCAATCTTTGGCGGGTGTCCCGTGGCGGGCACGTGCTGTGGCTCCTCGGCACGCTCGATCCGCTGCCGAAGCACATGGTGTGGCGCTCGCGGGAGGTCGAGCGGGTCATCGCGCAGGCCGAGGAGGTGCTGCCGAGCTACCCGGACGTGAGTGCGAGCATCGGCCCGATCTCCCTCATTCGACTCTACCTGCAGTACCGGCGCACGCAGCGCATTCCGGAGAAGGGCAATCTGCGCGAGTCGTTGCCGCCGGCGCTCTATGCGCGCTTCAGCGCGCTCAAAATCCGCTACGACGCACGCGATCGGAGGATCGAGGAGATGCGGCCGATGTTCGCGGCGCTGCGCCTGTACGAGCGCGCCATCGACGCCTCCGATCTCACCTCGCGCAACGACATCGAGCGCGAAGTGATCGAGCTCGCGCGCAAGCACGGCGTGAGCGTTCGCCGCACCGCCGTTCACTTGAGCGATCCGCGGGAGCTTCTCACGGAGGTGGGGGAGATCCCGCCGGCCGCGCAGATCGCGTGTCTCGATGCGACGGTGACGCGACTGGAGGACGATCTGGGCGCCATGCGCGCGCGCGCCCGCGCCTGGGCGTTGGGAGACGTTGAGACCCTGCGCCGGCTCCCGTATCCGGCGCAGCGCGCCGTCTGCACGAGCACGGTCACGAATTCCCCGCGCATCAAGCTGTTGATGGCGCGTGCCGCGAGCGCGTGGGAGGCGGGGCTCGAGGATGCGCTCGCCCGCAACCGCACCACGCTCGCCACCAAGCCGATCTATGACCTGATTGGTCCCGACGGGACGCTCGCGACGCTGCGTGCGAAGGGCTACACCGTCGAGGGTCCCTAGGCGGGCATGCGCGCCGGCGAGCGGTGGGAGATCTCAGGTCGCATCGGGCGCGAAGTGGCCCCACAGGCTCTCGAAGGCCATGGTGGTGAACTGCGTGGGGTCGCCCCACTCGGCGTTGAATTCCTTCGTCGGATTGAGGGCGACAACCTCATCCGGCCCGAGCCCCTTGCGGATCGCGCGCTGCAAGCGGGTGGCGATGGTCGCGAACATCTCGTGATGCTGCGCGAGCTGCGCGCGGGTGAGCACCGGGCCGTTGGCCGGGACGATCTGAGTTTGAGCGTCGGCGACCTCGAGCAGGGTCTCGAGACCCGCTACCATGCCGACGATCCAGCCGCCCGTCTTCACGTCGATGATCGGCCAGCCCTTGCCCGACACGACGCCCCCGGCGGCGAGAACGTTCGACTTCTTGAAGTGGACGTACATGTCCCCGTCGGTGTGCGCCTGCAGGAGATAGCCGTACTCGACCGGCTCGTCGCCGACCGTCACCTCCTGGGTGCCGTAGAAGAACGTCTTGTTCGGGCGAGCATAGGGCGGCAAGGGACCGTAGGTGCGATTCTCCTCGGGTACCGGATTGGCGTAGCCGAGCCACAGCCGGGTATTCTCGTGCGCGATGATGGTCGCGTGCTCCTTGCCGATCGGCTCGTTCGAGCCGGTCTGTCTCGGATGCCAGTGCGTGTTGAACAGGGTGTGCACGCGGGAGAGGCCGGTCGCGCCGTGGATGCGCTGCAGGAGCTCGCCCGAGCGAGCGGCGAGGCCGCCGTCGACGAGCGCGAGCCCGTCGCCATCGCGCGCCGCAACGACATTCACACCGTCTGCCGAGAACAGAGTGACGCTGTCCGTGAGCTTCGCGGCCGTGATCGACGGCGGCGCCTCCTGCGCGCGGACGAGCGGAAAAGTGCCGAGCGAGGCGGCCGTCGCACCGCCCACTACGGACTTGAGGAAGCCTCTGCGGTCCACACGGTAGGTCATCATTCGTCCTCGGTCGAAACGGAAGATAAGATGCGAACGTTGACCGATCCTCGGATGCTTGGCAACGTTGCCGGCCCGGTGACGTAGCGTGCAGGCAACGGCTGGTATCGATATCCGGGCACTTTATGACGTGCCTCCCGCAGTCCGTAACCTTCCGGAAACACGGATGAGACCGCCAGAGTTATGATGCGTGCCTGCGTTCGGTGCCGTAAGTCATTCGCGGGACGAGGCTGATGCGCAATCGACATCTGGGCTGGCTGCTGCTCTCCGCCTCCGTGTGCGGGCTCACCCTGTTTGCCCTGGGCGCCGAGGGGGCGACGCCCGCGGCTGCTGGCGCGCCCTCCAGTGACGGGGGTCAAGGCTCGAGCGGCGGCATCGGCGCTGCGCAGGCGAAGCAGTACTGGGGCCTCCTCCACGAGTACTGCAGCAAGTGCCACAACACGGATGACTGGGCGGGCGGCGTCGCCTTCGCCACCATGAGCCCGCAGGACATTCCGCAGGACGCGAAGGTCTGGGAGACCGCCATCCAGAAGCTGAGCGGCCGGCTCATGCCGCCTCCCGGCAATCGCCAGCCCCCGCAACCCTCGATCGACGCGTTCATTCACTGGATGGAGCACAGCATCGATCAGGCCGCTCGTGCGCATCCCGCCTATACCGGATGGGTGGCCCTGCATCGGCTCAACCGCAAGGAGTATGAGCACGCGGTGTGGGATCTGCTCAAGGTGAAGATCGATGCCGAGCGGCTTCTGCCCAAGGATGACCAGGCGGGAGGCTTCGACAACGTGGCCGACGTGCTGCAGGTCTCCTCGACGTTCCTCAACCAATATCTCGAGTCGGCGCGGGAAATCGCAAGCGAGGCGGTGGGCGATCCTCACGCAACGCCCGTCGCGACCCAGTACATCGCCGGACCGGAGGCTGGCGAGCAGCTGTATCGCGGCGCGGGGATGCCGCTCGGTTCGCGAGGCGGATTTCAGGTCACGCATGACTTCCCGGCCGACGGCAAGTACCAGCTCGATATCGGCAACCTCGCGGCCGCGCTCTGGCTATTCAACCTCGAGTTCAAGAACCACATCGTCGCCTCGATCGACGGCAAGCCCTTCTGGCAGGGTGACGTGGGTGGCGATACGCAGACCAAGGCCATCGACCAGCTGCAGGATCGCGCGGTCGACGCCATCAACGCGACGCTGAAGCACATCGATTTCCATACGACGGCGGGTCCACACGTCCTCACCGTCACCTTCGTTCAGCGCGATTTCGCCGAGTCGGAGGGCCGGCTGCAGCCGCTCAGCCCGGGCGACGCGCAGAGCGAGGTGCTCAGGCTGCGCTCCTTCTCCATCAAGGGGCCCCTCGATGTGACCGGCATGAGCTGGACCCCGAGCCGCCGCAAGATCTTCTCCTGCATGCCGCAGACCCCGCAGGAGGATCGGCCCTGCGCGACGCAGATCATCACGACGCTCGCGCGGGAGGCGTATCGGCGTCCGGTGACGGCCGCGGACGTGGATCCGTTGATGGCGATCTATACCGCGGGCGCCAAGGACGGCGGCTTCGAAGGCGGAATCCGCGATGCCGTCACGGCGATCCTCGCGAGCCCGTTCTTTCTCTACCGGGCGGAGCCGACGCCGCCGGGTGTCGCGCCGGGGCAGACTTATCGCATCACCGACCTCGAGCTCGCCTCGCGGCTGGCGTTCTTCCTCTGGAGTAGCGATCCGGACAGCAACCTGATCACTCTCGCGACGCAGAACCGGCTGCACGAGCCGGCTGTCCTCCAGGCCGAAGTGCTGCGCATGCTCAAGGACCCGCGCGCGATCACGCTCTCCTCGAACTTTGCATTCCAGTGGTTCGACGTCGATCGGCTCGCCGAGGTAACGCCCGACCCGAAGGACTTTCCGGGCGTCGGTGATCCACGCCCGCTCTATCGCGAGGAGCTCAAGCTCTTCGTGAACAGCGTATTCAGCGACAACCTCGACGTGGTCGACCTGCTCACGGCGAATTGGACCTACCTCAATCAGGAGCTGGCGCTGCTCTACGGCATCAACGACGTTCGTGGCGCGCGTTTCCGGCGCGTAGAGCTCACGAACCCCGTGCGCTTCGGCCTGCTCGGCAAGGGCGCGTTCCTCATGGGAACGTCGTATCCGACCCGCACGGCGCCCGTGCTGCGCGGGAAATGGGTCCTCGATAACGTCCTCGACTCGCCGCCCGCTTCGCCGCCGCCGGGCGTCAAGATGAATCTGCAGTCGGAGGAGGTGGGTGCGAAGGCGCTCACACTGCGCGAGGAGATGGCACAGCATCGGCGCAACCCGAGCTGCTTCGCCTGCCATGGCGTGCTCGATCCACTCGGTCTCGCGTTCCAGAATTTCGACGCCGTCGGCCGCTGGCAAACGATGGACCGCTATAACCACGCGCCGATCGACGCTTCCGCGACGCTCCCCGGCGGGTTCAAGGTTGACGGACCGATCGGCGTTCGTGAGTTCGTGCTGCGCGATCCATCGCGGTTCGTGACGGCGCTCACCGAGAAGCTCATGACCTATGCGCTCGGCCGCACGCTCGACTATCGCGACCTCCCCGAGGTCCGCGCCATCGTGCAATCGAGCGCGACGGACGACTATCGCTTCGGATCGATCGTCATGGGTATCGTGTCGAGTCCCGAGTTCCTGAAGAGAACCGCACCGCCCGCCGCTCCCGTCAAGACGGCGCAGGTGCTGCGGCCGGAAGGCTCGGGCGGCGAGTAACCAGCCAAGGCAGGTGGCACCATGTTCATCACGAAAAAACATCTCTCGCGTCGCACGGTTCTTCGTGGAGTGGGTGCCAGCATCGGACTGCCGCTCCTCGATGCGATGATCCCCGCGGGCACCGCGCTCGCGAAGACGGTGGCCAAGCCGATGCCTTACATGGCCTGCATCTACATCCCGCATGGCGCCGTGGCCGCGAACTGGGATCCGAAGGAGGCCGGGCTCAATTACACGATGACGCCGATCTTGAAGCCGCTCGAGCCGTACCGGCAGTACCTCACGATCGTAAGCGGGCTCAGGAACCGCGCCGCGGAGAGCCCGGCGCCCCACGCGATCACCCCCGGCACGTGGCTCACGGCCGTCCACCCACCGCACAGCCAGCAGCCGGACGTGGGCCCGTCCGTGGATCAGGTCGCCGCGAGAGTCCTCTCGAGGGGCTTGCCGCTGCAGTCGATCGAGCTTGCGGGCGAGGGCGGTGGCGGCGCGAGCGATCCGGACTTCGGAGCCTCCTATTCCGACACGATCGCCTTTCGCACCGGCACGCAACCGCTGCCGATGATTCAGGATCCGCGGACAGTCTTCACGACGCTGTTCGGAGACGGCAACACGCCGCAGCAGCGTGCGGCCATTCTGCGGGAGACCGGGAGCATCCTCGATTTCGTCCGCAACAGCACGCAGCAGCTGGAGCAGGGACTCGGGGCGGCCGACCAGCGCAGGGTGAGCGACTACCTCGATTCCGTGCGCGAGGTCGAGCGCCGCGTCCAGGGCATGGAGGCGAAGTTCGGCTCGGGCACGGGCATGAAGCTGCCCGATGCACCCCAGGGCATTCCGGACGATTACGGCAAGATGCTCGAAACCATGTTCGAGATGATGAAGCTCGCGTGGCAGGCGAACATGACCCGCGTCGCAACGTTCATGATGGCGCGCGAAGTCACCATGCGCACGTTCCCGAATCTCAACGTCTCCGACGCGTGGCACCCGCTCTCCCATCACCACAACGACCCGGACAACCTTGCGAAGCTCACGCGAATCCAGCACTTCATGACGCAGTCCTTCGCGGGCTTCGTCAAGAAACTCGCCGACACCCAGGACGGCGACGGGACGCTCCTCGATCACGCGATCGTCCTCTACGGCAGCGACATGGCGAACAGCGACATGCACAATCATTCCCCGCTGCCACAGGTGCTGATGGGCCACGGCTGCGGCACGATCAAGGGCGGGCAGCACCTCGCCTATCCGGAGGATTCGGTCCACGCGAATCTGTTGCTCACGATGCTGCACCGAGCGGGTGTGCCCGCGAAATCGCACGGCGACAGCACGGGCGAGCTCACGGAGATCTGATGATCTGGATGTTCGGCCAAAGAGCGCCGAGACGACCCCTGCGCCGTGGCGGGATCGCGGTTCTCGGTGCGCTGCTCGCGGCCGGCGCCGGCCTGGGCGTCGCCTTTGCGGACGATGCGCCCTCGCCGCTGATTGAGGCGGCGCAGGCGGGCAATGAGCGCGCGGCCCTCGCCCTCGTCGCCCGCGGCGCGAATGTCAATGCGCGCTCGCCCGACGGCACCACGGCTCTCATGTGGGCGGCGGAGAACGACGAGGTCGATTTGACCCGGGCGCTGCTCAAGAAGGGCGCCGATGTGGCCGCGGTGAATCTGTACGGCACCTCGGCCATGCAGCAGGCGGCGATCGCCGCCTATACGCCGATTCTGAAGCTGCTGTTGCAAGCGGGCGCGGACGTCGACTCGCCGAATTCCGAGGGCCAGACCGCGCTCATGCTGGTCGCGCGGACCGGGAATCTGGAGGCGGCGAAGCTGCTGCTCAGCCACGGTGCGGCGGTCAACGCGGTCGAGAGCTGGGGCGGCCAGACGGCGCTCATGTGGGCCGCCGCGCAGGCTCAGCCGCAGATGCTGAGGCTGCTCATCGAGCACCATGCCAAGCTCGACCTGCGCTCCGCGGTCCGCAATTGGCCGCGGCGCGTCACGGCCGAAGGCCGCCCGCTGATCATGGACATGGGTGGGCTCACCGCGCTCGCCTTTGCTGCGCGCCAAGACTGCATCGCGTGCGTTCGGGAGCTGGTGAAGGCCGGGGCGGACCTCAACCTGGGTGATCCCGACGACACCACCCCGCTCGTCATCGCATTGATGAACCTGCACTTCGACCTCGCGAACGTCCTGATCGAGGCGGGGGCCGACGTAAACAAGTGGGACTTCTTCGGCGACACGCCGCTCTACGTCGCGATCGACATGAATACGCTGCCGACCGGCGGGCGGCCCGACCTACCCTCGACCGACATCCTGACCGGATACGACATCGCGAAACTTCTCCTGAAGAAGGGTGCGAACCCGAACGCGCAGCTCAAGTTGCGGCCCACCTACCGCAACGGTGTCTTCGATCGGGGCGGCGACCAGGTCCTCTCCACGGGCGCAACGCCGCTGCTGCTCGCCGCCAAGGACGGCGACGTGCGCTCCGTGAAACTGCTTCTCCAGTATCACGCGCTCGTGAACCTGCCCAACGCGGAAGGCGTGACGCCGCTGATGGCCGCTGCCGGCATCGGGCAGAGCTTCAACCCGACGCGGGGACGCTACAAGACCGACGCCGAGGCGGCGGCCTGTGTGAAGGCGCTCTACGAGGCCGGCGGCAGCATCACCTCGCAGGACGTGGAGCGCGAGACGGCGCTGTTCGGCGCAGCCAAGCAAGGCTGGGATCAGGCGGTCGCGGAGCTCGTCTCCTACGGCTCGGCACTGCAGCCCGCGGATCGGTTTGGCCTGCACCCGATCGACTACGCCCGCGGCAACTACTATCGTGCGTTCCTCGAGCCTCAGCCTCCGGTCCGCTCGTCCACGGTGGCGCTGCTCACGCAGTACATCACGACGAAGACAGGGAAGCCGCCGATCATCTTCCCGCACGATGTGACCCACATCCAGGTGGGCGTCGGAATTGCCCAGCGCCGCCAGGTCACCAAGTGATCGGGTGCCGCGTCGCGCACGCGCTCATCCACTGACCGCACGATACGCGACGGTGTCCTGCCGCAACGCTGCTGCAGGACCTACCGACGCGTGGTCGACTGCGTTGCGCGAAGGGGGGGTTTACCGAAGTGAGTAGATCATCGACGGCCCGGGCGCTGGCCGGGCTCGTGTTGGGCTGCGCGTGGCTCGCGGCGCATGCGCAAGGCGCGAGCTCCCGCCGTGTCGCGGACGTGGACACGACCCGCATCATTCTCGCGAACAAAGAGCCCGGCAATTGGATGAGCACGGGCCGGACCTACGACGAGCAGCGCTTCAGTCCGCTCACCCAGATCAACGAGCACACGGTCAAGCGCCTCGGCCTCGCCTGGTACTACGACCTCAATACCTTTCGCGGCATCGAAGGCACGCCGCTCGTGGTCGATGGGGTGATGTACCTCACCTCCGCATGGAGCATCGCCTATGCGCTCGATGCGCGCAGCGGCAAGGAGCTCTGGCACTACGATCCCAAGGTGCCCCCGTCCTGGGCGCGGTTCGTGTGCTGCGACGTGGTGAGCCGCGGTCCCGCCGTCTACCAGGGCAAGGTGATCATCGCGACGCTCGATGGACGGCTGATCGCGCTCGATGCGCGCAACGGCAAGCCCCTGTGGTCGACGCTCACCGTCGACAACAAGGACTGGCCGTACTCCATCACCGGCGCGCCGCGCGTCTTCAACGGCAAGGTGATCATCGGCAATGCCGGCGTCGAGCTCGGCGTTCGTGGCTACGTCTCCGCCTATGACGTGAACTCGGGCAAGCTCCTCTGGCGCTTCTGGACCGCGCCCGGGGATCCTGCGAAGGGCTTCGAGAACCCGACCATGGCGATGGCTGCCAAGACGTGGGCGGGTAAATGGTGGGTGCAGGGCGGCGGCGGGGCCGTCTGGGACTCGATCGTTTTCGATCCGGAGCTCAATCGCATCTATTTCGGAACCGGCAACGGCTCGCCCTGGCCGCACAAGCTCCGCAGCGAAGGCAAGGGCGATAATCTCTTCCTCGCCTCGATCGTCGCCCTCGATGCCGATACCGGCCGCTACCTCTGGCACTACCAGGAGGTGCCAGGGGAGAGCTGGGATTTCGATGTGACCCAGCCGCTGATCCTCACCGACCTGTCCATCGACGGCCGGCGCCGCAAGGTCATCATGCAGGCGCCGAAGCAAGGCTTCTTCTACGTGATCGACCGGACCGACGGCCGGCTCATCTCCGCGCAGAAGTTCGTCGACCACAACACCTGGGCGAGCCGCATCGATCTCGAGACCGGCCGCCCGGTGCTGCTTGCGAACGCGAACTACGACAGCGCGCCCCGCCTCATCACGCCGAACGCGGTGGCCGCGCACAGCTGGCAGCCGATGTCGTACAACCCGCTCACCGGGCTCGCGTACTTTCCGGTGCTGCAGAACTGGTATGTCTACGAGATCGAGCCGAACTACACCTGGCACAAGTTCCGCATGAGCTGGGGCACCAACGCACCGCCCTCGGCGCGCAACGCCAAGATCCGTGCCGAGGCGAAGAAGAAAAAGATCGACGGGTATCTCCTCGCCTGGGACCCGGTGCGCCAGAGGGAGGCTTGGCGGGTCCGCTACGGCAAGGGGGGCAACGGGGGCACGCTCACCACGGCCGGGAACCTCGTCGTCGAGGGTACGAGTGCGCAGCAGCTCGTCGTCTACCGCGCGACCGACGGCAAAAAGCTCTGGCAGAGCGATGCGCAGACCGTGCCGATGGCGGGGCCGATCGCGTACGCGGTCGATGGCGTTGAGTACATCGCGGTGGAGGCGGGCGGCGCGAGCTTCGGGCCCGCGCGCGGCAATCCGAATGCGCGCGCGGCGGCGCGGGTGCTCGCGTTCAAGCTCGGGGGTGCGCAAAGCCTGCCGCCGATCCCGGTGCGGCCGGTGTATCCGCCACCCCCTTTCGTGGTCGGCGGGACGGAGGAGGACGTGCGCGACGGGAGCGCTGCGTACCATCGGGTCTGCGCGCAGTGCCACGGCCGCGATGCCGTGAGCGTGAATGCAATTCCCGATCTTCGCCACATGAGCCCCGACACGCGCGCGGCGTTCAAGGACATCGTGCTCCACGGCGCGCGTGCCGCGAAGGGCATGGCGAGCTTCGCCGATCTGGTGAGCCCGAAACAAGCCGATCAGATCTACGCCTACCTCGTCGCGCGCGCGCGCGAGGACTACGACAAGTGATCAGCCGCGCGAGAACCGCGTCTCCCGCGAGGTGATGAACTCGAGCAGCGCGGGCTTTCCGGCCTGCGTCTGCGCGATGCCGCGGCGGATGGCGGGGACGACCTCCGAGGGCTCGGTGATGCGCTCGCCGTAGCCGCCGAAGGCGCGCGCCATGGCGGCGTAGTCCCCGGAGATATCCGTTGCGCGGAACTTCTCCGTCGCCTTCGGCATCACGTTGAGCTCGATCGCCATGGCGAAGTTGTTGAGGAGGATCGAGAGAATCGGCAGCCGCTCGCGCACCGCGGTCTCGAAGTCCATGCCGGTGAAGCCGATCGCGGCGTCGCCCCAGACATTGACGCAGAGCTTCTGCGGGTGCACGAGCTTCGCGCCCATCGCGAGCCCGAGCCCGTAGCCCAGCTGCGTGGTCTTGCCCCAGCCGATATAGGTGAGCGGGTGCGTCGTGCGCCAGAACGGGGAGAGCTGATCGCGGGGACTGCCGGCATCGTGCGTGATGATCGTCTCGGCGACGTTCACCGTGTGCTGCAGGTCCCACAGGACGCGATAAGGGGTGAGCGGCCTCTCATCCGAGGTGAGGAGCGGCATCCACTCGCGCAACCACGCACCGCGCACCGTCGCGATTTCCGCGGCGACTTGCGTGCTGTCGCGGCGCGCCGCGACTTTGCGCCGGCATGCCTCGAGGAGCGCGCGCAGCGTCAGGCGGGCATCCCCGATCAGTGCGTGTCGGGCAATGACGCATTTATTCAGGTCGAGAGGATCGAGCGTGGCGTGGATGATCGTCTTGCCGCGCGGAATGGGCACGCCGAAGGCGGTCTCGGAGAAGCTGCAGCCGATCCCGAAGATCACGTCCGCCCGCTCGAGGAAATGCGTGACGGTGCGCGGGTACGCGGCGCCACCGGAGCCGAGCGCGAGAGGATGGGTCTCATCGAAGCTGCTCTTGCCGGGAAGGCTCGTGCAGACCGGGATCGCGAGGTGCTCGGCAAGCTCGGCGAGCTCCCCATACGCCTCCGCCCAGTGCACGCCCTGGCCCGCGTAGATGATCGGCCGCTCGGCCGCGATCAAGAGGTCGGCCACCTTCGCGACATCCTCCGGATCGGGTCCGGAGCGTGTCGTCATGACCGGGGTGTACTCGAGCGGCTCGGGAACCTCGTCCGCGAAGGCATCGTGCGGAATCTCGACCACCACCGGCTGCGGCCGGCCGTTACGCAGCTGCGTGAAGGCGCGCCGGAAGATGTTCGGCACCTCCGCGCCGATCGTCACCGGCTCGACGTGCTTGGCGACCCCGGCCATCTGCACGGTCGAATTGAAATTGTGCGGCACGTACGCGAGCCGCCGCGCGTAGCCCTGCGGCAGCACCAGCACCGGCACCGACTCTCCGTACGCCTGTGCGACCCCGCCGTAGGCGTTCTCGGCGCCCGGTCCGTGCTGCATGCAAAACACGCCCATGCGCCGGCCGCGGGTGAGGCGCGAGACGGCATCGGCCATGTGCAGCCCGGTGCGCTCCTGGCGCACGATGACGGGGCGGATGTCCGCGATCGCGGCCGCCTCGAGCAGGCGGTTGCGCGGGTAGCCGAACAGGACGTGAACGCCCTCGCGACGGAGGATCTCCGCAATGGCGGCATCGGTCTTCAATTTCGCTTGCTCCCGGGCACTGCGGCACCGTCGTTGAACTCCTCTGCGCGCAGCTCCTTGAATGCGGGCACGGTCAGAAACTCCTCGAAGTCCGCCGCCGTGGACAGCCGCTGGAACAACTGCACCGCCTCGGCAAACCGGCCGCGGTCGTACGCCTCCGCGCCGACCTCGCCGCGCACGCGGGCCATCTCCTCGCCGATCAGCCGCTCGAGCAGGGCAGGGGTTGCGCGGGTGCCGTCGGCGAGCGCGATGCCGTAATGCACCCACTGCCATACCTGCGCGCGGCTGATCTCGGCCGTGGCGGCATCCTCCATCAGATTGTAGAGGGGCACCGCGCCCTTGCCGCGCAGCCACGCCTCGATGTACTGGATGCCGACGCGGATGTTGAGGCGCAGTCCGTCCTCGGTGCGCGTTCCGGCGTGCACCTCGAGCAGCTCGTGCTGGCCGACGCTCACATCCTCGCGTAGCCGCGCGAGCTGATTGGCTTGAGGCATCAGCCGGTCGAAGACCTCTTGGGCGACGGGAACCAGGTCCGGATGCGCGACCCAGGTGCCGTCGTGTCCGTCGGTCGCCTCGCGCTCCTTGTCGGCCCGCACCCGCTCGAGCGCCGCGGCATTCGCCTGCGGGTCGCGCCGATTGGGAATCTGCGCGGCCATGCCGCCCATCGCGAAGGCGCCACGGCGATGGCAGGTCTTGATCAGGAGCAGCGAGTACGCGCGCAGGAACGCCTTGCCCATCACGACCTGGGAACGATCGGGCAGCACGTACGCCGGATTCGCGCGCAGCTTCTTGATGAACGAGAACATGTAGTCCCAGCGCCCACAGTTGAGCCCGACGATGTGCTCGCGCAGCTCGTAGAGGATCTCGTCCATCTCGAAGGCGG
>Ga0335072_10009418_pt1 | contig 14086 bp, 10 predicted proteins | sample Lox_Sample_21_FD_206725 | JGI IMG/M metagenome (GOLD analysis project Ga0335072, IMG submission 206725) | Soil microbial communities from Loxahatchee National Wildlife Refuge, Florida, United States - Lox_Sample_2.1 | ecosystem: Environmental > Terrestrial > Soil > Wetlands | place: USA...
CCGATCGGCAGGCTCGTGATCGTGTTCCAGATGTGTTCGAACCAGGCTTCGATGTTCCAGCCGAACAGGGTCGCGCCCGCGGCCAGCATGATCAGGACCAAGACCCCGATCAGGATGCGCCTGACGTGGACACGGTTGACGCTCACATGCTTAGATTACGGTCTGGGTCGGCCTCCGGCCGGTCCCAGGTCCGACATACAGCGCGCGCCCGTAGCTCAGTGGTCAACGGTTCTCTTCGGGGAGCCAAAGAGCAGCGGTCTTTCAAGCCGCAGGCCGCGGGTTCGATTCCCGCCGGGCGCACTTTAGAAACTGGCTCCAGTGCTGGGTTTGGGAGATCGGGGCGATGTCTGTGGTCGGTCTCTGGGTTTGTGGGTACCGCTCGTGGGTACCAAACGGGGGCGGTATCAGCGGCCTGGTGGCGGGTGTGGCTGGGCCGGTTGCGGGACCGTTTTGGTCCGGCGTGTGCCGTAGAAGAGCAGAGCCAACCGGTCTGCCCTCCGAGCTACGGTGGAGATTCAACGACCGACGGAGGGCCTTCCCGACGTTTCAATGGGCTGGTCCGGCGCACATGGCTGGCAGCGGTTTTCGGGGGCCACCAGTTGGGCGTGCTGGCGTCCGGTAACGCGCCGGATGCTCAGCGGCTTTCTCCGAGCGTCTTGCGCAGACCCGCGAGCGCACGACTGCCGACACGTTTGAACGCGACCCTGAGCAGCGGGCCAGCGAGCTTGATCAGACCCTTCGGCGCGAGATCCGCGTCGTAGGTGATTCGTGTGCCCCCATCGGCAGGCTCGAAGGTGATGCGGTCCAGCGATACGACGGTCGAGTTCTCGCCGCGAAACGTGACGGCGTTTGGTGGGTCGTACTCGACGATGCGGTAGGTGAGAGGGGTTTGCCGGCCGAGGAAGCTGGCCAGGAGCCGGAATTCTGTTCCCTCGCGCACCGGTGCGTCGCTGATGCGTTCGGCTTCGATGACGCCCGGGTCCCATTCCTGAGTGCTCGAGAAGTCGCTCAGGTAGGCGAACACCTCATCGGGTGGCCGCCGCGTGTCGACGCTTGCGTTGTAGTGAGCCATTTGGTTCTCCTCATCGGTTGGGGTCGGGATCAGGCGGGCTCAATGTCTCGTGCCAGCCGCTGAGGCGCTCGCATTCGCTCCACAGCCGCTCACGGTCGGCGGGCGTCTCTCTGGTCCACGGCACGCGGTGGGTCGGGCGCTCTCGGCGGTCATGCCAGAAGCCGCCTGAGCTGCGGGCCGGCTCGGGGGCGACGCCGAGCCAGACGATCGTGTCGGCGCCTTCTTGGGGCGTGCGCAGCAGCCGCTTGGTCAGACCGTAGAAGCGGGGCAGCGAGGACTGTAGGCCCGGAGTGTCCGCCCAGCCCGGGTGCATCGCGTGGACGACGACACCGGCGTCGCGCAGGCGCTGCGCCCACAGTTGGGTCAGGATGACCTGGGCGCGCTTGGTGCGCGCGTACGCGACCGGCCCGTCAAAGCGCTCATGCTCCATCTGCAGATCGTCGATGTGGATTCGCTGCGTGTACATGCCACCCGAGGACACGTTGACGATGCGGGCGGGTTTGCTCTGCTTTAGCAGCGGGACGAGGAGGTTGGTCAACAGGAACGGACCGACGACGTTGGTCGCGAAGGTCAGCTCGATGCCGTCGACCGAGAGCGTCCGCTCGCTCGCCAGCGTGCCGGCGTTGTTGACGAGCACATCCAGGCGCCCCGTCTCACCCCCGAGCTGCTCGGCGAACCGCCGTACGGATGTTAGGTCGCTGAGATCGCAGAGCGCGACCCGTACGTCGCTGCCGGGAGCCCGTGCCTGGATCTGGGCGCGGGCATGCTCGCCGCGCTGCTCGCTGCGGGCCGGCAACCAGATCGTTGCGCCCAGACGCGCGAAGCCTTCGGCGGCGGCAAGGCCGAGTCCCGAGGTTCCACCGGTGACGAGCACGACCTTCCCGTTCATCGGCTGCATCCCGGCGGCGCTCCACTGCATCCCGGCGGCGCTCCACATGCCACTGCGCGCGCGATAGCCGACGCGCGTATAGCCCGCGATAACGGTGCGGTCGAGGATCGTGTCGAGCAGCGATCTCAGAATGGTGCTATCTAGATTAGATTGAATCGTTCTGTGGCGTAGAACACGTATGAGAATCGCAATCGTCGGATGAGAATCGCGATCGTCGGAGCTGGGGTCTCAGGGCTTGTATGCGCTCGCCTGTTGCACCGCGATCACGAGTTGGTCGTGTTCGAGGCGGCCGACCGGGCGGGCGGACACGCCAACACGGTTTACGTCGAGACAGACACCGGAGCCTATGATCTCGATACGGGCTTCATCGTCTTCAACGACCGCAACTACCCGCAGTTCGAACGCTTGCTGGGGGAGCTTGGCGTGGCGACTCAACCGTCGCAGATGAGCTTCGGGGTGAGCGATGGCGTGGACTTCGAGTACAACGGGTCCTCGCCTAACGGCCTGTTCGCGACTCGCGGCAACCTGCTCGTGCCGGCCTTTTACCGGATGATCGCCGACCTGGCCCGCTTCAACCGGGACGCCCGCCGGCTGCTCGCCCGCGATGAGAATCGGTCCTCAGACGAGTACCTGTCGCTGGGAGACTGGCTGTCACAGCAGCGCTACTCACGCATGTTCGTCGAGCGGCTGATCGTCCCGCAGGTATCGGCGGTGTGGTCGGCCGACCCGACGCAGATGGGGTCCTTCCCCGCGCGGTTTTTGGTCGAGTTCTTCGCCAATCACGGCATGCTCGGGTTCCGCGACCGGCCGCGCTGGCGGACGATCACCGGAGGTTCGCGCGCCTACGTCGAGGCGCTCACGCGACCCTGGCGCGAGCGTCTCAGGCTCTCGACGCCGGTGAGCGAAGTGGCTCGCCACCCCGACCATGTCACGGTGTCGGCGCGCGGCCGCGAACCGGAGCGCTTCGACGCGGTCGTGATCGCGACGCACTCAGACCAGGCCCTGACGCTGCTCGCCGACCCCAGCGAGCGCGAGCGCGAACTGCTCGGAGCGATCCCCTACCAGCGCAACGAGGCGGTGCTGCACACCGACCGCTCGCTGCTTCCCCGCCGGCGCCGCGCCTGGGCGAGTTGGAACTACCACCTCGACACGGACGTGGCGGGACGCTGCACGGTGACCTACCACCTGAACCGCCTGCAGTCGCTGCGTGCCGACCGCGAGTTCTGCGTAACGCTCAACCGCACCACCGCCATTGACCCGGAGCGGATCATCCGGGTGATGGACTACGCCCACCCCGTCTACACGCCCGCGGGCGTCGCCGCGCAGTCACGCCACCGCGAGATCAGCGGCCGCAACCGTACGCACTACTGCGGCGCCTACTGGGGATGGGGCTTTCACGAGGACGGTGTGCAGAGCGCGCTGCGGGTGGCGCGCGAGATCGAAGCTGTGCGCGCGGGGCCGGTGAGCGCATGACGGTGAGCGCCAGCGCGATCTACGAGGGCACCATCCGCCACCGCCGCTACGCGGTGCGCCAGCACGAGTTCAGCCACCGCCTGGCGCTCGCCTACCTCGACCTCGACGAGCTCGATGGCCTACTCGGCGGCCGCCTCACCGCAAGCCGCCCAGGCCTCGTGCGCTTCCGCCGGGCCGACTACCTCGGCGATCCCGCCACTCCGCTCGTTGAGGCCGTGCGCGAGGAGGTCGAGCGCGCGACGGGCGAGCTGCCCGCGGGTCCCATCCGCCTGCTGACCCAGCTGCGCACGTTTGGCCACTGCTTCAACCCGGTCAGCTTCTACTACTGCTTCACCGCGCACGAGCAACTCGAGGCGGTCGTGGCGGAGGTGACCAGCACCCCGTGGGGCGAGCGCCACGCCTACGTGCTCCGACGAGCCGCCGAGGGCCCGGTGCTGGCGGCCGGCTTCGCCAAGCAGCTGCACGTGTCCCCGTTCATGGGGATGGAGCAGCGCTATCTCTGGCGTGTGGCTGCACCCGGGGCGACGCTGTCCGTTCACATCGAGAGCCAAGAGCATGCGCAGCGCGCTTTCGACGCGACGCTCACGCTGCGCCGAAAGCCGCTGAGCAGTGGCGGTCTGGCCAGCGTCACGGCGCGTTACCCGGCGGCGACGCTCCGCGTGCTTGCGCTGATCTACGGCCACGCGCTGGCGCTGAAGCTCAAAGGTGTGCCGGTGCACCCCCGTCCGCGGGTACAGCAGGTATGACGGCGGGGCAGCGCATCGCGCGATGGATCGCGCTTGGCCTGCTGAAGCGTGTTCGCTCGGGCCGGCTGACCCTCGTCGAGGGCGGGCGCCGGCTGGTGCTGGGTCACGGCGCTCCGCAGGCGACGGTGCAGGTCGGCTCGCCCAGGCAGTCGCGGAATGGCCGAGGCTTACGTGGACGGCCTGTGGGAATCGCCCGATCTGACCGCGGTGGTGCGGGTGGCCGCACGCAACGTCGAGGGGCTCGACCGCTGGCGCCGCCGGCTCGCGCCGGTGCGGGTCCCGCTGCAGGCCGCGCGCGGCATTCGCGCGCGCAACACGCGAGCACGCAGCCGCCACGCCATCGCCGCCCATTACGACCTCGGCAACGAGTTCTTCGAGCTGATGCTCGACGAGACGATGATGTACTCATCGGCTTACTTTCCACGCCGCGGGATGACGCTCGCACAGGCCTCGAGGGCCAAACTCGAGCTGGTGTGTCGCAAGCTCGACCTGTGCGCCGGCGATCACGTGCTCGAGATCGGCACGGGATGGGGCGGCTTCGCCGTGCACGCCGCGAGCACGCGGGGCTGCCGGGTCACGACAACCACGATCTCGCGCGCGCAGTACGAGCACGCCCGCGCGCGCGTGCGGGCGGCGGGAGTCGCCGATCGGGTCAATGTGCTGTGCGAGGACTATCGCGACCTGCGCGGGCGCTACGACAAGCTCGTCAGCATCGAGATGATCGAGGCGGTCGGCTGGCGAGATTTCGACACGTTCTTCGCGCGCTGCTCGAACCTGCTCGCCGAAAATGGGGCCATGCTCCTGCAGGCGATCGTCATCGACGATCGCGCGTATAAGGTCGAGAAGGCCTCGCGCAGCTTCATCCGCACCCACATCTTTCCCGACGGCTGCCTACCCTCGCTGCAGGTCATCGCGCGCTGCGTCGCTGCGCACACGGACATGCGAACCGTCGGCCTGAGCGATCTGACGCCCCACTACGCCGAGACGTTGAGACGCTGGCGCGCCAACTTCGAGTCGGCCGGCGCGCGCCTGGAGGACCTCGGTTACGGCGAGCGCTTTCGGCGGCTGTGGCGGATGTACCTCGCCTACTGCGAGGCCGGCTTCGCCGAGCGGCGCATCGGCGTCGTGCAGATGACGCTGGCCAAGCCGTCCTGGCGCCAGCGCGCCGGCCAATGCGGCGGCCAATGCGCCGGCCTTGCAAGCGCGCACGAGGCGCCCCGAGCGTTGGCCCGCTAGGCATGGACCGCGCGCTCGTCACCGGCGCCTCCGGCTACGTGGGCAGCCGGCTGGTGCGCGAGCTTCACGCGCGAGGCGTTTCTATCGGGTGCACAGCGCGCGACCCCAGCCGGGTCGGCTTCGATCCAGCCGTCACCGTGCACCGTGCCGACATGCTCGACGCGAGCTCCCTCAGCGCGATCAGTGAGAACTACACGACTGCCTACTATCTCGTCCACTCGATGGGTCGCGGCGGCGACTCCGACTACGAGCGCCGCGACGCCCTCGCGGCCTCCAACTTCGCCCGCTTCGCGCTCGCCACCGGCATCGAGCGGGTCGTGTACCTCGGCGGCCTCGGCGATCGCCCCGCATCCCGGCACCTGCGCTCGCGGCTGCGCGTCGGGGAGATCCTGCGCGATCAGGGACCGCCGCTGAGCTGGTTTCGCGCCGGCATGGTGGTCGGAGCCGGATCGGAGAGCTACCGGACGCTGCGCTCGCTCGTAGAGCGCCTGCCGGTGATGCTCGCGCCCTCGTGGCTTGCCACGCCCACCCAGGCGATCGGCATCGGCGACGTGCTGCGCTACCTCGCCGAGGCTCCCGGTATACCCGAGACACGCTCCCGCGAGATCCAGATCGGGTCGGCGGAGATACTCACCTACGGGGAGATGCTCGATGAGATGGCCGACGCGCTGGGATTGCATCGGCGCCCACGCATCCCTGTGCCGCTGCTGACGCCGTGGCTCTCCTCGCACTGGATCGGGCTCATCACCCCCGTCGACGCCGGGGTCGCGAGACCGCTGATCGAGGGGCTCTCCACCGACACGACCATCACCGACCCCTCCGGCATGGAACTATTCGACATCCAACCCAGATCCTTCAAACAGGCGCTGGGAGAGGCAATTGCCGAGGAGACCGAGTCCCACCGGCCCACGACCTCGCCGTAGCTGTGCCAATCTGATCGTCCGCGCGCTGCATTCGCGCGCTCGCCTTCAGGTGCAAGTAGGCGTATTACTGAGCGTCGCGAGTCGAGCGCCGCGAGCGGGCGGTTCAGCCCATGTGGGACACGGTCCCTCGGCGCATGCCACGAGGGGAACTGCCTACACCCCATCTCACATCCCGCTCGGCGGGCTCGCGCGAGTCTGCGCGAGCCTCTAGGATCGAGGGGTGGCCGCCAGCTCCACCAGCAGCGACATAACCTCCGGCAGCGAGACGCAGCGCCTGTCGATCGACACGATCCGAGGGCTGGCGATGGATGCGGTGCAGAAGGCCAACGCCGGCCACCCCGGCACCGCGATGGCGCTGGCGCCGCTCGGCTACACGCTGTTCACCCGTTTCCTGCGCGTGGACCCGACCGAAACGCAGTGGCCGGACCGCGACCGGTTCGTGCTGAGCTCGGGACACGCGTGCATGTTGCAGTACGCGCTGCTGCACCTGTGCGGCTGGGATCTCGCGCTGGAGGATCTGCAGCAGTTCCGCCAGTGGGGGTCGCGCACGCCCGGGCATCCCGAGCGCGGGCACACGCCGGGGATCGAGGTCACGACCGGACCGCTCGGGCAGGGCATCGGCAACGCCGTCGGCCTGGCGATGGCCGAGCGCTTCCTGGCCGAGCGCTTCAACCGGCCCGGCCACGAGCTCGTCGACCACTACACCTACGCGATCTGCTCAGATGGGGACCTGATGGAGGGGATCAGCCAGGAGGTCGCCTCGATCGCCGGGCACTTCGGTCTGGGCAAGCTGATCGTGTGCTACGACGACAACCACATCACGATCGACGGCACCACCTCGCTGTCGTTTGAGAGTGAGAGCCATCTGCGCCGGTTCGCGGCCGAGGGCTGGCACGTGCAGCGCGTCGAGGACTCAGAGGACGTGGACGCGCTCGCCGATGCGATCGCCACTGCCCGCGAGGAACCCCGCCGCCCGTCGTTCATTCAGATCCGCTCGCACATCGCCTACCCCGCTCCGCACGCGGTGGACACCGCCAAGTCGCACGGGTCCGCGCTCGGCGAGGAGGAGGTGCGCGCGACCAAGCAGGTGATGGGCTTCGATCCCGATCGCCACTTCTGGGTGGATGAGCGTGTGTACGAGCACATGTCGTTGCGCGAGCGCGGCGCCCAGGCGCGGCAGAAGTGGAGCCGGGAGCGACTCGACCCATGGCGCGAGGCCTTCCCGGAGCTCGCCGAGGACTGGGATCGCGCGTGGCGCGGCGAGCTGCGCGAGGGCTGGCGCGAATCGCTGCCCACGTTCGACGCGGGCGAGTCCATTGCCACGCGCGCGGCCGGCCAGCGCGCGATGGCCGCGTTCTCGTCCTACGCGCCCACGACGATCGGCGGCGCCGCCGATCTGGTCGAGTCGACCAAGACCGTGTTCGAGGGCGGGGGCGAGTACGCGGCTGTGCACACCGGGCGCAACATCCCGTTCGGCATCCGCGAGCACGGCATGGGCGCGATCGTCAACGGCGCCTGCGCGCACGGCGGGATCGTCAAGCCCTACGGCTCCACCTTCCTCATGTTCTCCGACTACATGCGCGGCAGCGTGCGCCTGTCCGCACTGATGGGTCTGCCGGTCGTGTGGGTCTGGACGCACGACTCGGTCGGCCTCGGCGAGGACGGTCCCACCCACCAGCCGATCGAGCACTATGCCTCCCTGCGCGCGATCCCCTGCCTGTGGGTGATCCGCCCGGCCGACGCCAACGAGACCACCGTCGCGTGGCGCGTCGCGTTGGAGCGCAACGACGGACCCGTGGCGCTACTGCTGTCCCGCCAGGGCATTCCCGTGCTCGACCGCGCGCAGGTCGCCTCCGCGGAGGGCCTGGAGCGCGGGGGCTATGTGCTGTGGGACTCGGCGGGCGCGGGCGCGGGCGCGGGCACGGACTCGGCCGGTGGGGGCGCGGACACGGCGAGCGACGGTGCCGGCGGTGGTGGCGCAGCCGGGGTTCCCGAGCTGATCCTGATCTCCACCGGCGCGGAGGTGCCCACCACGCTGCACGCAGCGCGGACACTGGCCAAGGATGGGGTGGCCGTGCGAGTCGTGTCGATGCCGTGCATGGAGCTGTTCGAAGCTCAACCCGAGGACTACCGCGAGCAGGTGCTGCCGACCGCGACTCGTGCCCGCCTTGCGGTCGAGCCGGGAGCGAGCATGAGCTGGTGGAAGTGGGTCGGCTCCGACGGGGACGTGCTCGGCCTCGACCGTTTCGGCGCCTCGGCGCCGGGTACTACGGTGCTGGAGAAGTTCGGTTTCACCGACACCAATATCGCCGCGCGGGCACGTGCTCTGCTCGAGCACACCCGAGTCAGCGACTCTGCCGTCGCCCCGGCAACCGTCCCTACCAGCTCCTGATCCACGCACCTGTGTTCTCCTCACTTGCTCTCACTATGACCCAACACTCCGTCGGCAGACCCAGCCCGCCGTCATCTACCGCCCCCGACCTGATCGAAAGGAATCAGTCGCGATGTCAGCCTCCGAGAACCTGACCCCCATGCGCATGCTCTCGGCGCTCGGGCAGTCGGCCTGGATCGACTTTCTGTCTCGCGAATCCACACGCGACGGTCACTTGCAGCGGCTGATCGACGACGATTCGATCGTCGGCGCGACCTCCAACCCGACGATCTTTCAGAAGGCGATGGCCTCGGGCGAGGCATACGACGAGCAGCTGCGCGAACTGGACCCGGGGCTGTCGATCCGCGATGTGTACTGGACCCTGGCCGAGCAGGACATCCGCGAGGCGTGCGATCTGTTTCGGTCGATCTGGGACGGCGGCGGTGGCCGCGACGGCTATGTATCGCTCGAGGTCGATCCCGGCCTGGCCTATGACGCGTTGGAGACCTACCGCGCCGCCATGCACCTGCACGAGGTCGTCGATCGCCCGAACCTGCTCGTCAAGATCCCCGCCACCGTCCCTGGACTCGCGGCGATCGAGGACGTGATCGCCAAGGGACGCTCGATCAACGTCACCTTGATCTTCTCGCTGCGCCGCTACGAACAGGTCGCCGAGTCCTACATCCGCGGACTGGAGCGCCTGGTCGCCGAGGGCGGCAATCCGGGCACGGTCGCGTCGGTCGCGAGCTTTTTTGTCTCGCGCATCGACACCGAGGCCGACCGGCGCTTGGAGGAGCTCGGCGCCGGACACGAACACTTGCAGGGCCGACTCGCGATCGCCAACGCGCGGCTGGCCTACCAGCGCTACAAGTCGATCTTCTCAGGTCCCCGCTGGGAGTACTTGAAGTCCAAGGGCGCCACTCCTCAACGCGTGCTGTGGGCGTCGACCTCGGTCAAGAACCCCGCCTACCGCGACACGATGTACGTCGAGGAGCTGATCGGCCCGGACACCGTCAACACCATGCCCGAAGAGACGATCCGCGACTTCCAGGACCACGGCCGGGCCCGCGCGCAGCTGGAGTCCCACCTGCAGGAGTCACACGAGCTGTTCGACCAGCTCACCCGCGCCGGAGTGGACTACGAGGACGTGACCGAGACGCTCGAGCGCGAGGGGGTCGCCAAATTCGCCGACTCTTTCGACGAACTGCTCGATGCGCTGCAGGACAAGCGCGCCGCGCTTACCGCCGCCGCTTGATCAGCTGTACGGGATCGGAATCAGCACCACGATCCGCAGCGGCCCCGACGGAAACGCCTGCGCGTGCAGCGTCAGCACGCGATACATATGTCCGTGGTAGGTGTAGCTTCCGCTCGCGGGCACGCTCGCGCCGGCGGGCAGCGGCCCGAGGCTGTTCTTGACCAGCTGCATTTGACCGTCCCCACCTTCGCTGTTGCCGCCCCTGCTGTCGCCACCTCCGCCGGTGGCTTCACCCCGGCTGCCTGAGGCCGGATTCGACTGCATGTACATCAGCACGTCCACCCCCGCCAGCCGCTGCGCCAAACGCTTGTAACCCTCGTCGTCCTGGATCGACAGCACTACCGTTCCGATGCGCTTGCCGTGCAGCCGCAGCGGCGCGCCCACCGGTGCGAGCACGTAGGGGCCGCCGACATCCGACAGCAACTGCCCACCCGCGCTCACGCGCATGCGCACGATGTGCTGGTTGAGCAGCTTGTCGATCGCCAGTCGCGTCGCTTCCGGTTCCCGCGCGGCGACTGCCTGCAGCAGCGCCTGGTTGCGCTGTACGCGCCGGACCTCCACGAGCGCGTGCGGGCCGGCCTCGCTCGTGTAGATCAGCTTTGCCACCCGGCCGATCGTGTTGGTCAGGGTGCCTTCGCGCGTGGGCGCGCACAACGGCGCGATCGAGGCGGGCGTGCGCAGTATGTAAGCTCGCTGGAGACGTCCTTCCGGATAGGCGCTGACCGGGAGCGAGGTGTAGTCGTAGGTGACGCCCCCTGCGGCGATCGTGCCCTGCTGGGCGTTTGGTTCGCCGGCGGGCCCGGCCGGCAGCCCGAACGAGCCCCCGAGGCTGCGCCCGTGCGCACGCAGAGCCGCCTGGCCCTGATCGATGCCGTCGACCTCGGAGATGAAGCCATTGTCGGTCCACACGCTCGTGACGAACTTGGCGATCGGCCCACCGCTCTGACTGACGATCGTTCCGTGCAGCGGCGCCAGCGCTGAGGAGGCGCCCGCGCTCACGAGAACTCGTTCGCCGGAGCCGACACCGGAGCCCGAATCCGAGCTGGAGCCCGCGTGAGAGCCCGCGCTGGAGCTGGAGCTCACGCCAGAACCAGAACCGGAGCCGGAGCCGGAACTGGCGCTGGAGCCAGCCACGGTCACGCGCAAGCTGGTCAGGTGCCCGGTCGCCAGCAGCGCCTTTGCGGCCGTGCGTGCGGCGCGTGGTTCGTCGCGTTCGACCGCTTCGCGCAGCGGGCGGGAACGTTCAATGAACGCGCTCGCCGCGGCCGTGCGTTCGCTGAACACACCCTCGTGGTACACCCGCGTGGCGATGTCGCCCAGCGCGCCGAGCACTGTGCTCGCGCACGCGCCCGATACGGCCCCCTGTTTGCCTGCCGGTGTGAGCGCCTGGGGCGAGCTCGGCAAGTCCGGATCGGCGCTCGCCCAGCCATCGATATCGGCCTGTGCCAAGCCGTATCCGCTGGCCGCCAGCGCGAGGAGAGACAGACAGGCGAGCAGAGCGCGCCAAGGGCTAAGGTGCTTGATCACGGCGTTCACCATCCCCTCACATCCTAAGCGCCCGTTTAAGCCGGCATGAGACTGCGCACATCGCACCCGTCTCCGCGTCCGCTTGCTCATTGCCGTCGGCCGGTGTGCCGCATACCACGCTTTTAGCCTGTCCCGCTACCGTGCACGGCGAGGCGGCATGAGTGAGAGGACGAACACATTCCGACTTCGCCCGCGCTCGCCGCGTGTCTACCTTGGGCGCCTGCGCACGGGCCGCTCACCAGCGCCTGCGTTCGAGCATGTGCCCGCGCCCCCCTCCGAGCACGTCCATTGGTTGGTGGCCGGTGCGGTCGCTCTACTGGGCGTCGCCCTGCTGGCGGCCGTGCTCAGCGGACTGATCGGTGGCGCTCAGCCCGCCCCCGCGGCCGCTCCGCCGGTGCTGGTTGCGGCGGTCACGCCCGCGCCGGTATCGGGCTCAGCGTCAGGCTCTGGGGCGGTCGCGGGCTCTGCACTCCCCTCGGGACACCGGGCCGGCCCGGGCGGCGTGTCGGTTGGCGCAGGCTCCGGTTCGGGGGTCGCCGGGGAGAGTGCGCCTGGCTCGGGGGCCGGCGCCGGCGCCGCCGGACATGGACATGGGGCGATCGTGGCGCGCCCTTCGGCGACGCAACAGAGCGAAGCTCTCGCGCGCCTGGAATCCCCGCTGCAGAGCTCCATCTCCACGCGCTGGCTCGAAGGCTTCTATCCGATCTACTCCGTCGCCCAGAGCACGTTCGGCGTCAACTGGCTGCTGATCGCCTCGATCCACGACCAGGAGACCGCCTTCTCGACCGCGCCCTCCACCTATCACGGCCTCAACTACGCCGGCTGCTGTGGAGGGCCGATGCAGTTCAACGTCACCAACGGGGGGGCTGGCGCCCCATCTACCTGGGACTTGGTCAGCGACTCCTACCTGTACGGGCGCCGGCCGGCCAGCTACAACCATATGACCGCCCACCACCCGTCGATCTACGACGACTTCGATGCGATCATGGCGGCTGCGCACCTGCTCTCAGCCGACGGGGCCACGCTCGCGCTGAACGCCGGCGCGTGGGACGCGGCCTATGACTACTACGGCCACGACGGCGCCGGGGTCACCTACGCCGATCAGGTGCTGGCCCGCGCGATCGGCTGGTCTCAGCACGGGTTCTGCGCCAACTGCGGCCTGGAACCCCCGCTCGTCTCAGCCGTCTACGCCGCCTGGGGCGCTCCAGTATTGGCGGCGCTGGAAGCCGAAGAAGCGGCCGCGGCTCAGGCCAGGGCGCTCGCACGGGCGGAGCGCGCTCGGCGCCACAAGCGCTGACGGCGCTTACCGGGTCGGGCAGAGCACGGCAGAGTGTAAAGGGATTGTAAAAGCGAGGGGTGTGTGTATGTCTTTTTGAGTTTTGATAACTATGGTATAGGCTTGATGATGATGGGCAGGGATCAGGCCGCCTGAGCCTGGCCGAGCAGCTCGCCCGCGACACGGTCGGTGGCCCCGCTAGCCCCGCCGAGCAACCGTCGCGATAGCTGGGCGCGGCGGAAGTACAGCGGCGCGTCGTGCTCCCAGGTGGCGCCGATGCCGCCGTGCACGGAGATCATCGTGCGCGCGGCGGTGTCGAGCGCGTGGCCGGCCACCGAACGCGCCGCGCTGGCCGCCAGCGCGAACTCCTGCGGCGCGCCCTTGCGCGCCCAGCCGGCGTAGTAAAGGAGCGAGCGGCCGTTCTCCAGCTGGCGCAGCACCTCGGTCAGCGAGTGCTTGACCGCTTGGTATGAGCCGATCGCGCGACCAAAGGTGTAGCGCTCCTTGGCGTAGGCGACTGTGGTCTGAAGTGCCATCTCCACGCTGCCCAGCGACTCGGCCGCGATCAGCGCCTGGGCGATGTACCAGGCCGCGATCAGCGACTCCTCGGGAGCGTCCAGCAGGACGGCGGGCGAGTCGTTGAACGAGACGTGCCCGAGCGAGCGGGTCGCGTCGTAGCGCACGAGCGGCTCGACCGTCACCCCGGGCGACTCGCTGAGGACCGCGACCCCCACCGGGCGGCCGTCCAGCAGCGCCACGCCGATCATGCCGCTTGCGCCCGGCGCGTCGGGCACGAAGGCGATGCTGCCGTTCAGAGTCACCGTGCCCTGCTCGCCGCCGGGCGTGGCGCTCGGCAGCTGCGCGCGGGCAGAGCCGTGCGCGGGATCGGCGCTCCAGCTGTCCTGCACGTCGCTCGGCGGTTGTGCGGGCAGATAGGCGGCGCGCCTCGCGCCGCTCGCCACCTCGCCGATCCATGCGGCCGCGGCGGGAGAGTCGTTCAGGATCGCGCTTGCCGGCAGGTGCCCCAGCAGTCCTACGCCGGCCAGTACGCGCCCACACTCGCCGAGCACGAGCATGGCGTCGAACACGTCCAGCCCGGCGCCGCCCGCGGCTTCGTCGATCAGCAGCCCCGGCCAGCCGGCCTCGCACGCGGTCGGCCACAGGTCGGGCAGCTCGGTAGCGGGTGCCGAAGGGCGATCGAGCGCTGCCCGGGCGGCCTCGAGCGTCTTGTAGCGCGACAGCGCCCCGCGAGCGGCCTCGCGCAGGAACTCCTGCTCGTCTGACAGTGCGAGATTCATCGCGGAGTCCTTCTCTGGGG
>Ga0335072_10009419_pt1 | contig 14086 bp, 17 predicted proteins | sample Lox_Sample_21_FD_206725 | JGI IMG/M metagenome (GOLD analysis project Ga0335072, IMG submission 206725) | Soil microbial communities from Loxahatchee National Wildlife Refuge, Florida, United States - Lox_Sample_2.1 | ecosystem: Environmental > Terrestrial > Soil > Wetlands | place: USA...
GCGAACTGTTCGCGAGTCAGGTCGAGCTCAGTCCCGTCGGGCAGGAGATTCCAGTAGTGCACACCCTGGCGGCTGCCGTCGCTGCGAATGATCTCAGCAATCAGCAACTCACCGCCGAGCAGGTCGTGAATGGTCAGCGCGGTAGACCCGCACTGGCCGCGCGACGGGTTGGCAGCGGACCAGTCCTCGGCGTCGACAGGGTCACAGGTATCGAGCGCCCAAGCCGCGCGTACCGCGGTCTCAAGTTTTTCTTGCCCTACGTCGGCCACGCGCGCAATTCTGCCACTGCCGTGCATGACGCTCCTGCCGACTCATGTCGGATCGGCTAGTGGAGGTGGGTGAGAGTGTCGAAGGCCTGCTCGATCAGGTCGGGTAGGTCGGGGGTTCCGTTGTCCTCAACCCAGGTCAGGACGGCGGTGCTGGCGGCGGCCAGGCATGCCGCCACGGTCACCCTGTCCTCGAAGCTGGGGCGCTGGCCCGCGCCGACGGCCCGGAGGATGAGCTGTTGCGTGGCGATCTGGTTTGCCCACAGGCGATCGCGAAGCGCGGGGGTGGAGACGATGAGCTTGTTCTGGGCGAGCAGGGTGTCCCGGTCGGCATCATAAAGCTGACTGAGTCCTCGGAGCAGCGCTGCGCGCACCCGGTCGATGAGAGGCGATCCGGCCGGGGTCTGTTCGAGCAGGCCGGCGAGCAACGGGTCGTAACTGTCGGACACGGCCACGTCTTCTTTGGCGGGGAAGTAGCGGAAGAACGTCATGTGCGAGACGCCGGCCGCGGCCGCGATCTGCTCGACGGTGGTGGCGTCGTATCCCTGTTCGCGGAACAATTCCAGCGCGCAGGCGCGGATGCGGTCGCGGGTGGCGTTCTTCTTCCGCTGCCGCCAGTCCAGCTCGGGCCCGGTCATAAAGGCTATCGTCGCGCACCAGTGTCCGAGGCCGCGGTCGCAGGGGCCTGCAGCGAAGGCGTGTCGCCGGGTGCCGCGCGGCCGGGCAGGTACCGCAGGCTCGCGATGGCAGCGAGGGCGGCTACTCCGGCACAGGTGAGCATGATGATGCTCATGCCGTGCAAGTAGGCGGTTCCGGCAGCGGCCTGCAGAGCGGAGCCGGACCTCCCACCCAGGCGAGCGGCGAGCTGGGCTGCCTGGGAGATGGAGCCGGCGGCGGCGAGCCCGCCAAGCAGCAGCCGCTTTCGACCGTACCGATCCCCGACCAGCCCGGCCGCCAGCATCACCCCGGCGAATGCCAGCGAATACGCGTCAACAATCCACTGGAGGTCCCCGGTGCCCGCATGCAGCGCCGCGGAGATCTCAGGCAGCGCGTTGTTCAGCACCGTCAGGTCAAGGGCCACCGCGAGCACCGAAAGGCACGTCACGCCCAGCATCCACCACCGTCTCGCCTGCATCCGATGCCTCCGGTGTTAGTTACTAACATGTTAGGCGCTAACATAGCATGCGCTGCGAGACCACATAGTCGGCGACTATTCACCCGCTGACCGAATCGCGGCGATCAGAGCTGGACGACACGATCAGGAGGATCCGGATGCCGGCACCAGGCGAGCCGACCGAGAAAGTGCGCAACCTCGTGCAGTTCTGCAAGAGGCACGAATTGAAGATCACCCGGGCCGAGGTGGTCATCGTCTTCCTCGCCCTGATACGAACGCTGACGTCGTACTACCAGCTGAAGACCAGCCCAGGAGACATCCTTCCGGCTGGCCTGGTGCAGCCGATCATCACGGGGTCCCTGGTCGCGGCGCTGTTTTGCGTCGCGCTCACAGTGCTGTCTTATTTCGGCCGGTGCCGGGTCATGCACCTGGTTTTCGCGCTCGCAATTATCTCGCTCGTGCTCGTAAAGATCTTCCTGTTGACCGGATAAGGCAGGCGCCGGTCAGGAAAGGCCTGCGCTCTGAGCTGAGACGGGGATGAGGATCTCGCCGTGCAGCACGCTGAACCAGCCGTCTGGCTCTGCGGCCCAGTCGCGCCAGGCCGTCGCGATGTGCCGGAGCTCAGCTGTAGTGGCCATCCCGGAGTTCAGCAGCTGTGCGGCGATGTCGGAGTTTACGATCCGCTCAGCCCACGTCCCGCCCCACTCCGTACGGCCAGCCGGATCGGAATAGCACCACGTCGACGACGAGGCCCGCACGTCGTGCCCGCCCGCAGCGCGGGCCCAGGCCAGCAGGTATCGGCCCGCGTCCGGCTCGCCGCCGTTCGCTCGCGCGGCCTGGTGGTACAGCTCATTCCACCGGTCCAGGCCAGGGGTGCGCGGGTACCAGACGAACCCGCCGTAGTCGCCGTCTCTGGCCGCGACCACGCCACCGGGCCGGCAGACCCGGATCATTTCCCGCAGAGCCGCGACCGGATCAGTGACATGCTGCAGTACCTGATGCGCGTGCACGACGTCGAACGAGGCCGCGGGGAAATCAAGCGCCAGGACGTCACCGACGGCGAAGTCGACAGTGCTGACCCCGCGCCTGGCCGCCTCGTCCCGGGTGTGCTGCAGCACGGCCTCGGACGTTTCCAGCGCGGTCACCCGGCCCGGTGCGACGCGGACCGCCAGGTCGGCGGTAATCGTGCCGGGTCCGCTGCCGATATCCAGCAGCGATAGCCCTGGTCGCAACTCTGGCAGCAGGTAGGCGGCTGAGTTCCCAGCGGTCCGGGTGCGGTGCGACCGCAGCACGCTCTCGGCATGACCGTGGGTGTAACGGGGCGAGGACACCATGGCATTGAACCCTAGCCCTGGCTACTGACAGGGCTGGGAGCACTTATCAGGTGGCGCCGCGGTCAGCGGTAAGCGGCCGAAGTCTTGATACCTTGCGGCGCGAAGCATAGTATTACGAGGTATGGACAGGGAGAGGCTGAAGGGGAACCTGGATCTGCTGCTGTTGTCTGTGCTGGCCGCCGGACCCGCGCACGGGTACGCGATCATTTCGGCGCTTCGCGAGCGCAGCAAGGGCGCATTCGACCTGGCCGAGGGCACAATCTACCCGGCACTGCACCGGCTGGAGTCAGCCGGGCTGCTGGCCAGCGACTGGGCGGACACGCCGGGGCGCAGGCGGCGGGTTTACGCGTTGACCGACAAGGGCGCCGCGGCGCTGACGGCCGAGCAGGCGCAATGGCGGCGATTCGCCGCGGGCATACAGGCAGTGGTGGGGTGGTCGGCATGACCGATCCGGTCGAGGAATACGTGCGTCAGCTACGGGCCAGCTTGCGCGGCCGACCGGAGGAGACCAGCCGCATCCTGGCCGAGGCGGAAGATCACCTCCGCGAGTCAGTGGCGGCCGCGCGAGCGGCCGGCCTAACCGAGACCGAGGCAGCAGAAGCCGCCATCTCCAGTTTCGGGACGGTGCGTGCCGTGGTCCGCGCACATCAGACCGCCCGCGGCCAGGCCGCCGACGCCCTCGGCCGCCTGCTCATGGCACTCTGGCTGCTGGCAGGAGCCGTGCTAACGGCCGTCTTCGCTGTCGGCTTGGTCCTGACCGTGGCGATTGTCGCCAAGGGCACGCCCGGCGGGCAGCCGTCTCCGGGCCCGAGCCCTGGGGGCCTCGCCTATCTGGTTGTGGTCTGCGGGTTGCTGGGCTTGCCCATGCTCGGCATGTATTTCCGGGCGCGCCGTTTCCTGCAGCGCAGCCGCAGCCGGGGGTAACGCTGAGCGGCACTCGCCAGCACGCCAAGCAAGGAACTACAAGACCTGACGGTGTATTGCGGGGGCGGGGCTGCAAGCGTGGGTTTTGTCTGCGGCTAGCTGAAGGAACGCTTCGGGGAGCGTGAGACTTGAAGGCCAGCGTGGTCGGTTCTGCCATTGATGAGGGAGAAATGTCATGACAGTACTCCCTCCAGTCACAAAGTTTCCGGAAGTCGGACAGGCTGACGCAAGGGGAGAACTTCGTAATATCTACGATGACATCGAATTCACCCTTCGTGCACCGTGGGTCCCGTTCGCTATCAGGGTGATGTCGCTCTTTCCCGCTTTCGTGCCGGCCGCATGGCGCATGCTGAAGCCGCACATCTCGACTGTGTACGCCGAAAAGGGCGCTGACCTGGTGCGGGAGGCGTCGATCATTCCTGGCCCGCCGCCTGGCGACCCGCGCCCCAAGCTACGCGCTGCAGGGTGGTCCGACGAGGACATCAGCAAGATCGGCCGGGCGCTCGACTCCCTCAACTACGGCAATCCCAAGGGCCTCATCCTGATCACAGCCTGGAATGAGGCATGGAACGAACGCGCTGCCGGCAGTCCCGCCAGCAATCTGTCCGCTGCGGAGGCTCGACAGCTTCCACACGGCTTGCCCGACGGAGTCGAGACGTTCCACCTGATCGAGCCGGACCGGGCTCCGCCGGAAATCCAGGAGTTGTTGCGGCAGGCCAAAGATCTCTTGTTGCAGCACGCTCCTATGAGCGACTTCCGGGTGCTGGCAACATGGCCCGAGGTGCTCCGCATTGCGATCGAGGACATCCTCGCTCCGGTTGCGCTCACCGCCGAGTACGAGGAAACCGCAGGGCGGATCCGGGCAATTGCCCGCAAGCACGTGGCGGGCTTCTCCGGCGTCGCGGGCGTCAGCCGCCGCCAGATGAGCGACTCGCTCAGCGGGCAGCAAATCGCGGGACTTACCGGGGTGCTGTTTATGTACAACCGCTTCATCGCCGACATTACGATCGCGATGATCCGGGTCAAGCAAGCGTTCGCCGGAGCTTCGTCAGCTACCGAGAATAAATTCCCGGTCACCTAAGGGCCGCAACCGTTGGCATAACCATCTCACCTCCTGGAGGCAAAGAGCTGGAGGGCTGACCATGCCATTCGTGTACTACGACATCGTCCGTGGCCGGAGCCGTGATCAGATCCGCGCGCTGCTCGATAGCGCGCAGGACGCGCTGGTGGAATCCTTCGGGACCCCCGAGAGGGACCGCTACCAGATAGTTACTCAACATTCCCCAGACGAAATGATCATCCAGGACAACGGGTTGGGAATCGATCGCTCTGAAAACGTAGTCGTCTTCCATCTGATTAACCGGCAGTGAAAGAAAACTCAAGCTCAGAAGGAGAAACTCTACGAGTTGCTGGCCCGGAACCTGAAGCGTGACTGCGGTCTGGACCCGGCTGACCTGGTCGTAGTGATCACCGAGAACGAAAGTGAAGACTTCTCACTCGGCCACGGGAAAGCACAGTACTTGAATGGAGACCTTGATCCCGTAAGTTCACAGCCACGGAAGTGACGTACGGCTAGCCGACCCGGGGGCCGGTTGAGAGGACAGTCCATGCGCAGCAGAACGCAAGGCGAAACTGACGAAGAAATCATGGCCGAAGATATCAGGAACGAGAAAATCAGGCGCGCCACGCTTGCAGGACCCGCATGTATTACCAGCGAAGCGACAGTGGCGGATATGGATCAGCATGGCCAGCTGACCGTCCTGCGTGCCGGGACCAACGACTGGGTCTGTGTCCCCGGCGACCAGAACATCATCGGTGCGGTGGACATGTGCCTGGACCCGATGGGGCTGGTATGGATGCAAGATCTCATGGCGCGGAAGCCCAAGCCGACCAACACCTCACCCGGTCTGATCTACATGCTGAACGGGGCAACACAGCACAGCTACACCGACCCGTTCGACACCACTAGCCCGGCGATCCCGATCGGCCCGCACTGGATGATCCTGTGGCCGTTCGACGCCAGGGCCGCCGGGATCGGCACCATCATGCGAGACGGCGGAACAATGGTTATGTTCGCCGGCACACCGTACGCCCATTTGCACATCTGCGGCTCGCCCTGGGACGGGAACGAATACCGCCGTGGCGATCGCGGCGTGTGGACCATGACCTATTCCCGGCCTTAGCTAGTGAGGCCCAGCGGAAGGAGCGCTCCAGGTGAACGTCACCTTTGAAGGCCAGAAGCTGATGTCCTCAGATGAGACAGTCGCGGCCGACGTCACCACGGCAACCGAGACTCCTCCAGCTGCCGTGACGGACTGGAGTTTCGGGGGGCTGTGGCCCTTTGAGCCGCGCTGGTTTCAGACGTCCGACGGGCGGATGCACTACGTGGACGAAGGGCCGCGGGATGGCCGTCCGGTCGTGCTGGTGCACGGCAACCCTACGTGGGGGTTTTTGTACCGGAACTTCATCGGGCCGCTGACACAGGGCGGCTACCGTGCGATCGCGCCCGACCATCTTGGCTTCGGCCGCTCGGACAAGCCAGCCGATCCAGAGCTCTATCGCATCCCACGCCATGTCGCGCGCCTGGATGCGCTGCTCGAGTCGCTCGATCTGCGCGACGCAGTCATCGTAGTGCAGGACTGGGGCGGGCCGATCGGGCTGTCGTGGGCGGTCGCGCACCCGGAGCGCGTGTCGGGCCTTTTCATCCTCAATACCTTCGACGGGCCGGCACAATCCCTTCCGGTGCCCCTGCGGCTGTTCCGAATGCCTGGCGTTGGGGAGATGCTCGTGCAGGGGTTCGACATGTTCGTCCGCGGCTTCCTGTTCCGCGACGGTGTCGTGCACCGCGAACGACTGACGACGGATGTGCGCCGCGCGTACCTGGCGCCGCACCCGACGTGGTCCAGCCGCACCGGCGAGCTCGTCTTTCCGCGCGAGATACCTGACCCTGCCAGCGCCACTGGGCCTGTCGCCGAACTGCTGACGCAGCTCGAGCGCGGAGTCGAGCAGCACTTCCGCTCTAAGCCCGCCCAGATCATGTGGCCGATGCGTGACCCAGGGTTCACTCCTGCGGTACTCGCGAAATGGCGCAAGACACTACCCAACGCGCCCGTCACCCAGCTCGACGACGCCAGCCACTACATCCAGGAGGACGCCCACGAGCGAGTCGTCCCTCAACTGCTCAGCTTCCTGGCCGGCACGAACTAACTTTGGCTAGGAGAACGGGAACCACGCCGCCTAGGCGCCGAACATCGCGAAGAGGGTGTTGAGGCCTTCCGCGAGGAGCGGGTGCGTGAAGATTGCGTCCGTCATGTCGGTGCAGGTGAGCTTGCCCAGTATGGCGACCTGGATCATGGTCATGATCTCGCCGCCTTCACTGCCGAGGACCGCGCAGCCTAGGATCTGCCCGCTGTTCGCGTCGACGATAGCCTTCATGAAGCCGCGCGTCTCGCCGGTCTCCAGCGCCCTGATCACGGCGCTCATCGGGAGCTTGGCCACCCGGATCGCCCGTCCCTGCTCCCTGGCCTTGCGCTCGGTCATGCCGACGCGGCCAAGCTGCGGGTCTATGAACACCGTGTAGGGGACGATCCGGTTCTTAGTGCTGGCCTTCTGCTCACTGATGAAGTTGGCGTGCAGGATGCGGTAGTCGTCGTAGGAAAGGTGGGTGAAGGCCGGGCCGCCCTTGACATCCCCCATCGCGTAGATGCCGGGGACACTGGTTTGCAGGTACTCGTCGACCTCGATGAAGCCGCGTTCGTTGAGGCTGATACCGGCCGCCGCGGAGGCGAGCGCCTCCGTATTCGGGATGCGGCCGATGGCCGACAGCAGGTGCGAGCCAATGAGCTGTCGCTCACCGTCGTCGGTGCGGACAGTCAGCCCTAGGCCGCCGCCGTCGGCTGGCTCAACCCGGAGCGGCGTCGCCGACGTCAGGACTGTGATCCCGTCATCGCGGAAGATAGCGGCAACCTCGTCCGAAACGTCTTCGTCCTCTGTCCTCATCAGCCGCGCGCCGCGTTGGATGATGGTGACCTCGCTGCCGAACCGCCGGAACATCTGCCCGAACTCCAGCGCGATGTAGCCGCCGCCGACGACGATCAGGTGCTCCGGGAGTTCGTCAAGCTCCATGATGGACGTTGAATCAAGCACGGGGACCTGGCTGGCGCCGGCAATCCCCAGCGGTCTGGGCCGGGTGCCCGCGTCGATGACAACCACCGGCGCGCTGATCTGCTGGGTTCCGCCGCCGGTCAGGGCGACCTCGACCGTCTTCGGGCCGGTGAAACGGGCCTCGCCTTCGATCAGGTCGAGCCCGTCCTGCGCCAGGCGGCTGGCGTAGTTCTGCCGCGCGCCCGCGACCATCGCCCGTTTGCGCTCCCGGACCGCGGCCAGGTCCACCGATACCGGACCTATGCGTACGCCATACTCCGCACCGCGGCGCGCCTGGTACGCCAGTCGCGCGCTCGCGACCATCGTCTTGGTAGGGGTGCACCCCGCGTTGACGCAAACGCCGCCGAGGTGGCCGCGCTCGATCAGAGCCACCTTCTGGCCCGCCTTGGCCAGTTCGACTGGGAGGAACCGGCCGCCCTGGCTGGTCCCTATCACGATCGCGTCGTAATGGTCACCGGCCATTGCGTCTTCCCCCCGACGTCCTGGTGGGTTGGCCGACCGCGTCTAGTGCGATCGTAGCCAGCCGGTTGGCCGGCCGAGACGTGAGGTCGCGCCCTGGGCGCCTAGTGCCCTGGCGCTAGGTTTGGGCCGCTTATCGGATCTGCCGGTTGTGGACCCGCATGGCCAGCACGGCCAAGTCGATTAGCGGGGTTGCAGTCCCGGCCGCGTCGGCCCGCGCGGCGAGGTCGGCCAGCACTGCGTCGACTTCGGTGCGGCGGCCCGCGATCAGGTCGCGTGACAGCGACGATGTGGTCGATGACCCTGCGGCGGTCCGGGCTCGATGTCGGCCATTACTCCGTCGAGGTCCTCCGACTTGACCGCCAGCACAATCGCGTCGTAACCGGAGGCCAGCTCTCCCGCGGTTACGACTGACGGCCGCACGACGCGAACCTCGGATTGGTTCGCGAGACGAAGTCCGTCGTCGCGCAGGCGTGCGGCGCTGTGCGGCCGCACCAGGATGGTCACGTCATGCCCGGCATCGGCCAGGCGGGCGGCGGCGAAACCGCCGACCGCACCAGCTCCGGTGATGAGGAACCTCACCGCCTCATCCTATTGACCAGCACTCAGCGGACTCAGTCAGCGGCGGCGGCAGGCCGGGTGACAGTTGCCCATGCCTGGGTACCCTGACCTCGTAGCGACCGGGCGATTAGCTCTGACCGCCAGTTGTGCCAGGACAGGACGCTCCTTGGGTTTCGAGGGGGTTCGTGGCCATGCTCGATGGATTCGAAGAATTCGACATCTCGACCGATGGTTCGTCGGTCCACGGAGTCCGAGGCGGTGACGGGCCGCCTGTGCTGCTGCTGCACGGCATTCCGGAGACACATCTGATGTGGCACCGCGTGGCACCCCGCCTCGCCGAACGCTACACGGTCATTGCCGCGGATCTGCGCGGGTACGGCGACAGTGGCAAACCACCTAGTACCGCTGATCACGAGCCGTACAGTATGCGCGCGATCGGCGGTGACCAGCTCGAGCTCATGCGACAGCTGGGATACGACCAGTTCAGCATCGCCGGACACGATCGCGGGGCGCGCTGCGCCTACCGTCTGGCACTGGATCACCCGGAGGCAGTTCTCCGGCTTGCCGTCATGGACGTCGTTCCGGTCGGCGACGCCTATAACCGTGCCGATAAGGACTTCAGCCTCATGTACTGGCAGTGGTCCTTCCTCGCCGCTCCAGAACCGGTGCCGGAAGAGTTCATCGACGCGGCACCGGCGACGATGGTCGACTTCATGCTCAACGAGTGGTCCGTCGTGAAGGATGCTTTCCCAGCCGAGGTTCGCGGCGAGTACATCGAGAAATGGAGCCACCCCGATACGGTGCATGCCATCTGTGAGGAGTTCCGCGCATCCGCAACTTTGGACTACCAGCAGGACGAGGCGGATCGCGGGAACCGGAAGATCTCCTGCCCGGTGCTCGTCCTGTGGAGCCAGCGCGGCTCAGTAGGGCAACTGTACGACGACCCGCTTGCCATATGGCAGCAGTGGGCCGATAACGTTGACGGCGACCCGGTGCCAGTCGGTCACTTCATTCCCGAAGAGGCACCCGAGGAGACCACCCGCCAGCTGCTGAATTTCTTGCCGTAGCGCGGAAGCGGCGCCGCTGCTCGACGTGCCGGGGCGAGCCTCATCAAGCAAACGTCAGGAGTGCAGTCATCATGGCGGACGGCAGCGAACCCGCAAGGGAAGAAAAGATCGCGGATGCACTTCGGGCCGCTCCGGCGTATATAGCTGAGTCGGCGACGGTCGTGGATTGGGATATGACGACGGTGCTCCGGGAAGGGTCACCCGACTGGATTTGTGTACCGACCCCTCCCGGTACGCCCGAGCCGGCTCCGATGTGCTGCGACCCGATCATGATTCAGTGGTTCAAGGAGGTCATGCAGGGGAAGACGCCGACGATCGATCGGATCGGGATCTCCTACATGCTCATGGGAGAAGTCGGCGCGGACTTCGATCATCCCGAGTACACGCAACCCACTCCGGGCAAGGACTGGTATCGAGCCGGGCCGCACGTGATGTTTGTCTTCCCTGACGGCACGGGCCGCATCCTGCAGGGCTTGGGACACGACACGGCTTCGGGACTGCCGTATGTGCGGCCGATTCCAGGGGCTGAGCCTCTGCTCGTCGTTCCGATCGCCAAGCCGGGCGAGAGGGCTTGCGGATGCCCAAGCGAATGCGGCTGTGGCTGCAACGACTAAGTTCACCCGCAAGTACTGTTCTCCGCGCCGCCACTGGACCTGCTCGGCTATCTGCCGTGCGGGTCGGAGGCGTTGAGGGTCTCGACGACCTGGTCGTAGTCGCCGCGGGCCTCACCGTAGCGCAGGAACTTCACTCGCTCGACCTGGATCTCCGTTGCGTCGGGCTGCGCCTGGAAGAGCGCGAGGACCTCGGTGACGAACTCGTCTAGCGGCATCGCGAACTCGCTGTTCTCCTGGCCGGGCAGCAGCGAGGTACGGACCGACGGCGGCACAAGCTCCATCACCCTCACGGTCGTTCCGGCCAGCTGCAGCCGGAGCGACTCACTGAGCATGTGGATCGCGGCTTTCGACGCGTTGTAGCTGGGGGTGATCTTCAGGGGAGCGAACGCCAGCCCGGAGGAAACGGTGACGATCGCGGCGTCCGGCTGTGCTCGCAAGTGCTCGATGAATGCCGCGATCAACCGGATCGGGCCGAGCACGTTGGTCGTGATCACGGACTCGGCCGAGGCCAGGAACGATTCGGGCTGGCGCCAGTCCTCGATGCGCATGATGCCGGCCATCGTGACCAGGACGTTGAGGTCGGGGTGCCGGGCCAGCACCTCTTTGGCAGCGGAGTCGATGCTGGCGGGGTCGGCCGTGTCGATCTGCACGGTGTCGAGGCCGGGGTGCCTGGCCGCGATCTGGCCGAGTAGCTCGGCGCGGCGGCCACCGAGGATGACTGTGTTCCCCCTGGCCTGCAGCTCGAGGGCGAGAGCCAGGCCGATGCCGCTGGTGGAGCCGGGGATGAAAATGGCGTTTCCGGAGATGTTCATGCCTGGAGTCTTACCCGCCGGCCGCGGCCGGTGCAGAGACCGGTTATCGGGGGACTGGCGATCCCTGGCTCGCGGTCGTTACCACGCAGCACCGCGCGGATACTGAGGTTATGGATCGCGCAGCACTGGCGGAGTTCCTGCGCCGCCGCCGTGAGGCGCTGCGGCCTGGTGATGTCGGACTCCCTGCGGGCACCCGCCGCCGCGCCCCTGGCCTGCGGCGGGAGGAGGTGGCGGCCCTGGCTGTGATGTCGGCCGACTACTACACGCGGCTGGAACAGCGGCGCGGACCCCAGCCGAGCGAGCAGATGCTCGCCTCGCTCGCCCGGGCGCTGCGGCTGACCAGCGGTGAGCGGGACTACTTGTTCCAGATAGCGGGACACAATGCTCCGGCGTCGGTGTCTGCGGCGGCGCACGTCGCCCCCGCACTGCTGCGGGTGCTGGACCGGCTCAGCGACACCCCGGCGCTCATCGTGTCCAGTCTGGGCGAGACGCTGGTGCAGAACCGCCTGGCTGAGGCACTGTTCGGCGACACATCCGGCTACACGGGCCTGGCCCGCAGCGGGATCTACCGCTGGTTCACCGATCCCGCCGCGCGGCTGCGCTATCCCGAGCATGACCGCGGCCGGCAAAGCCGCGCCGAGGTCGCCAACCTGCGTGCTGCCTACGGGTCGATGGGCCCGAACTCACCGGCCGGCGAGCTGGTGCGGGCGCTGCAGAAGGCAAGCGCCGAGTTCGCGGGGTTGTGGGAACGACACGAGGTCGCCCGGCGCTTCGCCGACCACAAGACGCTTATCCATCCCGAACTCGGCGGGATCGAGGTGGACTGCCAGGTGCTGTTCACCGAGGACCAGTCCCAGGCACTGCTCGTACTCACCGCCCCGCCGCGCACCGAGGGTTATGAGAAGCTGCAACTGCTCGCCGTCCTGGGGCCAGAGCACTTCGCCGAAGCAGCACACAGCTAGTTCCAGAGAGGAGTTCCCGGATGGGCGACCTGCCGGATGGGGACAAGCGTGAGCCACAAAGCCGCACCGGGCTGCGCTGGACCGATCGGAGGACGCCGTTTACCTGGCGTGGCTGGAGCTTCGGCACGGACCTGCTCAGGTTCGGCGGGAACGAAAGCCCTTATCCGCCGCCGCAGGAGTTGCTGGATGCGATCGCGGCCGCGGCCGACCGGATGAACCGCTACCCGTTCGGGATGGAAACCTCGCTAGTGGCGGCGCTGAGCACGCGCCTTGGATGCTCGGCTGAGCAGGTGATAATCGCGCCGGGCACGAGCGCGCTGCTGGAAGCGGTGATCAAGGGCCTGAGCGGGCCGGATAGCGAAGTGGTCTACCCAGACTCGTCGTACCCGGCCTATCGCGGAGCTGCGACGGCCGTCAGGGCGCAGGCGCGGCCGGTGCCACTGCGGCCCGACGGGAGCTGCGACCTCGAAGGGATCGCGCGTGCGTGTACCGATCGGACAACTCTCGTCATCGTCTGCAACCCGAATAACCCGACGGGCGGGATGGCGCCTACCGAAGACCTCCGACCGCTGATTGACGCCCTGCCCGCCGGGACATTGCTGATGATCGACGAGGCCTACTGGGAGTTCACCGACGAATACGCCCGCGGCGGGCGTGGTGCCCTTGACTACCTCGAGTGCGGCCGTCCCGTGCTCGTCACGCGGACGTTCTCGAAGTTCTACGGCCTAGCGGGTCTGCGGGTCGGATACGGCGTCGCGTCCAAACAGATCGCCGGGGAGTTGCACGCCAGGCTCCGGCTGGGCGGTTCGAACATCGTCGGCCTCGTGGCGGCTGAGAAAGCCCTCGGGCTTACCGGCGTGTTCGCCGAACGCGCCGAGCACATCAAGGCGGAGCGCGGACGGCTCTCCGAGGCGTTCGGCAAGCTCGGCTTCGACCCGTTGCCCACCCAGACCAACTTCGTTTTCTGCCCGCATGCCGATGATGACCTGCCCGCGAAGCTGATGGCAGCCGGATACTGGGTGCGCGACGGCCGGAGTGTCCAGATGCCGGGCGGCATGCGAGTGACGGTCGGTAGCCCGGACGAGAACGACGAGCTCGTCGCGGCCATCAAGGCGATCGTCGAACCCGGCTGACTCGCCAGTACACCGGGCACCTGCCCGAGGGGCAGCCGAGCCCGCCCTGTGCATGACTACACGGCTAGGCGATGCGCGAAGCGGGCAGCAACCGGCAACTTTGACTATGTATGCGCGGAGCCGGGAGCTTTCGCCCGAGCTATACCCGAGGCGTTCGCCGTTACCGACATCTTCGCGAACCATTACAACCGGTTCTTCATGCACTCTCCGTAAGCGCTGGTGCGCCGAGCTGGTGTCGAGGGGTTGGGCTAGTGCTCCCACCAGGGTCTTCCGTACCTCCGTGTGGAAGTCCCCGCACCGACCGGCTGGCCCGCCGTCGCTGGCGGCGGGTGTCCGTCAGATGGTTCTCCGGGTTGCCCTGCCGCCGATCCGACTGCGTGTCTAGCGGGCGCCCCGTGCACCAGGTGCGCGGACAAGCTGCCGGCCTCAAGGTGCAGGTCGCCCCGGGATCCGACCTTGGCGTAGCCGAGGAACAGGATGCCGCTGACCAGGACCACGACGATCCACAACGGGTGGCCGTTCACGCGGCCCCAGTCGTTCAGCCCGTGCAGGATGGCGGCGACGACCAGGCCGATCCAGGCGACCTGATACCACTTGTGCCGGCCGGTCGCCGCCAGCCCGATGAAATACCCGGTCAGGCCGGCCCAGCAGGCGTGGCTGATCGGGTCGGTGACGA
>Ga0335072_10009420_pt1 | contig 14085 bp, 12 predicted proteins | sample Lox_Sample_21_FD_206725 | JGI IMG/M metagenome (GOLD analysis project Ga0335072, IMG submission 206725) | Soil microbial communities from Loxahatchee National Wildlife Refuge, Florida, United States - Lox_Sample_2.1 | ecosystem: Environmental > Terrestrial > Soil > Wetlands | place: USA...
GCGGGGCCAGCGAGCTTGAGGTGTGGGTCTGGTTGATCAGGGTGTCGTCCTCCGCGCTTGAGTACCCGCCGGAATTGGCGCCCGCACCGCTCTGGAAGAGCGTCTCGCCCGACGGATAGTAGTCCGGCACGAACGACCAGCCACCGCCCCAGTTGGCCATGTCCCAGGAGCAGGAGGTGTGAGCGACCACGCAGTTGGGTCCGGCGATGGCCGTGACCTGGTCGAATGGCTTAGGCTCCAGGTTGAGCCTGATGCCGACCAGCGAGGCGTTCGACTGCAGCTGGGTCATCTCGGCGGTGATCCAGTCCACCCCGGTCGCGTAGGGCAGGTTGAACACCAGCTGGTGGCCCTTGCTGATGCCCGGCCCGCACAGGGTCGGGTCCTGGCAGGTCGTGATCCCGTTCGGCACCACGTTCCAGCCGTGGCTGGCGAGCAGCTGCTTGGACTTGGCCAGGTTGAACGGGAACGGGTCGCCCTGCTTGCCCTGCGGGGACAGGAACTGGGAGGCCGGGTAGGTGCCCACCGGCCCGACCGTGTACGCGCCGTAGCCGTGCAGGGGGCCGTCGATGATGGCCTTCTGGTTCATGAGGTACTGGAGCGCCTGCCGGAAGTACAGCTGCCGGTTGACGGGCCCGTTGCCGGTGGTCGACTGGAAGTTGATCGGGAAGTAGTTGATCGCCCACTGGATCAGCGGAGACAGCGTGTACCCGGTCACGGGATTCGCCCCGACGCTCGCGTTGGCGGGCTTGGTCGGAGCGTCAGTGGTGGGGACGTAGCCGACGTCGATCACCTGGGCACCACCAGACGCGCCGGCCCGTAGCACGTTGTACTCAGCGCTCTCGGTGGTGAACGGTAGCTCCTCGAACTTGGAGAGGGTGGGCTTGACCGGCCCCGAATAGTCCTTGTTCGGAACGAACGTGGAGTTGCCGTCCGGGTTGAAGCTGGCCAGTTTCCACGGGCCATCGACAACCGACCACAGCGGCGAGGTCGCCCAGGTGGACAGGGCCTTGGACTGACTGTCGAGGTAGCTGTAGACCTTGGCGCAGTCGCTGACGACTCCTGCGCAGTTACTCGGCCCGGCGGCCGTCTTGTCCCAGGCCAGCGGCATCGGGGTGAGCTGGCTCAGCTCGTTGTAGGTGAACCAGGTGGGGTTGTAGGCCTTGGCCATCGTCATGACCAGCGTCGTGGGGCTGACGACCTTGACGCCGGTGACGTTGTCGGGGAACTCCCCTGGAACGTAGTCACCCCAGTCCCCGTTCGCGACGGCCTGCATCATGTGGATCCAGAACAGCAGGTCCTGGGCGCTGACCGGCTCGCCGTTGGACCACTTCCAGTCCTTCATCGTGATGGTCACCTGCCGGCCGTGGTACACGGGCGGGTCGGCGAGGGACAGGCTGGGGTTGAGGGTTGGCGAGGCGCCGTTGCCGAACCAGTACAGCGGCCGGTACATCAGGTACTGGAATTCCTGCGAGTTCACGGTGCTGAAGTACGTGCTGCTGGCGAACGGGAAGATGTAGTTGGGCACCGCGGAGGGGTTCAGCGCCCAGGTTGCCGTTCCCCCGGCCTGCCTGGTACCTCCGGGCGACCCGCTGCCACCCGGAGAGCTACTGCTGCAAGCGGCCACAGACAAGGCGAGCAAGGCACAGGCGGCCGCCACCATCCTGAACCGGGGCATGCGGAGCCATCGCCGGCTATGCATCATGCTCTTCCCTTCCTATGCGGCCACATTCGGAGGACGCTGCTTATATAGCGAATGCCGTTTATATAGCGAATGCCGTCTGGCCGCCTGCGGGCAATGATTTCGGGCTGGGCCGAAACGTCACCAGGCGAAGACAGCGGAGGCGGTCGTGGTCCGGGTCAACTTCACGGCGGACGACGTGGCGAGAACGCGGTTCACGCTGATCCAGAGCCCGCTGGTGGAGACGATGTTGGCCTTCGCCGCACTGCGGCGCGTGGCCTCCGCCGACGGGGGCGGCGCGAGCCAGGCGAGTCCCTGGATGGACGAGGCCCGGCGGGCATTTCCCGCGACCGCGCGTCCGCTCTTTGACCTGCTCGGGGCGAGAGCGGAGTCGTGGCCTCATCTCTTCGAGAAGTACACGCCTGATCTCGGTGAGGGCCTTGAGCAGGTGCGGGCCACCGCCCGGGCCAGCTTGCGCGCTCAGCTGAGCGACGCCTGGATCCAGCGTCCCGAGCGTCCGCCGCTGTGGGTGCGCAACCTGGCCGGCGGTCACAGGGAGGAGCTTGAGATCGTGGTCCGGGCGCTGCGCGACCTGCATGCCGCCGTGGTCGCGCCGCGCTGGGACGAGGCGGTGGCGGCCTTCCATGCCGATGTCGCCCGACGGGCGCCGGTGCTCATCGCCGGCGGCCACGAGGCGCTGCTCAGCACCCTGCACCCGCGGCTGCGCTGGCGAGAGGGAGGACTCGACCTCAAGGGCGGCGACTTCGAGTGCGACCTAGGCGGCCATGGCCTGCTGCTGCGGCCGACCGCGTTCTGGGGCCGCGGGCCGGTGTTCAGTCTGGACTCGACCGGGCAGCGCGCCAATACGCTGCTGTACCCGGTGCTGGCCACCCGTCATGGGGACGGGTCGGGCCCGGACAGTCTGGCCGCGCTGCTCGGCCTGACCCGGGCGGCGGTGCTGCGCAGCCTGCGCGAGCCGCTTGGCACCACCGAGCTGGCCGCGGCGGCGGGCATCAGCCCGGCGTCGGCCTCCGAGCACGCGAAGGTGCTGCGCGGTGCGGCGCTGGTCGAGACCCGCCGCCAGGGCCGGGCCGTGCGGCACTCGCTGACTTCCCTCGGCGCCACCCTGGTCGGCCAGCTGCCGGCCACGGGCCGACGGGTAGGAGGCGAGGCTGAGGGAGGGACCGTTATGGCCAATGGATTGGAGGGTCCCCCGGCGTAGCATGGCCACTGCGGCGTTGTTCCCGGGCTGTATGGAGGGCTGATGGACATCACCCAGCTGATCCTCGACGATCACCACGAGCAGCGGCGGCTGTTCGCGATCCTGGAGCAGATTGACCGGTCGGACGGGGGGTCGCTGGCGGCCGTGTGGGGGCGGCTGGCCGCGTTCCTTGAGGTGCACGCGGCGGCGGAGGAGGCGCTCTTCTACCCCGCGCTGCTGCGGGCCGGAATCGCGGGGCGGCGGCGGGCCGGTGTGGAGGACGAGACCACCGATGCCATTGGTGACCATAACGAAATCAGGGATGCGATCGCGGAGGCCGCCCGGCATCGGGTGGGCAGTGACGCGTGGCAGGCGGCGGTGGCTGGGGCCAACGTGGCCAACGGTGATCACATGGCTGAGGAGGAACGGGAGGGCCTGACCGATTTCCGCCGACTGGCCGGACTACAGCAGCGTCACGACCTAGCTGTGGCCTTCGCGGTCTATGAGGCGCGGAATTTCGCTGGTGTCCAGCCGGTCGACAAGGATCCCGCCGCCTACGTCAGCCAGGCGGAGAACGCCGCCGCCGTGGTGGCGGCGGGCGAGGGCGAGGGCGGTGGCTCGCTCGGCGATGGGTCGCTCGGCATCGGGTCGCTCGGGTCGCTCGGCGTCCGGTCAGTGGGTGACGGGTAGCTCGGCGACGGGGCGCCCGGTGACGGGACGCCCGGCGGCGGGACGCTCGGTGACGGGGCGCCCGGTGACGGGGCGCCCGGTGACGGGGCGCCCGGCGGAGGCGAGCTGGGGCGCGGCTGACTCCCGGGAGCACCTTGAGTCCCAGGCACCTCCGACGCCACAGCTTTTCCCGTAGAGATTTTCCTTTGTCGTTCGGTAAAGATTTCAAACGTTTTGTAGCGCAATGCCGCTTACCTCCCGGCGTCTCGCTGGTACCGAGGGTTCCTTGCGTCACGACAGGTGACGGGCGTAACGGAAATGACGGCCTGCTTGAGCCTCTCAACGGGTCGAAAATGGCGTAAGCTGTTGATTGTGCCGTTTTTTGCGGCACAATCAACAGCTTGCGTTCCGAGTAGTGGCAGTTCAGCCGCCTAGCGCCGTAACCAGGGCAACGTCACCCCAGTGGACTGGTCATTGATGCCAGTGCGTTCAGAGTGAGTCATAAGGTCAGCGGCATTGCGTTATAGCGCGGCAAGGCCTTCGGAGCCGGCAAAGTTTTCGGTCTGGCTCGGAGGGAGCCGGCTGGTTCGGCGTTGGGCCGAGGCCTCGGGCCGGCGGGCCGGTGGGCCGGTGCGGGGGGCCGGGGGGCGCGGGCCGAGCCGCGGACTGGAGGTTAGCGCCAGCGGGGTCGCTGCTGCCGGTAGAGCAGGAAGCAAATGCCGGCCAGGATGAGCAGGCCGATAATGATCAAGGCCACTCCCCAACTGGGAATCCCGTTGGAGGAAATCAGGGTGTAGGCGCCGTTGCCGTCGTGGACGACGCGGCCGGCCGGGGCGCCGGGTACGGTGACCGGGCCGGACCAGCTGACCACGTGGTCCTGGGCGTACCTGATGCGGACCGTGCAGGGCATGGTGGCGCCCTCGGGCAGTCCCGGTGCGTTGACCGCGATCAGGGCGTGATCGTTGGGCAGCACGGTGCCCGCGTAGATGGGGTAGGACTTCCATTGGCGGCCCGCCTGGCAGGACGCCCGGCCGGTGCCCTTGGCGAACGTCTGGCCGTTGTTGTACAAGCCGATGTTGAGCCGGGCAACCGGGCCTTCCGCGACCCCCTGCACGTGATGGACTGACAGCCGGCTGACTAGCGACGATCGGTCACCAACGGTGATCGCCACGCCGATCGTTACCGCGTCGAGGACGATCGCCTGCGCGGACGAGGCCCCGTTTCCTCCGAGGCTCACCGGACGCGGGCGGACGGCGGGAGCGGCGGCGATGCCGCTCAGGTACTGGCCGGGCCTTGTCTTAAGCGGTACACGCACCGTGAATGCCACGTACTCCTTGTAGCCGGGTGGCAGGGTGACCTGGCTGGGCAGGCCGGTGAGCCAGCAGGCCGGGCCGGAGCATCGCCCGGCGGCGGGAAGATAGGCACTGCCGCCGTTGCCGGCGGTGATGCCGAGGGCGTGGCGAAGGGCGAGCGTCTGGGTCCGCTGGCCGAGGTTGGCCACAATGACGGTGGCCGTGACGGCCTGCCCGGGGTTCACGGCGAGCTGGAAGTAGGACGGCGGTGGCCCGCCGTCCGGGCCGCCTGCCGGGGCGAGGCCGAATGCCCCGTTGATGGCCACGCCTCCCGGGCCGGTGTCGCCCGGCGACGACCCGATGGCCGAGATGGCCGAGGTGGCCGAGGTGGCCGAGGCGACCGAGACGGCCAGCGCCGGCGCGGGGCTGAGCGACAGTGCCACGATCCCGGCGGCCGACGCCAGCACGACCGCCCGGCGCGGCCAGGCCGCCAGTTGGCTGGACCATCCCATGAGCCCGACCCTCCCGTCACTCTCCGTACTCATTCGTCTCTATCTAACTACGATTAACGACGTGAAGCAACGACAATGGTCCTGGAGGCGGGGCTGCAAGCGGGCCGAAGGCTGGGGCCGCAAGCGGGCTGGAGGCGGGCAGCAAGCGGGCCACGTCCCGGCAGTCGGGGCGCGGCCCGCTAGGCTACGTCGCCCGGATCAGGTTGGCCCGGAGATGACGTTGATCGTGATGGTGGATGTGTACGTGCCAGGAGTGGTCGTACCAGGCACGTGGATCCACCAGCCGACCGGGTTGGTCGAGGTGGATCCGCCGATGTCGGTCGAGCCGATCCCGGAGGCCGCGGCGGCGTTGTAGACCGTCACCGGCGTCGGCGTGGTGGCCGCTGTGGTGATGGCGACCGGGTAGGTGGTCGCCGTGTTGTCCGGGAGCGTGCAATCGCCTGCGCTGGTGCAGGCCTGGCTCGGAGCCGTGGTGGCCGTGGCACTGGTGACGCTCCCTGTAGTGGAGAACGAGCCGGTGTCGGGCAGCGTCGCGGACCCGTTCGTAAAGGTCGTCGCGGACACGGTGACATGCCACCCGGCGCTGCTACCAGTAGCGTCGTCGACGGTGTAGCCCTGGTCCGCCGCGGTCGTGTCGACGATTTGCTGGCCGAGGCCGTTCAGCGTAGTGGCCCAGGTCAGCGAACCAGGGACGATGGCGCTCAGGACGCCGGCCCCCAGGGTGGCCGTGCCCGTGATCACGCAGGGCGTGCCCACGGTCGCCGTACAGGTCGCGGCATCAGCGGCGGTGGGACCGGCGATCGCCGCGCTAGCGAAACCGCCGAGCACCAGGGCGCATGTGGCCGCGAGGCTCGCGCTTCTGCGCTTGTAGATTGGATTGAAGAAGGTCATAGAGTCACCCCTTACTTACTCTCTGCAATCGTACGATTGCAGAGAGTAACAGGTTGACTCTCTGGGGCTGGTCGCGGGGCCCTGTCCTGGCTAGCCGACAGTCCCCTGGTACGGCCGGGCGATGAGCTGGCGGAGTGTGGTGGCGATGAGCTCGGGGGCCTCCTCAGCCATGAAGTGACCGCAGTCGACGGTGCGGTGGACGAGGTCGGTGGCCCACGGCCGCCAGTGGGCGGCGGCGTCGTAGCCGAGGGCCGCGCCCCAGTCCTGCTGTACGACGGTCACCGGCATGGGCAGCGCGCGCCCGGCGGCCTGGTCGGCCTGGTCGTGCTGGATGTCGATGCCCGCGCTGGCCCGGTAGTCGGCCACGATGGATTCAACCGCCTCCCGGCAGGCCCGCAGGTACTCGGCGCGGATATCGCCGGGGATGGCGGCCGGGTCCTTGGCCCACGTGTCGAGGAAGTGCCCGAAGAAGGCGTCGGCGCTGGCCCGAATCATCCGCTCGGGCAGCCCCGGCGGCTGGGCCATGAGGTACAGGTGGAAGGCCACGGCGGCGCCCGCGCCGTGCAGGACGCTCCACATGTCGAGCGTTGGCAGGACGTCAAGGATCGCCAGGTGACTGACCGACTGGGGGTGATCGAGGCCTGCGCGCAGCGCGACGAGCGCACCGCGGTCGTGCCCGGCCAGGGCGAAGCGGTCGTGGCCGAGGGCGGCCGCCAGCGCCACGATGTCGGCGGCCATCGTCCGCTTGGAGTAGGTATCTGGCCCGTCCTCAGCCGGCTTGTCGCTGTCACCGTAGCCGCGCAGGTCGGGACAGATCACCGTGTGGCTGGCCGCGAGCTCGGCGGCGACATGCCGCCACATCAGGTGGGTTTGCGGAAAGCCGTGCAGCAGCACGACGGGATGGCCTGAGCCGCCGATGGCGGTGTGCAGGCGGACGCCGCCGGCGACGGTGACGCGCTCGTAGTGGAATCCGGGGATGGTCAGGGCCATGAAAGCACTCCTTGGGATGGTGAGGCCTCACTGTCGCGCACCGCGATCAGCATCTGGTCAGCGCCGTAGCATGGCCGGATGGAAACGGAGCCTGGAGCGGGCCCGGTGAGGCTCGGGGTGCTCGGCCCGGTCGCCGCATGGGGCGCCGATGGGCGGGCGCTGGACCTGAAGGGCCCCAGGCACCGCGCGGTGCTGGCCAGGCTGGCCGTCGCGCGCGGCCGGGTCGTTCCGCTCGGCGTGCTGATCGAAGACCTGTGGGAGGCGCCCCCGGCCGGGGCGGCCGGGGCGATCCGCACCTTTGTCGGCACGCTGCGCCGGGCCATCGAGCCTGGCCGGTCGTCGCGGGCCGGATATCAGGTCCTGGTGACCGTGGGCCCCGGATACGCGTTGCGCGGTGAACTGGACGCGCTCACGGCCGAGCGGCTGGCCACCCAGGCGGCGTCCGCGCCCGCATCCCGCGCGGTTGAGCTGGCCAGCCAGTCCCTGGCCCTGTGGCGAGGACCCGCCTATGCCGAGTTCGCCGACGAGCCGTGGGCCGCGGCCGAGCGCGCCCGGCTGGCGGAGCTGCGGCTGGCCCTCGTCGAGCAGCAGGCCGAGGCCCGGCTCGGGGCGGGCCGGGCGGCTCAGGCGATACCCGACCTGCAGGCCCACGTCAGCGAGCATCCGTGGCGCGAGGAGGCGTGGCGGCTGCTGGCGCTGGCGCTGTACCGCAACGGACGCCAGGCCGAGGCGCTCGAGGTGATCCGCCGGGCCAGGGGGCGGCTGGCCACCGAGCTTGGCCTGGATCCCGGCCCGTCATTGGCCGCTCTGGAGGCCGGAATCCTGCGCCAGGCGGTTGACCCGGGTGGGCCGAGTGGGGTGAGTGGGGCAGATGGGATTGGTGTGGCGAGCGTGGCGGGTGAGCTCAGTGTGAGTGGGGTGGGTGGACTTGATGCGGTGAGTGGGGTAGGTGGGCTGGGTGCGGGTGGATTGGGTGGGCCTGACGGAGCGGGTGATGCCTTGGCCGGGGACGTGCTTGCGGTCACGGCCGCTGCCTACCAGCGGGCGGCACCGGGCTCGGCGCGGATCCGCCTTGAGTCGGCCGCGACGCTCGCGGGCAGTCTCGCGCTGACCGGCGGGAGCGGCCTGCGGGCGGCCATGGACCAGCGGCTGGCCGCCGTCGATGCGGCCGAAGGGCTGGCCGACCCCGAGCTGACCGCGCGGGTCATCGGCAACTTCGACGCGCCGGCGATCTGGACCCGCTCCGACGACCCGGCGGCCGCGGCGCGGATCGTGGCCGCCGCTGAGCGTGCCCTGCTCGCGCTCCCGGCCGACCGTGATTCCCTGCGGGCCAGGCTCCTGGCCACGATCGCCCTGGAGTCACGGGGCGATGGCGGCAGCCGGCCCGGCGAGGCGGCCGCTGAGGCAGAGGTGATCGCGCGCCGCCTGGGTGATCCGGCGCTGCTGGCCTTCGGCCTGAACGGCGTGTGGATGCAGTCCTTCGCCCTGACCGGCCGGGCCGCGCGGCGCGAGGCGATCGGCGCGGAGATCGTGGCGGTCGCGACCCGCCATGGCCTGGTCAATTTCGAGGTCCTTGGACGGCTCATCAGGCTGCAGGCGCTGGGCGGGCTTGGGCACTTCGCCGAGGCCGACCGGGAGGCCGCCACCCTCGACGAGCTGGCCGCCGTCCATGAGCGGCCGCTGGTCACCGTGTTCACCCGCTGGTACCTGGCCATGCGGGCCGCGGCGGGCACGGCGGAGGTGGCAACCGCTGAGGAGGGTTACGGTCAGGCGGCCACGCTGCTTCACCAGTGCGGCATGCCGGGAGTCTCGCGCGGGCTGCTGCCCCTGGCCCGGCTGTGCCTGCGGGTGTGGCGGCGCGAGCCCGCTGACTTCCCGGCCGGGACGGACTGGGGACCCTACCTCCCCTGGGCGCGGCCGTGGCTCCTGCTGGCCGGGGAGACGCCCGCCGAGGCGCGGCGGGCGCTGCGTTCCTGTCCGCCACCGCCGCCAGGGCTGCTGGCGGAGGCCCTGTGGTGCCTCACCGCCCGAGCGGCCGTTGCTCTCGATGACCCGGCCCGGGCCGCCGAGGCCGCTGACGCGGTGCGGCCCGCGGCGTCGGAGATCGCTGGAGCGGGCAGCGGCATGCTCATCGCGGGTCCGGTGGCCGACTACCTGGCCGAGGTGGATGGCCTGGGTGGGGTTGGACCGGGCGGGGGTGGGCCTGGTGAGGGTGGGCCTAGCGAGGATGGGCCGGGTTAGGCCGCTGGGCTGGGCCAGGATGGCTTGGCCAGGAACGGGTCCGGTGCCCGCGCACCGAGAGTCTCAGCGTCTGGGCTGAGGCTGGCTTCAGCGCCGGGGATTTCCGCTGAGACGTTCCTCGCGTTGAGCGAGCAGCGGTCTTCCTCATGCTCAACGATGATCATGGTGCCACCCGGTCCAGCGAAGACTGACCACCGGATGCCGGGCACCTTCTCGTGCGCGCGGGTCCACCGGGACATGTCCTGTTTGGTGTTGATCTGGGTGATCTCGGTGATCCCGGTGATCACAGCTCTCTCCTTCCGGCAGAGCGCGGGTAGGCGCTCCATAGCCATGAGGACTGGTCGTCCCCGCACGCGGCCCGTGGTTAGGGCAGCACGTCCGGCCGGAGAGCACAGTGCGATAGCACTCGCCGGGGGACCTGTACGGTGTGGATGCGAGACCGCCACGGCAGGCGTGAGCGGCGGCCTCAGCCCGGTACGACTCGAAGCCGGGGTCGCTACGCCTATGTCGCGGAAGACCGCACGTCAGCCTGGCGGGCTATGGATTGGTCTATACCGGTTCTTGCGCTTCCTACTAATACCAGATGCTTCAGGGGTGCTTGCGCAGCAGGGGACCTCAGTTCACGACAGCTTCATGAGTGCGTCGTCGGGGCGTCGGAGGCAGCCGTGGCTCCTGTCGTGACCTAGGGCCAGTGCCCCGAAGATCAGGCCCGCGGCGGCCGGCGGGCCGACCCGGCGCGAAAGCCCTTGAAGGGACGGCATTGGCTCGTCAGTGGCCGGCCGGTGATCCCGCGGAAGCCAGTGGCCGGCCGGGCCAGATCCGGGAGGCGCCGCCGGGCCGGCCGGCGGGGCGCGAGCCGGGGCGGGCAGGGGGCAATGCGACGAACGTCACGCGCTGCGCGGCCGGGGCTAGGCGCGGGGTGGACAGCCGCAGCTCTCCCTGACGATCAGCTCGGTAGGCAGCCGCTCCACCCGTCGAGCCGCGGCCGGGTCGGCGATCCGGTCAAGCAACAGGGCGCAGGCCCGCTCGCCGACCAGCCGCATGGACTGGCGAACCGTGGTGAGCGGCGGCGTCAGCATGGCGCCGAGGTGGATGTCGTCAAAGCCCGTCACGGCAATATCGCCGGGGACCCGGATCCCGGCGGCCTGCAGCTCGCGCATGGCCCCGATCGCCATCTGGTCATTTCCGCAAACGATCGCGTCGGGTAGCTCGTGGCGCGGCAAGGCGAGGATCTCGCGCACCGCCAGCTGCCCGCTGATGGCGGCGAACCGGCCTGCAAAGCATCCAGTCAGCACCGCTCCCTGGTGCCGTCCGACCGCGGCCTCAAATGCGCGACGGCGTTCCTGCGCATCGGGGGCCTCAGGCGGGCCCGCGACATAGAAAAACCGCCTGCGGCCGTGCACCTCGACCATATGCCGGGCTAGTGCCGTGGCGCCTGACCAGTTATCCACGCATACCACATCGGCATTTGGCTCATCGGCCGCCCCGGCGATCAGGACAATCGGGACCCGCGCCGACAGTGAGGCAAGCTCGTCCGAGCTTCCCATGCCCTCCGAGATCAGCATCCCGTCAACTTTTGCTGAGACTTTCTGCAGCCGACGGTAGGCAGTGGGACGGTCGGCCTCGGTGATGACCGAGATCAGCACCGACCATCCGAGCTTGCTAAGCGCCATCTCCACACCGCGCAGGACCTCTTCGATGAACAGGAGGCCCTCCTGCTCTATCTCCGTCTCCGGGCCGCGGCTCTCTATCGAGACCAGCCCGACCACTTCCTTACGGTGCAGGGCCATGCTCTGGGCCGCCCCGTCGGGTACGTAACCGAGTTCCTCGATCACCCCAAGGACATGCTGCCGTATAGAGTCGCGAACACCGGCCTGGCCGTGCACCACTCGGGAAACTGTGGCCGTCGACACCCCGGCCGCACGCGCCACGTCGTACAGCGTGCAAGCCCGGTTATTCATAAGGCGCATGATAAGCCCTAGCCACGTGTTGGCGCTTACCGGCCCGGCTCCGGGCGGCTACCGGTTAACATCGCCCGCTGTTCATAGGCGATCACATGTCGGTCCCAGCGGACACGAACGGACCAGAAACCGCCCCCGCCCCAATAACTGAGCTTGGTCCTCTACACTATCTCTTGCTGATCACCACGAAACAGGAGCACATGTAATGGCGCAGAAGATCCAGACCCTCTTCATCGACGACATCGACGGCGGGGAGGCCGAGCGAACAGTCCGCTTCGGGCTTGACGGCACCGAGTACGAAATCGACCTGAGCACCAAGCACAGCGACGAGCTCCGCGCGGCACTGGGAACTTATCTCGCCCACGCCCGCAAGGTTGGCGGCACGGCCCGCCGCGCCGCTGGCCGGACCGGCCGCAAGGCCAGCTCAGCCGACACGGTCGCGGTGCGCGCCTGGGCCAGGGAGAACGGGTACGACATCAAGGACCGCGGGCGCGTCCCGGCCGATCTCGTGGCCAAGTACCAGGCGGCCAACGGTCAGTAAGGCAAAAGACCGCCGCTTTTGCGGCGGCGCTTGCTCAGAACAGGTCTCCCCCGGTCAGCACATAGAGGAAGGGCACCAGCGGGATCAGCCCGAAGATGGCCCACGCGACCTTGCTGAACGTGGTCAGGTCCCTGCGCGATAGCAGGTTGATCCACATGAGGACCACCGCCAGCGGATGGAGAATGCAGAGCAGGAGTTCAACTAGCTTCTTCATCATGCCTCCAGGACCGGGTCGAACCTTGTTCCTGCCCGCCGGCGGCGGCCGCAAACGGTCACGCCGAGCAGGACAGGAGGCGCCACCCCGAGCCGGCGCCCGCGGCCAGCGGGCGCCGGGGGGAGCCCGGCGGCGATGGCCGGGCGACGGCCATTACGGCAGGCACTTAGCCGCGATAATCGCTTACCGCTAAGCTTTCCTGGTATGCCCTTTTGGCGACGGGAGCAAGCATGCCTGCGCACGTGACCAGGTTCAGCGACAGCAGCATCAGGAATCTGGTAAGCATCGTCAATGAGTTCCTTGAGCGGAACTCGCTGGACAAGTCAGATGTGCAGATTCAGTTCATCGCGACATCCATCGCCGGCCAGACTGGAACGTTCATTGCCCTGATCACGCACCAAAAGCCCTAGGAGCGGCGGGTGGCAGTGGCGGCGGCCGGCGGCGGCGGATTCCCGCCCCGGGCGGGCCTGGGCACCTCATGACGGGTCCTACCCTCGTGTGAGGGGACCCGGACGGGGTAGTGGGCACCCGAATACGAGGGGACATCACGTGAGCGATTACCCGAACCAGTCGCGGTCGCAGGGCGGATGGCCAACCCAGCCGCCGCAGTACAGTCCGCCCGACTACAGCCCGGCCAGCCGGCCGGCGTACTCGCCCTCCGCGCCGCCCCGGCGCCGCCGGGGCCGCCGCACCGCGACCGTCCTCATCACGGTGGTCCTTCTCCTGGTGGCGCTGTTCGTGGCGGCCGACCGGATCGCGGCGGCCTACGCGCAGAACATGATCGCCAGCAAGATCCAGAGCCAGGCCGACCTGTCGGCCAAGCCGTCGGTCAGCATCAAGGGGTTCCCGTTCCTGACCCAGGTCGCCGCGCATGACATCAGGCAGGTCGACATCAGCGCGAGCAATGTCACCGAGGCCAAGGTCACGATCTCGAGCATCACCGCGACGGCGACCGGCGTACACCTCAGCCCGGGCTTCAACGGGGCGACGATCGACCAGATCAACGGCACCGCGCTGATTACCTACCAGTCTCTAGAGAACGTCCTGCAGATCCCGGGGGCGACGATCGCCCCCGATCCCTCGGGCGGAGCGGGCGCGGTGACGATCAGCGAGGGGTCGCTGGCCTCGGCGACCGGCCACATCCTGCTGACCGGGGCGAACCGGGTCACCGTGCAGGTGAACAGCCTGGGCGGGCTGGCCGGGCTGCTGAGCGGGGCGTTCGGCTCGTCGTCGAGCTACAACCTCACGATCCCCCAGCTGCCGGTGGGCCTGAAGGTCACCGGGCTTACCACGACGAGCCAGGGAGTCGAACTGGCGGCCAGCGCCCATGACACGAGCCTGTCGCAGTAGGACGGGCTGATGACGAAGGGTGAGCACGTCCTCTCGCTGGTCGTCTGCGGCGCGGCACCAGCCGGGCGGGTGGCGACGGCGGTGCGGGAGGCGACGAGCCGAGGGTGGACGGTGCAGGTCATCGCGACGCCGTCGGCGCTGCCCTTTCTCGACACCGACGAGATAGCGGCCCTGACCGGCAACCCGGTCCGCAGCCAGTACAGCAAGCCCGGCGACCCGCGCTCTAAGATTCCCGAGGCGATCATCGTGGCGCCTGCGACGTTCAACACGATCAACCAGTGGGCGCTCGGCATCAGCGACACCTACGCGCTGGGCGTCCTGGCCGAGCAGACGGGCCTGGAGATTCCGATCGTCGTGATCCCGTTCGTCAGTGAGGCCCTGGCCAGCCGGCCGCCCTTTCAGCGCAGCATCAAGGCACTGCGCGCGGAGGGCGTCAGCATCCTGCTTGGCCTGGGCGCCATCCGCCCCCATCCCGTCCACACCGAGGCCGAGCACGTGGACGACTTCCCCTGGCTGCTAGCCCTTGATGAGGTAAGCGGGATGAC
>Ga0335072_10009421_pt1 | contig 14085 bp, 23 predicted proteins | sample Lox_Sample_21_FD_206725 | JGI IMG/M metagenome (GOLD analysis project Ga0335072, IMG submission 206725) | Soil microbial communities from Loxahatchee National Wildlife Refuge, Florida, United States - Lox_Sample_2.1 | ecosystem: Environmental > Terrestrial > Soil > Wetlands | place: USA...
CCCCTCCAGCCGTAACATCTCCAGGGCCCTCCCTCACGGTCAGGCCCTCGCGTTTACCCGAGGGGTGGGTCAAATCTCAACCGGCAAGGGTGGGTCAAATTACAATCACCAGCGACACTATCAAGGAGATCGCGGCCAAGACTGGCTTGGGGTATGGCAGCGTCCACCGCTTACTCGCTCCCGTGCGCAAGCCGAAGTGAGGCAGCGGGCGACGGGTGGCGCGCAATCCGGGCGACGAACGCCTCAAGCGGTGGAGAGGCCGCGCACGCGCGCACGCAATTACCGCCCCCGTAGGGCGGCAAAGAGTACAAAGTGCGCAGGATAAGCGATTCTTTGAACGACTGACGGGAGCTTCCCATGCTGCAGGTTGTCGTCTACCTGGTGCTGGCCTACCACTACTCCCCGTCTATCGGGACCGGCTGGCAATACGTCCGCTACGTGCACGCCTACACGAACAAGGAGGCATGTGACGCTCACGCGGCTGCAGCGGAGAAAGGAGAAATGCAGCGACGCGCCATGAACGCCGCGATGATCGCTAAACCGCACGCAGATACGCCGGCGGAGCGGTCAGTGGACGCCCATCTCTCCGAGTACGAAGACTACGTCTGCGAAACCGTTGTGCCAGAGACCACATGCCGCCTGAGAACGGACGGGAGCTGCACATGATGGATTCCCTCAGCGGCGATGAGCGCGGCCGGCCTCGCGCGCCGGGCGGCGATCGCTTAATCCGGGCGGTGTCTCGAGCCGTGGGGGTCGCGCCGCACGCGCGTCCGTGAGTAGTGCCTTGTCGCGCCGCCGGAGTGCAGCTCGAAATCCGACTGCCGAGACTGCCAGTGTTGGCAAGTGCACTGCCGAGACTGCGCGTTTACATAATCGCAGCTTACCGGGCAGTTTCGGCATCAGTCTCTGCCACACAGTGAAAATTGCCAATACTGAGACCAAACCTCGGTATTTATAGGGGCTAGCAAGTCTCGGCAAGGGTTGCCAACACTGAGCGGCTGCCAATACTGGTGCCGACACTGCAAACCCCAGTCTTGGCAGTGTTGGCAGTTTTCAGTCTGTGGCAGGGAAAGTGTTCGAAACCGCCTTTCTGGCCGGAGCGCTGCCAACACTGATGCCCGCACTCGGAGTCCAGTCTCGGCAATGGCTGCCAACACTGCGCCGCGCTCGCCGGCTCGGTGGGGGCGTAGAGGCACGAGTGGCAGGAAAGCTGCTCTGTGTTGCACGCCAGGATTACGGATTCGCGCCCCTCACGCGCCCTCTTCGGGCTGCGCGCTGCTGGCTGTCGTGGCGGGTCACGCCGACGACGCGTCATCCGAGTCCGAGGCTCGCCGCGGAGCTCGACGCAATAGAAGCCCGCCGGCACCGCGCCAACGATCCCCCGGCTCGAGTATGCCCCGCGAAGCCGATCGGCCGACGGCCCTCGCCGTGCGCAGCCTGCGCTTCGAGCGCACCCGACCTCTGCAGCCCCAGCGAGGTAGCGTGTGGCGTCTGAAGATCTCTTCACGACATGGAGCTGCGACCGTGAAATTATTGTGATCGACGCCGCAAAGACTAAAGTTTAAGTTTGCCTTGCGGGCCGTGAGCCCGTAGAAACTCTCGTGCGTCCTGCGAAAACCGCCAGCCGGTTGCAGGCGCCTCGACCACGCTCTGGTTCGCCACCGTGGCAACGAGACTGCAGCCAGGCCCGCCATGGGCCGATCCCCCGGGAGTCGCCAGCTATCTCGGCCTACGAGGCCGGGTACTTTCGCTCGCCTTGCCTCCGTAGCGCCGAATCAAAGAGCGTCGAAGGAAGGTCACCGTGACCGATGATCCCTGCATTCCGGTGCGCGAGCTGGCGGAGCTCGCGGGGTATACATCCGAATACCTCTACCTACTGGCTCGGCGGGGGCAACTCAAGCTTCAGCCGCATCGCAAGGGCGTTCTGCTCACCGAGGCTTTGGCTTGGATGAAGGTGCACTCGCGGGAGGCGAAGAAAGCCGCGCGCGCCGACGTCGTTCGAAGCCTCAAGGCGGCTCTCGCCAAGGACGGCGCGTAGATGCCTTCCGCAAACGTTAAGGGCCCGGCCGCCAACCGACCGAGCCCTCTGTTCAGTGACGGAACTGCAAATCCGTCGGTCTTGCTTTTAGCAGTAACACTTTCGGCAGTCAATTCCCGCGGCTCGGGCCGGGGGGGGACGGATCACTGTTCGCGGCCGCCGGCGGTGTCGCATGAGCACACCGACGAAGGAAGATCTCCTTGCAGCTATCACTGCGTACAGTCCCGCCGACTCGCGTCCCGGCTTCGCCAAGGCGCTCGAGATATCAGGCTGCGAATCGGTCGAGGCGCTGCGCGCCGCTCCTGAGAAGTGGGCCGGCGTGATCGCGGGATTGAAAGCGCGGACGTCCTCGCCCAGCGAGCAGGCGTTCGACAGGATTCTCGATCGCATCGAAGAGACACCGGACGGCGCGGGCACCGCTAAAGATTGGAACGAAATCGCTCCCCGGATCACGGGAGCGCGGGATGTTTTGTCGAAGCAGCAAGTGGCCGCGCTCATTGAAGCGATACACCGCAAGATCCCCGGCAAGACCCTCGCTGGAATCCGCAAACAACTGGATGCGCGCTGGCACAAGGCCGCTGCGGCCGCCTCGGGAGGATACGAGCTGATCTCCGTGTGCGCCGCGGATGTGAAGGTCGAGAAGCTGGACTTTCTGTGGCCGGGCGTCATGCCGCGCAAGTATCTCTTCCTCTTGGGCGGTGACCCGGGCGTCAACAAGAGTACATGCACGGTAGATGTCGCTGCTCGCATGAGCCGTGAGGACTTCTGGCCGTGCAGCGGTGAGCGCGCTCCCGCGGGGAATACGCTTTTCATCACCGCAGAGGACAGGCCGGAGGACGTCATCGTCCCCCGCCTTATCGAGGCCGGCGCGAATCTGAATCGCGTGTTCTTCGCCAAAGGTAAGGTTGACGCCGACGGCAAGGAAAGCGGGATCGATCTCGGGCCTGAGTCGCTCGTGGCGATCGAGAAAGACATCCAGAAGCGCAACGCCAGCCTCGTGATCGTGGATCCCGTGAGTGCTTATCTGGCGGGCGTCGACTCCCATAACGACGCTGAAGTTCGCGCAATGCTGATGCCCGTCCAAGAAATCGCGGCCCGGAATAATTGCGTCATCGTGCTCGTCCTGCACTTCAACAAGGACAACTCCAAGTCCGGAGTACACCGCCTCATGGGATCCGTTGCGTTTGGAGCGACCTGCCGTGCCGCGTATGCGGTAGTCAAAGATAGGACCGATCCCAAGAAGCGCCACTTTCTTCCGATCAAGGCGAACCTCGCGCCTGACACGAGAGGCTTCGAGTTTCGCATCGAGGATTCCAATGGGCAGCCGAAGATCACTTGGGGCGCTGAATTTTCGTCTCTAACCATCGAGGAAGCACTGATGCCTGAGGACCAACCGTCGAAGAAGGACCGAGCCGGGCTGATTATTCAAACGGCTCTCGGCGCCGGCGAGATCGAGCGCACCGCTCTGTTTGCGCTAACTAAGTCGAAGGGGATTGGGGCAAAGGCAACGTACGCCGCCCTCAATGACCTCGGAATGAAAGCACAGCCCTCGGCATTCGGCGGTAAGTGGGTCTACAGACTCACTGAAAGCGAAACCGCAACTGACGAAGAGTTCGACAAGCCGGAGAGCGTACCGGCAGCGCCGCTGCCTGCGCAGCAGGCCGACGAGGGTTCAGTCTTCGATTCGCCGGACGTGGGGCAGCCGGAGGCGCCAAAATCCAACGGGCACGACACAGAAGCGGCATCGGCCCTAGAGCAGCTCTTCGACGCCGACATTCAATGCAGCAGCGAGGGCGATGCCGACGCGCTGCGCAAGAGTGTCAAGTCCGCGGGTTACTCATACGGACTGATCAAAAAGGGCTGCACGGTGCGAGGTGTCACGCAGGCGCAGCTCGTTGCACTCGTTAAGGCCCCGGGCCGCGCTGTTCGCCAGCAGAGGCCAGCGCCGTGAGCGCCCGGCCGGTTCTGAGGCTCAAACGGAAAGAGACGGTGTTTCCGGCTGCACCCGAGCGGCAGATGGCGCCGCTGGACGCCGCGGCTTTTCACTTCGTATGGGTCGAGGGGCGGCGCGCCCCACGCCACCGGCACGCGACTGAGGAAAGCGCTCGCCGAGAATTGGACCGCCTGCGCGAGGCATTGCCAGGCCAGCAGGTCCACATGTTCAGAGCCGAGAAGATTGATGTTTGATTTTTCCAACCACCGTTCGAGGTCAGGAGCCCCGAGAACAATGAAAAGTGCTGGGAGGTTTCCATGGATGCCCTCGAGGCGGAGTGCGATGCGAGTTTCGACGACGACGAAGACCAGGATGCGGGTTTTACCGATTGGCTGCTCAAGCAGCGCTTGCGAGAGGATCCTGTCGGGGACCTTGCGCGAGACTTTGAGCTGGACGACTCGCACGCTGACGCAAGGGAATTGGAGCGCATCCTCCGGGGTCCTGCCTACGAAGCGTTTGAACGGGCGCTGGACGAGTTTCGAGCGGAGCGCTGCCAGACATGGCTGACTTGAGATGCAAGGCCGGCGATCTGGCGCTGGTGATTCGTGGTGACGATCAGGGCATCAGAAACATCGGCAAGCTGGCTACGTGCCTCGCGCTCGAGGATCCGCCGACCGTCAGGGTTCTGAAATTTCACGGCCGAATTTGGCGTATCGATCGGCGGTTGACCTGGCGTCATCGAAAATCCCGAGTTTCCTTCGAATCGAGCTACTGCCCGGATGCCTTCCTGCTGCCGATCCGTCCTGACGCGGTCGATCAAAACGTCGCGCAGGAGAGCACGGCATGAAACGCGCCGAGTGCCTTGAGAAACAGCACGAGAGGGCGGCAGAGCTCGCCGACGCTCTCGACGCTGGAGCTGACACACCTCAAGCGAAGCAGTGGCGCGACGCGATGGCCCTCATCTCTACCGGGATGCTCGTCGAACGCGCACGCAAGTCCGTGGGCCTGCCACCAGCGCTGTTTCGGCGTTACATCCATGCCGATGGACGCCTGCGAAAGCGCTATTTACACGCGATGAGGTGGGGAAGGCGCCGACGGTATGACAAGGCCGCAATCGAGGCCGCGCTGGCGGAGGTCGCCACGACTCGGAGCAGCTTCCGTGCGGCCCTGCTTGCGCGGGGGTTCACCGAAGCGCAGCACAAAAATATCGTGCGCTGGACGCAGAGTGATCCTTGGCTGCGCGAGGCGTACCGGGCGGCTAAAGGGGCGCAGCGCACTCGCTTGACCGTCGGAGTGCTTGATCAGTTTTGGAATGACGAGGCTGCGGGAACAAAGAGCGGGCGCCGACTGATCAACCAAGCGTGGTCGGCAGTGAGGAAACTGCAGTCTATCCGGGCACGGCGCCTGGCAGCTGTTGAGTACAGAGCGGCGCGGGCCGCGGCGGATCCCGCCGGCGAGAAATTAATGGCCGCGCGCAGGCGGGCAAGGAGAGAGACGTGACGAAAGAGTTGACGATTACGGACGGACTGGTTGCGCGGTTCACCGAATTCTTGAGCGCAATCGCGCGCGGCGAGCCGCTGGAAAACGCCATGCTCTCTCACTCGATCACGACGGCCGAATTGAACCTGTTGACTCGCGCCGACCCGCTCTTGGATCAGAGGTGGCACGATGCGCGGCTCGCCGGCGAGTTGGTGGCTTGGTCGGCTCTCGCGTTCGAGGATGTGTGCTCGCGCATCAGCGCCGGCCAGAACGTGAACGACGCCATCCTGGCCGTGCGGGGTGCTCCAGATCCTTCCTTTTTCCGAATCGTCGATGGCATCCCTCAGCGCAAGGCGCAGTTTATGGCGGCGATGCGGGCTTGGAGCCTGGTTCAGGCGCAGGAGCTAGAGGCGATTGCTGCGGACACCAGCCGCGATGTGATCTCCGGCCCCAAGGGTGACATACCTAACATGGCTGCCGTGCAACGTGATCGGCTTCGCGTCGACACGAAGAAATCGCTGCTTACGGCGTTCAACCGGGAGATGTTCGGGGACAGGCCGTCGCAGACGAACATTCAAGTAAATATCAATCACGCCGAGCGGCTCGCCGAAGCGCGGGCCCGCGCCAAGACGCGCGACGGCGACAAGTTGGCACAGGACGCGCCTCGCGTGACGAAAGAACAGATGCGCGAGGCGGTGGACGCAGTCTTCACCTCTCGCGAAGGGGAAGCGCCCATTGAGGCTGCGGTCGAGCCGGCGGCGGCTGCCGATCATATGCGCGCCGAGGCTGCAGCAGCGTGCGCAGATCCGGACGCGGAAGCGAGCGCGCCCAGCGCACTGTCAGACTTCGACTGATGAGCGCCGGGCGCTGCATCGTTGAAACGCGGTTCCCGGACATCCCCGGCGCCGAGTGGCAGGTGCTCGGCGTCTGGATGGCCGACAGCGCTGCAGAATTCGCCGCTGCGCAACGCGCTCTCGAAGGGCGGGGCGATGTGCTCGAGCGCCTTGAGCTCGTGCCTTGCACTCAGCTGCGAGAGCTACTCACGGCGGCACGGGACTTCGAGTATCCGATCGAGGCCCGCGCGACATTTGTATCCACAACCCAGTGAAGGAGGAAGCATGGAGATTGAGCAGCAAACGAACGAACAAAACCGGCGCGAGGCCCTCGCCTCGGCGGAGAGTGTCTACGGCGCCATAGACGAAGCGCTGGAGGAACTCCGCGCTCAGGTGGGCGCCGCGCTCTCCGGACCGACTCCTGATCGCAGCAAGGCGTATCAACGCTCGCTTGAGCTCAAGCTGCTGGAAGGCGCGCAACAGTACTTCGCACGCCGCGCGGAGCAGTTGAGCTTTAGCGACAGGCCGGCGAAGGTGTCCTAACTCGGGTGTTGGCGTCAACGAGACCCGGCCTTCACGATGACGCACTTTCGGGCTACGGGCGTTCCGATTATCCGGTGCACTTTGTCGCACCGGAGCACAATCGGCTGCCCGATCTCAAGTTTCGCAGCTTTCGGCTTCTCGGAATCATTCAAATCCGCGAGCGCATAACCCTCGGCAGCGCCTGGCAGATTGACGACCGTGATGCTTACCGTGTCCGCGAAATCCTTATCGACCGACCCCACGTATCCTGTGATTTCGATGAGTGAGTCGCCGATCGCCATGTCAGCAGCTACTTCGTTTTTGCTATAGAGCACGAAAAGATCGAGCGGCGTGGTTTTGTAGACCTTGCGCAGCGGTGCTGCCGGAGGAGGCGAAGGCGCTACGTTCCTTGGCACCGCCTCCGTCTGAGCAGCTGGCGACGGAGTCTCTATAGGTTGCGTAACGGCGGCGGGCGTGGGCGACTCGTTGTTGCTGCACAATCGCACGAACAAAATAATCGCCGAAAAGAGAACGATCCCACCCAGGATGCGCGTGCCGCTCAGCTTTTCAGGTGCGGGAGGCGGGGGAACCGCAGATCCGCAGTGCTTGCATTTTATGGCCTCCCACTGAATGGTCTCGGCGCAGTACGGGCAGCGCTTAGTCGCCATAGTCACAGCGTACCCGCGTGCTTGGCAGTACGCCATTCACCCGCAAGGCAGCAAGTTGGCGACGCTTTTTACGCTTTCCCTCCATCAGTTGGACTCGCATCTACCTCGAGCAATTCTGTGGTGCGCACAATCGGGCGTGTCGTTCCCTGTACGCCCGATAGCATCACGGCCGCCTTCGGGCGCTGGCCCTGTCGTTCTGTCATGACGATGCGAACGGTCTCACCCGCCAACGAGCCGCCTTTTATCTGTCCCCCACCGTGCGCAACACGCAGGCCGCCGTAGCCTGCTTTCTCGAGCGGCAAGGGCGCTTGACCGATCCGCACCGCCATAACAATCGTGAGCTTTTGCAATGGATAACTGAGTGTGCCTTGCATAACGGTCATCGGCTGATCCGAGGGAGGCGCATAGACGAAAGTCACTGTGTGCTCATTCTTGCGCTCTTTTGGCGGCTTCTTGTACCAGAGCTCCATAACCTGCTTGCCAACCAGTTCGTGGTTATTGATCAGCGCATTGACGGCAACGGGAAGCGGAGCGCGCTTGCCCCACATGTCAGCCAGGTCGACCATTTGGTCGCAGCTGAAGCGGGGTCCGTCGGTCGGCACGCCGTACTCCAGAGAGTAGGTCTGAACCGTGAAGTCGAACGTTGTGAACAGCAGGTTGGTGTATTGATCGAGGCGTGCGGGCCAGTCAGTCTTTGTGGCTTCGCTCAGTTCAACCGTCTCTACGCCGTTCCTGCGAGCCAGGTCTATCGCGTCGGCAGTGAGCGGCCGATTTGCTACGAGGACGAGCTTGTCTGACAAGTGCTCGTGCTTCTTGAGCATCTGCTCTACCCATTCGATCGCTGGCTTCCGCGACAGCTTCCTGCACTCGAAGGCGAGGATGAACGGGACGCCATTCGCACTGCACTCGACGGCAATATCAGTTTCGCGCTGCTTGCCGGTATTTCTGTCGACCAGCATCTTGGATTCGGTAACAACCGCGTCCGGCCGATCCTTCAGCTGCTCTTGGATCAGGTAAACGAGCTGCTGGAACGGGTTAGTGCGTCTGGGCATGCCGCATTTTAGCGCCGAGGGGGCGCCTCCAACGCGAGCTCCCGCGCGCATACAGGGCGGAGAGCCCCGGGATGCTGGCTGGAATCTCGCCCGTGGCACCGGCACCATTCGCCGCATGTCGCTCGACCTCTCCGACGCCGAACTCGCAACCGCGGCGCAGGCGTGCCGTGCGATGGCCTACCGAGAGGATGAAAACGCAAAGAAGCTCGAGAACCCTACAACGCGGGGACCGATCGAAGCCGCCTCACGACGCTACGCAGCCCTAGCGGAGAAGTTCGAAGCGGCGCGCAAACGAGCTTAGAATGCTGCCTCGGGGGTGCGCCATGAAGCTACCAGTAAGCGCCGTCGTCATCCTGGTACTCGCCTCGGTTCTGCACGGCTGCGCCGACGCGCCAGTGAACCCGCATGACCAGGCCCAATGCGGTCCGCAGCCTACCGAGGCTCAGATTACGGATGCCGTGCAGACCTACATCAAGAACGTCAATTGGAAGGATCCGGACAGTGTGCAAGTCAGGAACGTCCGGATGCAGGAATGCCGATCCATCTACAACGGCTTGATCAATGGTGGTGGCCACACAATCGGCTGGGAGATCGATTTTGAGGTCAATGCGAAGAACAGCTACGGCGGATACACAGGCTACCAGTTGAAGTCCATCATCAGAACGACAGACGGAAACATCCACTGGGACGCGACCCAGTAGCGGCGAGCATGCCGCGTGGACGATGACATTCCGGTAATCGTGAGGATGACCGTGGAGTGCGCCAAGTGCGGGCACACCGAGGATGACCGCTACGAATTCGATATGCCGAGGACCGAGGCGCAGCCGATGGAGGCTGACGAGCCCGGCACGTGCCCTGACTGCGGGGCTCAGGTGCTGATTCACCTGAAGCGGACTCAACAGATGCAGTAGCGCCTCGCGGAGACCGGCATCCACTCTCTAACCGAGCGAACGGTCGTCGGCTTGTTCCCGGTTCCTGCGCGCCCAAAGCACGTTCCACTCGGCCCGCAGGGCATCCAGTCGCCAAGTGATCGCTTCCTGCATCGTATCGAGCTGCAGCTGAAGTTCGTCCAACGTACGCAGCGCGCGAGCGAGTCCCTCCTCCGGCAGCTCGGCAACCGGAAGTAGCCTCTGGGCTTCAACCTTGATTTGCTCTGTACGCTGCTGCTGCTCTTCAGCCGCTCGGACGTACGGATGCGCAGAAATGTCTGCGACGTTTCGCCCAGCCAGAGCCCAGTTCTCATAGAGGCGGGGCTTTACTTCACCCGCCAGCTGTCCGATCCATGTGGCGCGAATCTCTACGCGGTGCACGGCTGCGTTTGCTTCGCGCACCAGCGATTCGCGCCGCTGGACTACGATCAAGCGGACGGAATCGTGTGCGGAATCGGCCGATTTTTGCGAGGCGTCTGCCGACTCTTTCGCCAAGTTCATCGAGCGAGCGACGTCTCGCCGCTGAAGGAAGCCAAACAGAACGGCTGCGCCGGCGAGAATCATGTTCGTCCAGACAAGCGCCCAAGTGCCTTTCACCAGGCTTCGGTCGCTCTCCTTCTCCTCGATCCTCACAGGAACCGGCTGCGGGACCGGCGGAATGTTCACCGTCACCTCGGGCGCAGGGACCACGATCGTCTGTGCCGGGGGCGGCTTCTTGTCGGCCGCAGCGGATGTCACGCAGGGGGTGAACGCCAGAATGGCGGTAGCGAAAAACGCCCTTTGCATGTCCGGATTCCAGTTGGTCCCTAACTACCTCTGTAGGAAAGTCGCTCATAATCCCACCCACTGGTTGCAACGGGCGCAAACCATGACCTTTGACACGGTCCTAGAGATTGGGCGATTCGTGCTGGGCTCTTTGCTCGTTCTCGCGAATGCTGCGGTCTGGTACGGCGTGTGGCTCGAGCGAGACTCAGAACCCCCGGAAGTTCAGCACAGAGGTTGGCGCATCCTGGTCGCTGGCCTAGCAGCGGAGACCACACTCGGCTTCATTCTGTTTGGGGTCGATTCCGCGATCGCGGCGAGACAGCGAGCGCAATTGTCCGAAGCACAAGTGACTGCCGCCAACGCCGTGCGCGAGGCCGGCCAATTGGGAGTCAAAATCGAGACATTGCCGAAGTTTGTAGAGCAGAGGGAGCGTGAAATAGACGGCGAGATTTCCGGCTTTAAAACCTACGCCCAGAGAATCCAGAGCGAGACCTCCGCGGCAACGGCGAAACTACAAGAGGGCGAAGCGGCTCTCGCCAAGCAGGTAGATGCTGCTGCGAGTAGCTCAGCGGCGTCACAGAAAGTCGCCTCCGAGTTAAAGAGTGAGCTAGCTGAAGAGAGCCAGCTGCGAGCGAAGATCACAGCTGCATTGGCGCCATGGCAGATATCGGATGCGCAGCTCGAGCGGATCGTGGTGGCTTTACGAGGGTTTGCCGGGCAGAAATGGGAAGCGACGGCCTATTGGCAGATGAAGAGCTCGATGGATCTCGCCAACCGCATCTACGCCGCGCTAGGAAAGGCGCAGTGGGTGTACGTAAAGCCTGAGCGAGGATCGGTTTTGTTCGGCGGGATCGAGGGCGTCTTGGTCTACTCGCATCCCGAAGCGTCATCGCAGACGCGAGCCGCAGCTGCGGCTCTCGTCAAGGCACTGAATGCCGCGGGGATAGAAGCTGTGGCGCATGACAAGGATGCGCCTGGCCACCCAGATGAGTTGATCACTTTGAACGTGGGATCGAAGCCCTCGCCCACTTTGCAGTGAGATACGAGGTCGGGCAGCGTGAAGCCGGGATCACTCCTGACGGCTCGTGGGTGCCCGGTCTATTCAGGTCGGTCGCCGGGCCAGACACTGCACGGAGGAGATTTAACGTGCGAGCTAGCCGGTGGGCGGGTTGCCGCCTAGCGCCGCATGCAACTCGGCGATGCGACGAAGCAGAAAATACCATGCTGCCGGCAGTACAGACGCCATTGCGATGAGCAGCGCTACAAACCGAAACGGTATCAGCCGTGCTGCAGCAGCCGCGCGATCCGCGGCGAGCAGGTCTGCGTAGATCCATCGAACGTTGGGTGCCGTTGCCAACACCTGCGGATCGCAGCTCTCGTTATCCCAAAGCACGTCTAGCCCCAACAGAGCCTCCTTCAGATGCTCTCGTGCCTCCAGAAGAGCGAAAACGTCGATGCCCTGTTTAGCGGCCAATGCTCGGATTTCATCGTCGGATACCTTAGTAAGATCTGGCACTCCGGCCTTCTTGAGCGCAATCAGATCGTCGTCGGACAGCTTGCTAAGGGCGGCGTTTGGCGACGGTTCGTTCGCCGAGTACTGCGACGGTGGAACTGTGATTGCTTTATGCGCTTTGCACGCCGCTAGCAACGCCTCCTCCTTGCGCTGCAGCCTCCGTATGTTGGCCGTACCGACGGCCAACACGATTCCCGCAATACCGAGGCCGACTAACAGCGTCCAAGTTGAGCGCTTCAGGCGTGGCACGGCGCGCAGCTTGCACCCGCGCAAGCAGGGAATCAAACAGAGTCGCGGCGCTGTGCCGACTGTCTGAGCTTCTCCAGGCGATCCGTTAGCTTCTGCACCGTGGCACCTCGAGACTTCGTCTGGCGCTCGTAGCGCTCCAGAATCGCGAGCTCCTCGTCCGGCCGCTTCTCTCTTCTGAGCAGCACCGCCAGCTGCTCGTAGTACCACGGGGCCACACCCCATCCCTTGCGGTAAGACTCCTCTTCCACTTGGTCGACCAGCTTCCGCAGAATGGAGATCGCCTCCTCGTTTCTCCCCTGTCTCTTCAGCCACTCGATGCGCTCCACAAACTCGGTGTAATGAGCGCCTTCCTTGGGGTCGGGAGGAGTTAGCTCGTTAAAGGATTCCCTCGGGCCGATGATCTGGAAGAGGACTTCCACGAACCCGGAGTCCGCAAGGTGGGTCTTAAGCAACCGCGGGCGGATCGCGCCGTCGACGCGCGCCTCCACGATCGCCTTGGCGGTCTCCCGGGGCACGTGGCCCAAGGGACGCCGCCACACTCCAAAGAGCCCTCGGGCGCATCCGAAGACCTCGATTGCGTTCGGGTCGTGCGGATTCTCGGGCTCGCGGCGCAGCTCCAGCCACTTGCGCCGGGAGCGGATGAACTTCTCTGCCTCGGCGCGATGGTGGGCGATGCCGGCCACCTCAAGGCGGTCGACAAAGAGTCGATACCCGTCGGGTATCGGTTGGTCAGCCAGGTAATAGGTACGAGGCTCGCCGCTCACGCGCGCCCACTGCGTTGCGCTCTAGTCCAATCCGGCCCACTCGATCGCAACACCCGAAACGTCTTCAGAGGTTCCATCCACGCGCTCGATCCTAATGTCCACCTTGGCAGGGCCGGCGACGTAGTGGGTGATTTCGCCGCCCGCATGGCTTGTGTCGGCCGGAAAAGTGATGGTGACCTGCCGTAGCTTGGTTCCAGCAGGTGCACCCGATAGCTTCCAGCCGCCATTTCCGTCAGCTTCAATTTTCATCGTCGAATCCTTCCAGCGGCGTTCGACAACCTCGACACGCTGAATGTGGACGATGCCGAGGCGGCGAACAGACTCCGGGGGCGCGGACCGGGAAGCGGCTCCCCTACCAGGAAATGGAAGAGCAACTGCAGTTAGCAGGCGGCTCGGAACAGTGCTAAGAACAAGCCGGAGGTGTATGATTCTTCCCGCTTCGCTGCGATCCGGCTCTCGCGCATCTCGCTCGCGGGCTCAGGGTAGCAGATTTTTCGAGGTTTGACAAGTAGTTACGCCGAAAAACAAAAACCCGCCACGGGGCGGGTTTCTGCTTTCGGCTAGGTGGCGGAGTGGTAACGCACGCCCTTTGCAAGGGACGGTCCGCGCTCTAAGCATGACAGTGCAGCGCGCGGCGTCGGTTCGAATCCTGACCCTAGCCTCTTACCGCCCGGTGTTCTGCCGGGCGGACTTTCCACTTTACCAGCGTCGTCAAGCCCCGTAATCCCCAATTAGCGTGACGGGACTCTCGGCGCTCGAACGTGCGCAGTGTAGCATAACAATGGCTTTTAAATGCCACACCTATGGCCAGCAGAGGAAGAAAACCCAATGCGATGCGCGCCAAGTCCAAAAGACTGGCGCTCAATCAAGCGATGATGGACTACTTGGAGGGTATCGCCCGAGCTGGAATCCACGGTAACGGCTGGACGGACGTCGCCAAAAAATTCATTGGTGATGGGATCGCGCAGGCGCTGCGTGATCGAGTGATCCCGCGCCGAAAGTCAGAAGTGCCATACGAGACGGATGACGGGCGGGACTAAAAACAAAAGCTCTCCAGCGGTGTCCCACGCACCAGGCCGACGGGTTTTATTGATTCTAGCTTGAGCAGGCTGTGGCCACCCGCGGCGGCGATGAGCAGCGCACGCTTGGCGTGCGCCTGGCCGCGCACGTCGGCGAGATCGAGCCGCGCTGCGCCCGCGCCGCCGCCCGGGGCCTGGTCCGCGCCGCCGTTCCCGCCGCCGTCTACACCCGCGGCCGGTGCGCCGTGCGGGCCGAGCACCCGCCCGCCGCTCAAGTGCCCGCAGACATCGAGCAGGTGATCGGCGGCCCGCACCCGGTGC
>Ga0335072_10009422_pt1 | contig 14082 bp, 10 predicted proteins | sample Lox_Sample_21_FD_206725 | JGI IMG/M metagenome (GOLD analysis project Ga0335072, IMG submission 206725) | Soil microbial communities from Loxahatchee National Wildlife Refuge, Florida, United States - Lox_Sample_2.1 | ecosystem: Environmental > Terrestrial > Soil > Wetlands | place: USA...
GCGGCCGCGCCAGGAGCCCCATCCGCCCATCCTGATCGGCAGCCAGGGTGCCCGGGGAATCGCGAACACGGTGGAGTACGGGGATGGCTGGATGCCGATCGTGTACCGGGGGCTGGACCTCGGCGCGCGGATGCGGGAGCTGGAGCGGCGCTGCCAGGCGGCCGGCCGGCCGCCCGCGCCGGTGACGGCCGCCCTTCTCGAGATTGACGAGCCGCTGCTGCACGAGTGTGCTGAGCTGGGGGTGGAGCGGTGCGTTACCGCCGTGCGGGCGCAGGACGACGATGACCTGCGGGCCTTCCTGGAGCGCTACGCGCCGCTAGCCGGCCGCTTCGGCGACTGAGGCGCGCGGCCCCGGCGCACCGGGCGGGGTGGGACAATCAAGCCATGGCGGTGACGGACGGGCGCGTCGCGCTGGTGACGGGCAGCTCGCGAGGCCTGGGGGCGGCAATCGCCCGGCGCCTGGCCCGTGATGGCCTTGCCGTCGCGGTCAATGGCCGGCCGGGCGACGAGCAGGTCGCGGCCGTCGCCGCCGCCATCCGGGCCGACGGCGGCACCGCCTGGGACTTTTGCGCTGACGTCACCGATGAGGGCGAGGCCGCCGGGCTGGCGGCCGCGGTCGCCGATCGCCTCGGCCCCGTTGACGTGCTGGTGCTCAACGCTACCGGCCCGCAGCCCGAGGGCGCGGTGACCGATGTGGACTGGGCCGGCCACCTTGCCCAGCTGAGCTACTTCGTCAAGAGCCCGGTGCTCGTCGGCCGGGCCGTGCTGCCCGGCATGCAGGCCCGGCGGCACGGCCGCATCATCCACGTTGACTCCGAGGTCGCCAGCCGCCCGCCGCCCGGCCGGTCCGCCTACGCCACCGCCAAGAGCGCCCAGGTCGGGCTGGCCCTCAGCTGGGCCCGCGAGCTGGCCCCGCTCGGGATCACGGTGAACACGGTCGCGCCCGGCTTCATCCCCGTCGAGCGGCACGCCGGCGTTCCCGGTCACGTCAAGGAGGCCTACCGGGCCACGGTGCCCGCCGGCCGGATGGGGACGCCGGACGACATCGCCCATGCCGTGAGCTTCCTGGCCTCCGAGGGCGCCGGGTTCATCACCGGCCAGCGCATCGTCGTCGACGGAGGACGCAGCCTCGGCAGCTGACCGCCCATCCCGCACCGCCGTGACCAGGCCCTGGAAGGCCGTCTACTAGGGTGGGCAGGAGAGGAAGACGGCCCGATCCGTGAGGTGGCCATGCGGCTATTTCCCCGGGGGACGACCCCCCGCACCCGGCGCGCGTCCGCGCTCGTCGTCATCCCGCTGGTCTCCGTTGCCGCCGTCGCGGGCTTCGCCTCCTCGTCCAGCGCCGCCACCGGCAGTTCCCTGGCCAGTCCGCCGTCCACCGCGAACCAGCCGGTCACGGTGAGCGGCGCCTTCGGCGCGCCACCCAAGGTGACTTTCCCCAAGGGGGAGGCGCCCGGGTCAAACCTGTACACCAAGACGGTCATCAAGGGCGCCGGACCGAAGCTGACGACCGCCGACTCGCTGGTCGGTAACTTCGCGCTGTACGACTGGAGAGGCAAGACCGCGAGGCTGATCGGCTCGACCTTCTCCTCGGCCGGCCCGACCTTGTTCTCCGGCTACCTGCTGCCTGGCCTGTCGAAGGCGCTCATCGGCCAGCGGGCCGGCAGCCGGGTGCTCGCGGTCATCCCGCCGAAGTACGGATTCGGGTCGGCCGGCAACCCGCCCATCGGCGTCAAGGGCACGGACACCCTCGTGTTCGTCGTCGACATGCTGTCGGCGATCAGCAACAAGGCCAGCGCGGCCGGCCAGCCGGTCTCCGATGGCGGCGGACGCCTGCCGGCCGTTACCGAGCCGGCCGGCCAGGCGGCCACGATCAAGATCCCCGCTCATGCCGCCCCGCCGAAGACCCTCACCATCAAGACCCTCGTCCAGGGCCGGGGCGCGAAGCTCGTCAAGGGCGACTACGTAGTCGTCCAGTACACCGGCGTGATCTGGCGGACCGGCAAGGTCTTCGACTCCTCGTGGTCGCGCGGCCAGCCGTTCGCGTTCAGCATCGGCGAAGGCCAGGTCATCAAGGGCTGGGATGACGGCCTGCTCGGCCGCAAGGTCGGCAGCCGCGTGCTGCTCGTCATTCCGCCGTCCGACGGCTACGGCAGCACGGGCAACCCCCAGGCAGGGATCAAGGGCACGGACACCCTCGTTTTCGCTGTCGATGTTCTCGGCGCGTACGCCCCCGCCCGCGGGTTACCGGCTCAGCCCGCGCTGGCCGGCGCGGTCAGGTGCCCGCCGAATACCCCGGCAATGGTGAGGACCGCGAGGAGCGCGCCGACCAGGCCCACGATGATCGCGCCGGTCGCGATGGCCTTAGCCCAGCCCGGGGTGCGGCCGGGGCGCACGATCCCCGGCACGAGCAGCGCGCCGGCGCCGAACAGCACCGCCGCGGCGGCGAACACGAGCGCCCACCAGCCCTGGGTGTGCCAGGCGCTGGCATACATGTCCAGCTGCTGCTGAGTCGACAGGCCAGTGCTCGGGGCACTCATTTCCTCGGTGTACTGCCCGTGACTGATGACGACGCCGCTGGTCCAGTTCGTCGTCAGCGAGACGACCGCCAGGGCCAGGCCGGCGAGGCCGAAGCCCCCGCTCAGCACGCCAGTGCCGGCCACGCCGCCCCGGGCGGAGCCGTCGCCGCCGGTCTCGGTGAGATCGTCGGGAAGATCGGCGTCATCGGCGTCATCGGCGTCGAGATCAGCATCATCGTCGGGAAGAACGCTGAGCCCGCCGAGAAGAACGGTTTCCTCGTCGGGGGAGCCAGCGGCGATGAGCGCGGACGCGGAGCCGGCGTCCGCCCCGCCCTTGCCTAGAGTGTCATCGGTCATAGCCGGCCACGCTAGGGACAGATGCTGAGAGCCAGCTGAACGAACGCCTAGAACTCGCCGCCCGCAGCGGGAGCGGGGCCGGCTGAGGGCCGGCCCGGCTCGGCTAGGGCCGGTTCCCTACGGCAGGGTCCAGTGCTGATTGGTCGTGTTCTTGCAGGTTCCGACCGTGAGCTGGACGCCGTTGGCCTTGGCGTCGCGAGGGTCGGTCAGGCAGAGGGTGGAGTTGTGGGCCTTCAGGACGTACTCGCTCCTGGAGTTGCGGGTCCACAGGTCGTTCTGGGCCTTGGTGCACGTGTAGAGGATGACCCTGGCGCCGTTACCGCCGTCGCCTGAGTCGTTAGCGCACAGGCTGCCGTGCCTGAGGTAGCCGCCGCTGAACGTCCAGTTCTGCGCGGCGCCCTTCGTGCAGGTCCAGAGCTCGACCTTGGTCCCCTTCGCCGGGCTGTCGCCCGGGTCATCCGCGCACTTGCCGTCGTATCCCTTGATCGCGGTGGCCGGCGGGGGCGGCAGCGTGGAGTACGACGAGAGCGTGGCGTGCACGGTGCCGCCGTCGCCGCCCAGTCCGATGTCGGGGGCGACGTTGCAGGAAACCGGCTGATGGTAAGGGAGGGGGATGTCCACGGTGGCGGGGATCGTGGCATTGACCTGGCCCGCGTGGTACACGGAGGGATCCACGCCGTTAGAGCAGTCGGTAGACCATATGACGGTCACCGGCGAGCCCGCGGTCCCGGTCAGCGTGACCGTCACCAGCAGCGGCCTGGTGGCATTGCCGTCGATGGAGCACAGCCCGGCCACCCCCGAGGCGGTGCAGGATCCGAGCGTGGCCGCGCTCGCGGCTCCCGCGCTCGCCGCAACGCCTGCCAGGCCCAGCAGCACGGCCGCGACCGCGCTCGCGGAGGCTCGCCGGAATCGCTTCAAGCTCATTCACCCCAAACGGCAGGAATGCTGACGAGGCCAGCGTAGTGGTCCATGACCCGGGCCGGCGCGGTCCTCGCCTGGTTGGCTTAGATTGCGCACAACGGGAGTGATCGACCGTTCCGCCATGTATCCGACCCGGGCCTCTAGGGTGGTCCTGTGCCGTACGCCCGCACTGGCGGTGACACGTTCGAAGAAAGGCAGCAAACGGCGTGGCCCTTGACCAGGAAGATGCCCGTAACACGGCTGGCCAGGCGGCGGCACCCGGCCGCCGGAAGCTGTTCGCCAGCGCCGCGACCGGGCTGGTCATCGGCGCGGCGGGCGTCGTGGTGGCGAGAGAGGCCACCGCGCCCGCTGCCCCGCGGGCCGTGACGCCGGCGGCGCCCGCGACGGGCGGCACGGACTGGCTGAACGTGACGGGCGCCCCCTATCACGCTGATCCCGCCGGGGGCAGCGATTCCACGCCGGGAATCAGGCAGGCGCTATCGGACGCGGGCAGCATGTCGCGGCCAGTGCCGGTTTACCTGCCGTCGGGTGACTACCGGACAACCGGCCCGCTGATCGTCCCGGCCGGGGTGACCCTCATCGGCTCTGGCGAGGCGACCATCGTCCCGTCCCCGGACTGGAGGGCGAACGGGGACCCGGCGGGCGTCATCGTGATTGACGGCAGCACCAGGCTGGAAGGGCCGAGCATCATCAGGGTCGCCATCGACGGCCAGCAGCTGGCCGTCGCCGCCTCCGGGATCCTCAGCGCCAGCCGGCCCGTCAATGCCCTGCTGCAAGACGTCACGATCAACCGGACCACCAACCACGGCGTGGACGCGAGCGGAAACGGGGATGCCTGGTACCTCGAACGCGTGACCGCCTGGTACTGCGGGCAGAACGGGTTCAACATCGGCATTCCTGACTGCACTTATACCGACTGCATAGCCATCTACAACGGGAATCATGGCTGGTACACGGTCAATGGCACGAACTGCCGGCTGACGGGGTGCCGGTCGGAGTGGAACAAGAACCACGGCTACTACATCACCGGCACGAGTGCCGCCACCGGCGGAATGCAGCTCACCGGCTGCTCCACCGACCGCAACGGGGTCAACGGGGTGCACATTGACGCGCGGGGCACGTGGCCGGTCCTGCTGACGGGGATGATGCTCCGCCGCGACGGCCGGGACGGTACCGGCGAGGGCTACGCCGCGCTCTGCGTGAATGGATCGAGCAACCCGGTCATCATCGACGGGATGACCGTGTTCCCCGGCTTCAACGACGACGGGACCGGCACCCAGTCACCCGGATACGGCATTGCGGTGACGGGCCCGGCCGGCTATGTCTCGGTGACCAACGCCTACCTGCACGTCCTGACGGCGGGAATTCTCGGCCGCCTGCCCAATGGCCGGGCCATCGCCACCCGGATCGGAGCGTGGTCGTCCTCGGCGGCCGTCACGCTGGTGGCCGATACTCACTGAGCGACGGCTGTCCCGGGGCACTTGAGGGGGTCGCCAGCCGCCGGGCCTGGGCTTGTTACTCATAGTGCCCTTATGCGACGCTGCGCGTTTTATTAGTTAAGAACTAGGTAATTCACCCTGCCGGCCCGCCGTCACCGCTTAGCTTGCGGTTGCAATCAGCTCATAGCGGGACCGCCGCAGTGACGTGACAGCCGGGACTAGCACGCGGCAGGCTGCTGCGGCCTGGCGCCGCCGCCAGGGGGATGAATGTTCAGGGCACATCGGAATGTTGCCTACCTTGGCGAGCCGGCGGCCCAGCCGGCCCCGGACGCGGGTGAGACGGCCGCGGGTGAGACGGCCGCGGGCACCGGAGGCCGGCGGCGCTACCTTCGGATAGCCCAGCCGTGGCTGGTGGCGTGCTGCTACCTCATCGGCGCGGTGGTGCTGACGGGGCATTTGTGGGTGGATCCGGCCGGCCGCGAGCAGCTCAGCGGCGGCCGCGACGTGGACTTGTTCGCGTGGTTCCTGAGCTACGCGGCAACGTCTGTCGCCCACGGCCACCTGCCGTCGCTGGTTACGGTCGCGATGAACGCGCCGCAGGGCGTCAACCTGATGTGGAACACGTCGTTCCTGCTGCCGGGGGTGCTGCTCGCGCCGCTTACCCTGCTGGCCGGGCCGCAGGCCAGCCTGACCGTGGCGCTGACGATCGGGTTCGCGGGGTCGGCGGCCAGCTTGTTCTGGGTGCTGCGGCGGTGGGGGGCAAGCACCGGCGCGGCCGCGCTGGGCGGGGCGGTCTACGGGTTTTCCCCGGCGATGCTGAACGCGGGCATCGCGCACTATCACCTGCAGTTCATAGTCCTGCCGCCGCTCATCATCGATGCCGTCCTGCGGCTGGTCACCGGCCGCGGGCGCAGTATCAGGACCGGTGCCTGGCTCGGCCTGCTGGTCGCCGCGCAGCTGTTCACCGGGGAAGAGATCCTCGTGTACACGGCGCTGGCCTGCCTGATCCTGACGGTGGCGATCGCGGCCAGCCGCCCCGGCGAGGTGCCGAAACGGATCCGGGCGGCAGCGACCGGGCTGGCCGTGGCGGTGGCGGTGTTCCTGCTCGCCGACGGGCGAGCGCTGTGGATACAGTTCCTCGGCCCGCTGGCCGAGCACAGCAAGCTGGGGGCCAAGGGCTCGCCGGTCACCCCGCCTAGCTGGTTCGTCACGCCGTCGGCGGCGCTCTTGTTCCACACCCGGGCCAGCGCCGCCGTGACCCCGCCGCTCGTGCACCCGAGGGCTGAGGACCTGGTCTACCTGGGCTGGCCGCTGATCATCGCCCTGGTGATCGCCGCAGTCGTGTTCCGGCGCGATGCCCGCGTCCGGGCGGCGGCGGTGGCCTGGGTGGTGCTGGAGCTGTTCGCGCTGGGCGGTGGCCACCTGACCGTGCACGGCATCAGCTGGCCCGAGTGGCTGCTGCCATGGCACTGGCTCCAGGGCCTGCCCGGCCTGGCCCAGGTGCTGCCGGGGCGCTTTTCCCTCCTCGCCGACGGCGCGGCGGCCGCGGTGCTGGCGTTCTCGCTCGACCGGGCACGCGCGGCGGGGTCGCGGGCGGCGGGCTCGCCCCCCTGGCCACGGGCGATCCTCACCGCGGTCGCGTTGCTGGCCGTCGCGCCGCTGATACCGCTGCCCTACCAGGCATCGCAGGTCCCGCCCGTCCCGGCCGGCTGGCAGGCGACATTCACCCGGTTGCGGCTCCCGGGCAACGCGCCGGTGCTGGTGCTGCCATTTCCCTCCGATAGCGAAAGCCAGGTACTGCGCTGGCAGGCCGATACCGGCTGGCCAGGGTCCATGATCGGCGGCTACTTCCTCGGGCCGAACGCCAGCGGCCAGGCTGTCTTCTACTTCTCGAACCATAACGAGCCGACCGATGTCGCCAGGTACCTGAACGCCCTCTGGAAGGGACAGAGCGCGCACGGCCCCTCCGTGCCGGAGATCCGCTCCGTCTTCGCCTACTGGCGGCCTGCCGCGATCGTCGTGGTCGCTACCCCGCGGTCACCGGCCGTGCGCGTCCTGACCCAGCTCTTCGGCCGTCCGGCCGGGCACGCGGGCGAGGTCTTCAGCTGGCGGCTGCCGCGCTGACGTACGGTATGGCCATACTTGCGGGCTGTATTATTTTTCGCCCGCGTGTGGCATGATCGCGCGCGTGACCGTGTCTAGAGTGCCGCTCGCGATCGGCGTGGCCGTCTTCTTCCTGTGCTTCGCCCTGCTGGCCTGGTTCGTGAGCCGCCGCAAGGGCGACCGGAACGCTGGTCCGGTGGTGCTGACCGGGGTGGCGGGGGTCTATATCGCGGCCCTGCCCGCGATCGTCGGCGCGCCCAAGTGGCTCTACGCTCCTGGCCTGCTGCTCATCGCCTTGTCCTACGCCATGCAGCTGGCCAGCTGGCGCAGGCAACGAGCCAAGGGCAGCGCCGGCCCGGCTGACAAGAACGATCCTGTCTTAGCCCCGCCGGGAATTATGCTTCCCCCCACGCGTTATTGTTAGCGAGCTTCCCGAGAGCCCAACCGGTCGTCTTGCGGCGACTTGCCCGTGTCGTGGTCATCGGCCCGCCTGCCGGCGGCTCCCGGGGCAGCGTGAGACGCCTGCCGTGGCCATCTTCGCGATCCTCGGAGATTCGCGAGCCGCCTCGGCGTCACAAGCATGAGGCCCCGTGCCCCGGACGTTCCCCGCCCGGTTCGCGGGACTGAGCGGCATGTGCCGCGGCACACCGTGCCCGGCATCCCAGAGGAGGAGTTTGTGGCTCCACTAGGCCAGCGCCGAGCGAGCGCTCGCCCTGCTGCCTCGCGCAGGCAGCAACAACAACGCGTCCGCCACCGCGGCGACGTCTTCTCAGTACTCACCCGAACCGTTCGCGAGGTCGAGGCGGCCACCGGGCGCGGCCGCGTGACCCCGGCCGTGCGGGCGAAGTTCCAGGCCGTCGCCCTGATGCTGCGAGACGAGCGTGCCCGCGTCCGGTCGGCCGCCGGGAACGGCAGCCACCGGGCTGAGCAGCTGCGGCGGCTGGACGGCATCGCCGCCATCCTCGCGGCGACCGCCGTGCGGGACGCCGGGCTGCTCGCGCTGCTCGCCGAGGACGCCAGCGTCTCCGACGCGGCCCGGTCGCTCAAGCGGGAGATGGAGCGCGAGCTCGGCATTGAGCCGGCCCCCGAGGAGGTCAAGCCGGCCGAGACCACGACTGCCCCGGCCGTTCCGGAGTCGCAGGTCGTGCCGCAATCGGTGGTCTCCAGGCAGCTGGCCAACCCGTTCCTCGCCCCCGACTTCTCGGCCGCCCCGCAGCGGGCCGCCCGGCCGCGCCGGCTGGCCCAGTGGGAACTGCTCAGCCCGCTGCTGAGCTCCTTCGAGCGGGCCGGCGGGGGAGCCCCCTCCTGCATGGCGCTCCCGGAACCGACGGCCCGGTTCACCCCGGCGGGCCTGGAGCTGATGCCCCATCAGGGGCAACTGGTCGCCGCGGCCGCCACCGGGCACCGGACGTTCCTGCTGGCCGATGAGCCAGGCCTCGGCAAAACGGCCCAGGCACTGCTGGCCGCCGAGGCGGCGAACGCCTACCCGCTGCTCGTCGTCGTGCCGAGCGTCGTCAAGACTAACTGGGCGCGTGAGGCGGCCCGCTGGACGCCGCACCGCCCGGCCACCGTGGTGCAGGGCGACGGCGAGGCGGCCGACGGCTTCGCTGACATCGTCATCCTCAACTACGAGGTCCTCGACCGGCACCGGGGCTGGCTCGGTGACTTCGGCTTCCGCGGCATGGTCGTCGACGAGGCTCACTTCATCAAGAACAAGACCTCGCAACGCTCGCAGCATGTCCTGGCCCTCTCCGAGCGCATCCGGTCCCGTACGGCGCGGCCCCTGCTGATGGCGCTGACCGGCACTCCGCTGATCAACGACATCGACGACTTCCGGGCGATCTGGCAGTTCCTGGGCTGGATCGACGACAGCAAGCCACTCGGCGAGCTGGCCGAAGCGCTCGAGGACACCGACCTGACGCCAGCTGACCGGGGCTTCTACCCCGCGGCTCGCCAGTGCGTGATTGACCTCGGCATCGTTCGCCGGCGCAAGGTTGACGTGGCCGCCGACATCCCGGCCCGCCGCATCGCCGACCTCCCCGTCGAGCTGGACGGACGGGCCGGCCGGTCGATCCGGGCGGCTGAGCGGGAGCTCGCCCGCCGGATGGTGAAGCGGTACGAGACCGCGCTGGCGAGCAGGGCTTCCGGCGACGCTGGCGTCGAGGGCATCGACTACGACCTGGTGCGCCAGGTGGCCCGGGCCGAGCTGAAGGACGCGACCGCCTCGCAGTCCGGCCAGAACGTGTTCACCATGATGCGGCGCATCGGCCAGGCCAAGGCCGAGCTCGCCGCGGACTACGCGACGCAGCTGGCCCGCAGCACCGGCAAGGTCGTCTTCTTCGCCAAGCACGTCGACGTGATGGACGCGGCGCAGGAGGCCTTCACCCGGCAGGGCGTGCGCTTCGCGTCGATCCGGGGCGACCAGACGCCGGCCGCCCGGCAGGCCAACGTCGACGCCTTCGTGAACGACCCGGACGTCGCGGTCGCGGTTTGCTCGCTGACCGCGGCCGGGGTGGGCCTCAACCTGCAGGTCGCGTCGAACATCGTGCTGGCCGAGCTGTCCTGGACCAATGCCGAGCAGACCCAGGCCATCGACCGCAGCCACCGCATCGGGCAGACCGAGCCGGTCACCGCGTGGCGCATCATCGCCGCGCAGACGATCGACACCCGGATCGCCGAGCTCATCGACAGCAAGGCCGGGCTAGCCGCCCGGGCCCTGGACGGCTCGGACGAGGAAGCCTCTTCCTCGGCCGACGTGCAACTCGATGCGCTGGCCGCCCTGCTGGCGGATGCCCTGCTGGCCGATGCGCCGCCGGCCGATGCGCCGCTGACGGACGCGCTGTCGGCGTAGCCGTCACGGCGGCCCGGGAAAGAGAGGGGCCGGGCGCGGTTGCCCGTGCCCGGCCCTGGGGTGCCGGCTAGGTTCCGGTGCTGGCTAGATGCCGAGGTCGGTGAGGAACCGGTTGGTGTACTCCAGCGGGGTGGTGCTGGAGATGGAGTCGCAGGTGGGTGAGGCGTAGTCGTCGGAGCAGGGGGTGTCCCGGTCCAATGACCAGAAGTGGACGCCGGCCAGGCCGTTGCTGGCGGCGTAGCTGGTGAGGGTGTCGACGTCGGCGAGGGTGAAGGTCTCGCTGGTGGTGTCGTTCATGCCGATCATGGGGGTGACGGCGATCTTGCCGGCCGCGATGCCGTAGGTGTGCTCCAGGTTCTTCACGGCCTGGATGGCGGACTGGGCCATCTCGCAGCTGCCGGAGACGACCACGCACACGCTGCTCGACGCGCTGCCGTAGTCCATCGTCATGAGGTTGATGACGTAGTTCTTCAGGCTGGAGCCGAGGACGGCCTCGACGACCTCATTGCCGAGGGAGTTGACGCCGCCGTAGCTGCCGTCGGAGGCGCCCAGCGTGGCAATCGTGAACGAGAACTGGATATTCGGGTATTCCGACTGCGCCCCGGCGGCCGAGTTGACCAGGTTCTGGATGTCGGACTGGCTCTGGCCGCCCTCGATGTCGAAGTCGATGCCGACCAGGTGCGGGCTGGCGTAGCGGGCGATGAACGATTCCATGCCCGCCGCCGAGGTGCAGGTGAAGGTCCCCGCCTCGCCGCCGGTCGAGACGACGTAGTTCAGGCCGGCGGAGTTGAGCTGCGGGATGTTCTCGGCCGCCCAGGTGGCGGCCGGAGCACCGCCCCAGGTCTCGCTGCCGCAGGCCCCGGTGGCGAAGGCGAGCGTGATCGCGGGCAGCTTCGGAACGTACGTCGACACCAGGCTGCCGGATCCCACCACGGGAATGGCGCTGCCCTCGACGGCCGACTGCATCTGGTACGTATTCCAGTTCATGTTGATGGTGACGTCCTTGTACGGGCTGAAGAGCAGCCCGCTTACCGAGCCCGTTCCGGATCCTGATCCTGATCCTGATCCCGATCCCGAGCCCGATCCGGAGCCCGAGCCCGAGCCGCCGGTGCAGGAGCCGTCGGACGTCCACGGCTGTCCCGAGCCGGGGCCGCCGTTGTTGGTGGCCGGGTCGTTGCCCTGAGTCCACCAGTTGGCGGTGTAGTTGATCCCGTTCTCGCTGGCCTGATCGCCGGCGGTGTAGACGGCGGTGGAACTCCACGCCGCGGCGCATGTGGTGGCGGCCTGCGCGGCGGTCCCGGTGGCTAGCGCGAGGAACGAGCCGCCGGCGGTTAGCCCGAGGGCCGCGCCGGCGATGAGAGCGGTGCGCAGAATCCGTCTTCCGGGCTGCATGGATCCTCCAGGGGGTGAGAGGAGCTGAAAAAATCTGGTGATTTATGTCACTTTGTATGCCGGGAGAGGGGGGTCGTCAAGGCTTACTATAAAGAAACTTTCTTACTAATTTCGGGGACGAGGCCGGTCGCTGGCATCGTCGGCGAGCCGTGCCCAGGAACGTATCGTGATACGGGCATCGGCTAGATCGTCGCGGAGGTGAATGTGCTGGTCGCTCGCCTGCACGGAACGCAAGACATCCGGATCAGCGCGGAAGGGCCGCCCGCGGCGGGCCAGAACGGGGACGGGAGCGAGGTGCTCGTCCGGGTCACGGCCGTCGGGATCTGCGGGTCCGACCTGCACTGGTGGACCGAGGGCGGCATCGGCGACGCCAGGCTGGCCCATCCGCTTGTGGTGGGGCACGAGGGGGCGGGCGTGATCGAGTCCGGGCCCCGGGCCGGGCAGCGGGTGGCCATCGATCCCGCGATCACCTGCGGGACCTGCCGGGCGTGCCGGGACGGGTACCGGAACCTCTGCTACCGGATCCGGTTCGCCGGGCACGGCGACACGGACGGGATGCTGCGCGAGGTGATGGCGTGGCCGTCATCGCTGCTGCATGTCCTGCCCGATTCGGTCTCCGACGCGGCAGGCGCGCTGCTGGAACCGCTCGGGGTGGCGCTGTGGTCGCTGGACCTGGGGCATCTTCCGTTCGGCGGGACCGCGGCGGTGGCCGGCTGCGGGCCGATCGGCTTGCTGCTCATCCAGCTGCTGCGGGCCGCCGGGGCGTCGACGGTGATCGCGGTGGAGCCGCTCGCTCACCGGCGGGCAGCGGCGGCGCGCTGCGGGGCGGACCACGTGCTGGAGCCAGGCGAACCGGTATCCGAACTGGGGGTGGACGTGGCGTTCGAGGTGGCGGGCAGCGACGACGCCGTCCGGGTCGCCCTGGAGGCGGTCCGGCCGGGCGGCCGGGTCGTCCTGGCCGGCATACCGGACGGCGACACCACCACCTTCACCGCGTCGCTCGCCCGGCGCAAGGGACTGACGATCGCGATGACCAGGCGGATGAACGACGTGTACGAGCGGGCGATCATGCTGGCCGTCCGCGGCCGGGTTGACCTGGAGTCACTGATCTCCCGGCGGGCGGCGCTTGACGAGGCGGCCGGCGCGTTCACGGCGGCCGCCAGCCGCTCGGGCCTCAAGGTGATCGTCGAGCCACAGCGTCACGCCGCCTCGCCGGCCTGACCGCCGGGAAGGGGACCCAGGTGCGGCGGATCCCGCTCAGCGCGCTCCAGGAGCGCGAATTCCGGCTGTTCTTCACGGGGCAGCTGGTGTCGCTGCTCGGCGACGCCGTCACGCCGTTCGCGCTGGCCTGGGCGGTGCTCGACCTCACGGGATCGGCGCGCGACCTCGGCTTCGTCATTGCCGCGAACACCGCACCGCTCGTGATCTTCCTGCTGGTTGGCGGCGTCTTCGCCGACCGCCTGCCACGGCGCGGCGTGATGCTCACTGCCGACGTCGCCCGGATGGCCACCCAGGCGGCCACCGCGGCGCTGCTGCTCTCGCACGCCGCCCACATCTGGGAGCTGATCGTGCTCCAGGGGCTCGCCGGAACCGGCACGGCGTTCTTCAACCCGGCATCGACCGGGCTGACGCCGATGACCGTGAGCGCGGGGCGGCTGCAGGAGGCCAACGCCCTGCGCGGGATGTCGCGGGGGATGACGCAGTTCGCCGGCCCGGCGCTGGCCGGCCTCCTGATCGTCACCGTCGGGCCGGGCTACGCGCTGGCCGTCGACGCGGCGAGCTTCGGGGTGAGCGCGTTCTACCTCGCCCGCCTGCACCTGCCGCCGCACGTCAGCCTGCCGCCGCAGTCGTTCGCGCGCGACCTGCTCGACGGCTGGCGCGACTTCACCGGCCGTACCTGGGTCTGGCTGATCGTGGTCAGCGCTTCCCTGGGGAACATGATGAGCTCGGCGTGGCTCGTGCTCGCCGCCGCGTGGATCAAGAGCGGCCACGGCGGTGCCGGAGCGTGGACGACGATCCTCGTCGTCTCGGCCATCGGCGGGCTGGTGGCCGGCGCGGCGGCGCTACGCCTGCGGCCGCGGCGCCCGCTCCTGCTGGCCTCCATTGCCGTACTGCCGAACACCACGCCGATGATCGTGCTCGCGCTGAAGCTGCCCTGGGCGATCCTCGTCGTGACGGCGCTGGTCACGGGCTTCGGGAACATGCTCTTCAACACGCTGTGGGAGACGACGCTGCAGCAGCACATCCCGCCGGCGTCACTGTCGCGCGTCAGCGCCTATGACTGGTTCGGCTCCCTGCTGGGCACCCCGATCGGGCTTGCCCTGGCTGGGGTGGCGGCCGCCGCGATCGGGATGAGCCGGACGCTGTGGATAGCGGCCGTGGTCGACTTCGTCGCGGTCGCCGCGCTCCTCGCGGCGCCCAGCGTCCGGAACCTGGGGCGGCTCGGGGATGTCCCGCCTGGGCCGGCGCCCCCGCGGCCGACGGCCCCCGCCGGGCGGGA
>Ga0335072_10009423_pt1 | contig 14082 bp, 12 predicted proteins | sample Lox_Sample_21_FD_206725 | JGI IMG/M metagenome (GOLD analysis project Ga0335072, IMG submission 206725) | Soil microbial communities from Loxahatchee National Wildlife Refuge, Florida, United States - Lox_Sample_2.1 | ecosystem: Environmental > Terrestrial > Soil > Wetlands | place: USA...
TGATTCGACAGAGTTTATAAAGGCTCGCGCTGGATCCATTATGGCGCTAGGTCAGTCAGTTACATTACTGGATCGTACATTTGACAAACATGTTGACATGTGACTTTGATGAGGCGTGTCCCCTCAGCTTTTACTATTCGCAATCCAATAGGGAACCCTTCTTATTCCTCGCTCCCCCTAATCCTTACAATCTCATTGGTCAAAATCCCCAAGGCGAAGAAGCAAGACCAGCATGGAGGACACTTATTTATCCTTGGTATCAAGTACAGCATCGCTCTAAGCTGGTTCATGGCTCCTTCAGCATCTGCAACAGGATCCCTGCAACTGTTCACCTCAGACATTAATCTTGAGTTTTCCGCCTCTAATTCTGCAATCCTATCCATAAAATTTGCTGCTGGTTGGGTGAAAAGAACGTGCTGGCGCTTGAATTAGCTTCATGCTTCTTTAGGCGATAAAACTGGAATTCATACTTCTCTTGCCGCAGCCTCAAACGAAACACCAGTTTCTCTATGTAATTCCATATAAGCTCCAATTGAATGATCACTTAGGTTCTTTTCAAAGAGATGTGCTCTTGCCGGGAGAAACTTCCAAAAATAAGGATCCTCTGCACGTGTAACAAGACGAACTTGTAAGGGATCGATTGATATCCCTAGCTTATTTCCTATTGTCCTTTATTAGCATCAAACCAATTTATGGAATAAGAAAAGTGTTTAGATCTTACTGATATGCTCCGATAGCTTTTCCCGGCACATTGTCCTCCATCTTGCGCGATCCAGATTACTTTGTCGAGGCAAAGACATTTTATGATGAATGAGTATGTTTGTAATTGAATTGGCCTTAATCGTTGCAAGCGAATCTGCAAGAAAACTGTTCCTAGATATCAGATAAAGTGCTGCTCTGCGGGGCCGTGTTTGGACCCTAGAACTACTTCCAGGATATCTATTTTTAGGGGAACCCGTTCTGGCTTCGTACACACACTATTGGCTGAAATTAGGGCACCAGTCCTACTCAAGGGCGTCCAATTCAGGCCCCCTCACGGAGCTTCTAATGCGAGAGCGATTCTCATGCGCTGACGTATAGGGCATCCAATTCCGGTCCCCAATGGGGGCGCCAGCGTCATGGTGGCTTGGTCCACACCCCTCTCGTGCCAGAGCTTCTAATGCGATAGCGATTCTCATGCGCTTGCGTCTGCCACGCGACAGCGTTCTCGTTTAAGCGCTGCTGGGGTCTCTCTGAAGGTAGAGACATCATGATAAATACCGATTAAGTGCTAGTAGGGGTTTGATAATTCCAAAAACAAGAAACCCCTGTTGTGTCTTGTGGAAAGAACAAGAGCTACAGTAAGCAGAATTGCACATCGTGAGGACAAGTGGCACTATAAAGAGGCTTATAGAGCTCAGCCTATTTTTAGAATTGAAGGGGTCCAAATCTGGCTCCCTACCACTTAGATTCAATGGGCCAGATGACAAAATTGGCAGTAGCACGTGATATATTCTATCGTGCACTGATCTTAACGCCAGCAGAAATGTAACGCTGGCGCTAAGAAAGGTGCCAAAACCACGGTGAGAATAAAAGGGAAAAAAATATAATCCAGCCTCGACCAAGCGCGTGCAGGTTACATGGTCACATGATATTAAAAGTGGCCAAGCGATCTCTCGAACAGACCGTTCGAGAGATCATAGTATAACTTTGACTCTTAGAATGACTGGGAGCCGATTCGGCTCCCCTACCCGACTCTAGCCTTGCGCCATACAGCCTAGGCGGACATCACTCCACTTGTTAGGTGACCGCGCGATCATTGCTGAAGATGAAGGCACATGATGAGAAGTATGCAGAAATCCAAGTTCGAATATCCGACTTAGTTTTCTTAAACATACATTCTAGAAGCTGGCGTGAAAGGAAATAATAGCTACGTAATAAAAGGCAACATAGTGCTAGCACCAAATTCATACCCGACACCCTACAGCTAAGTAAAAGAGAAAAAAAAGAAATATATAAAATAAGAGCAAAGCCAAACTGTGTAGGCGTACACACTTGGTACATTAAGGGGTCATGAAACCGTCCCGTGGATGCTTAGTGCGTGATTCTGGAGATGCTGCTTATACTGCAGCCCCATTTGACAGACCTTGCACTTGAGCCGATCTCCTTCTTTAATGTGGGCCAGATGTTTTCGCTTGAAGTGCTTCGTTAAGTCTCCTAGACTAGCAAACTTGTAGGTACAATTTTCGAACGGCAAGCTCTGCTCCCTTAAGTAGAGGAAACAGGTGGTAGTTCTCTTCTCTGTAAACACCAACAACACAGCGTCACTCAACGCTTGCTTCTCGGCCTCGGCGGCTGCTAGCTGCAGGTTGGTCTCCTTTAACAACGTCGGACTCACCCCTTTGTATAGACGGCCTTTGCACGTGGTCGGGGAGCAGCCTCCCCCTTCCTAGAAGTGGCAGTAGGCAGCAACTGCATTAATAGCAGCGTTGCACCAGCGAATCTCTTCCTTCAAGGTCGTTCCTAGGAGCGTCATCACCGTCTCAGCCAAGCGCTTCTAGATTGGGGGCATCTTATCGTTCTTGGTTAAGGTGGTTTTCACGTCCTAGCTGAGCTTGAGCCTCGAGAGCTGCCGCTCAATCTCGTCAACTGGGTATTCTAGGTCCCACTTGTCCTAAAGGTGCTTGAGGAGTGCAATTCTCAGTCGCTTCCTTGCATTAAAGATCTTGCGGCTAAGGATTTGGTACTTGGGCTGCTGTGTCGCTGTGCTTTGAAAGCGCCTCTTCCACTTTTCTTGCTGTAGGGATCTTGATTAACTAACAGGGATTGCTTAGGCGGCCGGTTAGGATCGATCCATCAAAGTCATCCAACAGGCCACCCGCATTAGGTCGCACTGGGGTTCGTAGCCGGAGACGATAGCTCGAGTATTAGCAGTGACCTTCTGCTAGAGGTAATGCTTAATAAAGGTGTCAATCTTAGCGTGTTGCATGGTCATGTTCTACATGTAAAACGCGTCGGTTATCTCAGCTGTCCATTTACAGGTAGCATGTCGCACTGTAGGGACCCCACCGGCACTGCGCATTGTGTTTTTTGCGCAGTGAAGCCCCCATTCGGTAAGCACACTAAATCTTGTGCCGCATAGATGGCGCTACTCGTACCCTTCTAGCCAATCAGGAAGCGCTATTTGCGTTGCATGTGAATCCTATTGGATGTTGAAAACGGCTAAAGGCCCGTTCCGTGGCTGGGGCGTCATCCTCAATTTTTATCGAACTAATTTCTCCATCAGCGTGTTTTTACGATCTCTTGTACTGAGATATGCTTATGGTAGGTTCTCGAGCTGAGTGGTCTATAAGTAGCAGCTCACGCCTCTTCAATTTTCTCTCCGCTCTCTGAAGTAGACACTCTCTGCCCACGTGAATACACATTTCATTCTGGTGCTACTGATCATCTCATCACCCAACTCTCATAATTCTTTTTCCAATTCTCACTTCCTTCTATTCCTGACCATGGCCTCTCCCTCCAAACCAACTATTGTCCTCGTTCCTGGCGCCTGGCACTCCCCCTCCCACTACACCACGCTCCTCACCCTTCTCCAACGCGCCGGCTACCCCACAACATCCTCGCGGCTCCCGAGCGTCGGATCCCCGACCCCGCTTACAGCAACCGCCGCGCAAGATGCCGCATTCATCCGTGACAAAATGCTCCTCCCGCTTCTTGATTCCGGCACCGACGTCCTCCTCGTTCTGCATTCCTACGGCGGCATCGGCGGCGCCGCTGCAGCCAAAGGCCTGTCCAAAGTTGAAAGAGAGAAGGAAGGGAAGCAAGGAGGAATTGTGGGCCTTGTGCTTTTCGCGGCGTTTGTGGCCGGGGAAGGGGATAGTTTGGAGCAGATGGTGGGCGGGAAGTTGCCCGATTGGATTGATACTAATGTACCATCTCGAATGCCCTCTTATTTTCATATCTTAATCGTCTACTCAAATCTGACAAAGAGCATCGTTGAAGAAACTCCACTAACACCTACCCAGGAAGTCACCGGCGTCGGCACAGTCCCGGACCCCAACACACCTTTCTACGGCGATGTCCCTGCCCCACTGGCCGCGAGCGCAACGGCAGAAATGCTGCCCCAAGCTCTTCTTTCCTTTAGGACTCCCAGCCCGCCTTCTGCTTGGAGCGATAGCGTCTATGATGGCTGCCGGGGGTACATCCGCTGCATCGAAGACGCTGCTATCCCTCTCGTCGCGCAGAAAGCCATGGTCGACCACAGCGGCGTGGAATGGGATGTGAAGGAATTGAAGAGTGGCCATAGCCCACAGCTTAGCATGCCCGACAAAGTCGCCGAGCTGGTGATTGGGTGGGCGAAGAGCTGGACTGGTGAGTGAGGGCAACGAGCTGGCGAGCGCAGTGGTGTGACTTGATGCAAGTGGAAGAGGGTGTTGATTTACTCTTTGATCGAACTCACAATGGTAGCGCTTTGGATCTTCGCAGCGTAGATCTGGGAACCCCACAAGTAGATGGACAGAGATCCGGTTTTAGTCCGGGTCTGGGTAGTACCAGGATATAATGCAATACTAGACATCTACACCTACCAAACCTGAAGCTCCCTTATGCCCTGGACTTTGCTTCATACGACTGCTAGATTCTATAAAGTACTCAAAATATTCTCCTTCCGCTCCACCACTTTATAGATGTACATCAACTAAGCTCTACTTCGCGAATGACAAGCTCAGAATTCCCGACTTCCTACCAAGTGAAAAACACAAAAAAAGGAGATTTGGCAGATCCCAAAACGCCAAAGGAACAAGTGAATGTATGTTGAGGCTTGAGATTGAGTTGTTTGCACTGCCGCGACCTGCTTTTTGTGGTAGAAAGAAAGCGTAAAGGCATGGTTCTTAGTATGTCCTCATCCTACCTTATCACATTTTAAGTTTTCGCTATGTTCAAAACCTTCTACTCAACTGAACAAGATATGTTTCACCCCCCTGCAAGGGATTCTCATCATTTAACATATCTTGGAGATGAGGGGCTAGCTCTATATAAATGCGCTCTTGAGGAAAGCACGTTTTGAAAGAAACCCCCACCAATGATATGAATACCACAGCTTCCCGACTTTGATATTCGAGAAAGGCTTCATCTCATTACGTATATCTCATCATTTATAGTACACTTTTATATACTCCCAATCTATACCCTCTTCTCCCCCCACAAATCGTTCCAAAACTCCCTAAACCCATACAACGGCTTCTTACTATCATAAATCCTCGCCGCCTCGCCCCCAAACCTCTCCAACACGCCCCCGGGCCTATGCCCCGCCTTCTCCACCAGCTCCTTCGCCGGCTTCGCCGCTCTATCAATAATAGCCTGCCCGAGCTGCGGCGCCACATCGGCATAGCAAGATTGCAGCTCCCGCTCCAGTGAGAAGTACGGCTTCTTCGCGAGCTCAGGCGCCATTAGGTTGTAGGAGCGCGTGAGGTTGTTGAGGTTTGTGATGGCGAGGCTGAGGTACGAGCGTTCGGCTTTCTCCCAAACGGAGTCGCGGAAGGGGGCGGGGAGGGGTCGAGGAGACGCCGGCTCATGTGTTGGAGGTGGCGTGTCGGCTGTTGCGTCTGTAGTCGATGTGACGACGGGCACTTGCAGAGGTTCAGTGATTGGTATTTCGGCATTTTTAGTATCTACTACCACTTGCACCACCGGGACAGGACTATCTGTGCCCATTTTTGAAGGCGCCTCTTGAGTGATCTTGACCATGACCGGGTCACTGGTGACGTTCGTCGGTACTGAGATCTGCTCCACGGCTCGTTTTTTAGGGTTATAGAAGCGTTCTGATTCGGCGTATCTTTCCGCTGTTCGTACTTGCTCCTGTAGAGTTCCGCCTCGACTTGATATAGTTCTTGCAGCATGCCTTTTCCAATCGTTTCGCAATCTCCCACGGAAAACATTTGCAGCTCTAACCAATTCTTGCTGCTTCTCGATCCATGGTGGTACAATGTCCTGGCGCTGTATCATCTTATTCATGATATACTCCGTAGTATCAATAAACGGATTATCAGCCCTCGCATCCCTTTTAATAGCTTTGCCTCTCGGAATATTCTTAAACTGCCCTCTCGCAATAGCATCCTCAATCCTCTCATTCGCCAAAGCCGCCAAACCTTGAAACGAACTCGGCATCGCCCTCGCCCCGGGCGTAAATCTCTCCTTGAACTCCTTCCTCATCGCCTCCCTCTCCTTCTCCGACATCTGTGTATCCTTCACAATAGAGTATATGCTCGTCTTATCCCTCGCATTTGCCAACCTCTGCCCCGATGTCCGTTTCGGCTCTCTTCTCGGCCTCAAATCCACCACCGGCGCATTTATCCGTCCGCTGCCCCGCAGCCCAGGCTTCAGCGGCTTGTGCGCATCAGTGAGCATTCGTAGGACGGTATCTTCAGTAGACTCGGTGCCAGTCCAGGCTGATGCAGCCGCAATATCGCGCGTCCCTCGTCCGGCACGAGACGTGAGACCTGCTTCTGCAAAGGCGGCCGCATTCTCGGATTGGAACTTTTGGGCTTGTACTCTTTCAAGTAGTTTCTGTTTTAGCTCCTCCGAGAAGCCGGCTTCTTCAATGGCTTTCCTGCCTGCTCTGCCACCTTCTAGTACAGCATCTTCAGTTGCGTCGGCGAGGCGACGAGACATGGCTCCTGCTTGCCTCTCCGCTTCCGGCTTGGCAGTATTAAATGAGCCATTTTTGTCTGAGTTTCCTGTGCTGGGTGTAGAGTGTTCTCCTTCATCTATCTTGCTTCCTGAAGCTTCAGAGCTTTGAGGTGGCGAACTCGATGAGAAAGTCCGTCGATGCGAACTTGAAGCGATTTGGCAGACATAATCTCGGCGGTAAGCTCGCAGGCAGCGGGCACATGTGTTTGAGACGTGTGCTGCTTGTCTTAGCATATGGAATGGATTCGATCTGGTTGTGCCCTGTCTCTAAAGTATGATGATTAAGATGGTTTTCGGTGGTGATGATATAATCCTTGTAGACTTCGATAAGATAAGATCTATATTGACTGATGACGGTACTGTATTTGAAATCTAAGCACTAATGCAGTATGGAGAATGGCTGATGTTTCTAAGAAGATACAGTATGCTTGAATAACCATATAGTATACAAATACCATCTACCAATCCATGCAACTAGCTATTGTACAGATGTTTCCAGACATAAACCCTTTGCCGTCTTAAGATGCATGATGGCCACTTTCGACCCCTTGCATCTCAGTATGTTGAATCTCAATCAATTCCTCGTCATCGCCAGCAGCTGCCCTTCCTATATGGACGACTTCTTCCTCATCGTCATCTTCCAGACTCGTTCTCTTCTTCGCCTCAGTCGTGCTTAGTCGCCTACGACCTTTTCCCTTGGCTCCAGCTATTCCTGCACTGCTTGCGAACTCGTCGTCCGAGTCGTCCGAGCTTCCGCTATCGTCTGAGCTCTGCATAAAGTTTTCGTTAGCATTAGTTTCACTAGCATTTCTGCCATAGGCAATTTCCAGAATTCCAGATGAAAGATTCATCCTCACCCTGGCCCTTTCCCTCTCGCGCTCCATTTCGCGATAGGCCGCACTGACTTCATAGTCGTGACTCGAACGATTTTTTTGACCAAATGGCCACATGGATGGGAAATTTGCGCGTGCATTGGTGCTGGACTTGGAGATACCCACATGGTTATTCCTCCCACTTTCCTCCTCTACATCTAGACTAAGATCATCCAGAGGTGCTTGTTGACCTGTCAAGATCGTAGCTGGTGGTAAGATACCTTTGCCTTCTGCAGCAATCTCGATGTCGCCAATCGCAAAGTCCTCTCTTCCATCGTCGTCATCGTCTTCTTCAGTGGCAAATGGATTGGGATTTTTTCGTGGATCGACCTTTTCGGGTTGAGGATCATTACCGTTCGAGGGTAAAGCTTTTTCGGCGTTCTGCTTGCTATGAAGGGCTAGTCTGGCGGCCAATTGGCGCCGCGCTCGAGAAGGTGCTATGACGAGGGGTGGAGGGGGAGGGGGAGGTGCTAACGGAGGATTGAGATCGGCGCCTGACGTTGCTGTTGTCGTGGATGGTGTGGTAATGTACCTTGAGAACTGAAGTTGATTCATGTAAGTATCTTGCTCATCATTAACGTCACTTAAGAAAGACCCGCCAACATCCATAATGTGTTTCATGAAGCATCAGATCACACTTATGAGAAGCGCACAACGAAATGAGAAGCGTACAATGAAACATGAGGATGGGCTCCAACGCAGGGCAATAGCTTGGAAGGCAATGCCAAGGGATAACTCATTCAGCTGAATGTCCTCTTTGCTATTGCCATTGCCAGGAAAGCTATTGCCTTGTCGGTAATTATGCAAAAGGAAATGGCTGGAGCATTTCAGCATGAAATCCTCTGTCATTAAAACAAGAGATTCTCGCGATTGAGATGCTCCAACAACTCGAAGTCGATATCTTCTTCAAGGGCATCAAGTCTTAGGGCTGAAGGAACATAGTCACCCACTTCAGCGTTGCCAGCGTTAAAATTTCTCAAACCATCCTCGTCATTATCATCATCCATCTCCTCATCATCTTCATCACTAGAACTTCCGAATCCGCTTAGCAGACTTCCGGTAAGAGTGAAACCGCTGACGGCATTAGTACCGTTGGCCAAATCCATGCCGTCAAGATTTGCTGAACCGTTCAGGCCTGCATCGGCCAGAGCTGATGAACCTGCGACACCAAATCCAGAGGCCGCGTTCACAGCGTTCATGACAGCCTGTCGTGGCCCCACGGACATGTCAGGTCGGACACCACCAAGAATTGCATTGTCGCGTTCTCGGGTTTCGGCCAGCGTGACCTCGACATATGTAATCCATTCACTGCTCATGACCTTTTCCAGGACCGACTCCGAAAGTAACTCCGGCGGATGTCGCTCGGTGAACTTCACAACCTCCTCGGCAATGAGTGTGAGGTGACCCATGTAACCAAGCCGCATCCTGTTGTTCTCCTGTGCCTCATCGCTCTTCTTTTGCCCATCAACAATTCGCATTGTGATCTCTCCTGTTTCAAAAAGATCAATAGCAAGGGTACGGTTATACCCGCGGTCCATAGGTCCATTGAAAACCTGCTGTACCACATCATAGACAACGTTATGTAAAAAGTTATTCCAGGGGAATCGGAAGAAGAAGTCCTAGGAGTAAGAGATGATTAAAACTTGCTCGCATATGCATGATGGGTCACTTACGAGAATAGTTGGCACAACCTTATGCTCAACAAATTGCATCTTAAGAAAGTCTCCAACAACCGGTGCTGGAGTGGGACTGGCCTTCGATTGCTCCTCAGTATTTCCCATTAGGACAGAATTCGAACCATCGGCAGCATCTAGCATAGCAGTATCGTCTGTCTCTATGGTGGTATTAGTACTGCAGTTAGAGGTAGCTACGGAAACATGGGTGGAGTCATTAAGTGCTTTAATATTTTCGGTCGAAATTTCGGATTTCTTCGCAAATAACGGCGCTGGCTTGTCTTCGGGATGCGGTGACAGTCCGCCCCCAAGCGGATTGGGACTCAAGGGAATTTCCAGACTCGGTGCTACAGAATCTTGGACCAATTCGGTGGCGGATTGCGGATGACTTTGGACAAATTCCTCCAAATCTTCGAGCGAGTGCTTGTCCGTTGCGATACAGCTCTGACTTGTCTCATCATCGGCAGTAGACATAGCATCTGGAGGTGGAGAAGTCATAGTTGTATCTTCATCGAAGTGTAAACCGCCGACCTTGTGAGACAGCTCCTTCGTAGGGGATAGTGGCATAGCATTGAGCATACTGTTTTGTGTGTCAGCATCTTTGAATGAGGCTGTGTCCGCCTTAAGTCGAGGAGAGCTGAGAGGCTCGTCAACAAAATCTTCATCATCCTTGTCCAGAAAAGAAAGTGATGTATCCGGCTTCGCGGGCGTCATAAAATCGTCAACCATATCCGACTTCTCGTAAAAGTCATCCTTTGCATCATCACCAAGAACACCTGAATGTGTGACCTCTTCAAAACCATCTGCATCCGAAGGATTTTGAACCTCAAGTCTTCGCATCCCGTCAGGGGATGCGGATTCCAGGCGACTTGTTACTGATGACTTCATGTCGAGATCTTCGCTTATTGAACCACGACTGTCCTGAGCAGACACCTTTAGCTTCCCTTCCTCTTTTAATCTTTCCCTTTCTAAATCTCGTGCTTTAACAAAGTCTTCGCTTCCCAGCTCATTCAGAAGGCCCATATTACTACAGTGTAGGAGCTCTGCCATTAATTCGCAAGTCTTGAAACGGTCGAAACCCAAAGGCTCGATTTTATTGCCAAATGCCGCGCTCAGCTCTTTCCGCCTAATAGTGACTGGACCGTCTCCTCCACCGATGGTGTGGTTGGGGCTAAGAATAAGTTCCATGAAGTCTGGAACGTGCGTGGCAAACATGCGCAGTAGAGTTCCTAGGTATATTGGATCTCGGCTTGAAGGCGTAGTATTGGCTTCGGCCCCAACGTCAGGGTCATAGTCGGAGTTGTTCTTCCTGATAACTTCGATAACAATACCCACCCCCACGGTCAATGGATTGCCACCTTTCAACATATCCTTGATGAGCTTTCCCACGCATGCCTCCGAGACCAATTGACGCGTCAATTCATTCGGCCCAATACAAGATTGTTCATTCTGGGATGCATTCGCGGAAATGGTGATTATAGCTTTCAGAAAATCTCCTGCTGATGTTTGAGTAGCCCAAGAGTGCTCAGCAGAGAGAAAGGACAGTAGAATTGGCATGAGATCTTGTGAGTGGAGCCACTGCCTATCGTTAGTCACCAGGCAGGATACCTATGGACGCATTAGAGTCTCTTACATCAACAATTCCTTGACCACCTTCCGCTTTCTCTAGACTTATAATTTTCAGAAGTAGGTCCATTACCATGGGCGAGTCCACATGCTGAAGCATATTCTTCACGACATTATCCAATGATTTGAAAAGATCGAGCATCTCTTCTGTCTTTTTATCCAATAGGGCTTCATTAACTTTCGTGAAATAGCTGGCCTGAAGAGGATCGAGAGGGACTGGAAGTTTGAGAAAGTCCCAAAACTTTCTAAGGAGCGCTTGGTTCTCCAGTAACGCGGCAGATAATGACCAGGAGTCGGAAGACAAGATCTCAGCTGCAACATATGCATAGCGATTCCGTTTCTTTTCCTTCTCATCAGACTCGTCTATGGCACCTTGGCGTAATCCCAAGATCGACCGCGAGTAGTCTCTGTCCTTCCCTTTCGAGTCCTCACCCATTTCTTGTTCGTCCTCATCTTCCTCGGATAAGACCGGCTCTAGCTTGGGCGCAACCACATATTCAAGCAATTTTTCCAAAGCAGCATCTTCCCGAAGAAACTCGATGAGCTTTGTATTATGGGATTTCAATTCTTGTATCAAATCGCTCTCATCCAGGAGCTCCTCCAGAGTGACATCCGGTTTGTCAAGAAGGGTATCGATTGTGGAAATGTTGGCATAGCCGCCAAATCGCCAGAACATATTGAATTATGAGATGGCACTGGGTGCCCACCAATGGTAATATGATAGGCTGCGATAGGTATGGTGATCGCAAGCACAAAAAACCTGTGTCGAGGTCATGCGCGTAGATGCGATTTCACCTAAGAGCTGTAGAAAGAGTCGAATTCAATGCGCAAATGTAATCTTCACAGGCGCTACTTGCGCGTATGGATTTCGTAGATCGTGCGTAGTGTAAAGATTGAGGAGACTGCTTCGAGAGAATTGTCAGCGTCACACGACTACATCATTTGTCGTACTGGCCGAGTGGCCTGAATCAGCAGCACCGCAAGCGTCCACGGATGCGCTGCGGCCTCTGTGTGAGGTTCAAAGGCGTCCATAGCACTATCGGGATTGCTCACATGCTATTCCAACTTGTATACAACTTGAAATGAGTTCGTGACGTCGAAATTAGGGCATAGGACGTTGGGTTTTTGAGGCTCGTTGGGCGAAATGGCGATCGCACTAAGTCCGAGACCGGCAATTAAAGAACGCGAGCAAAGTCGGGGGTATCGTAAGAACAACAAGAAATGAAGTAGAAGTACAATGTTGAGTGCAGCAGGGCTGGTTGTTACTGTGACGGAGAATCATGAATTTTGGAGGTCTTTCGATGCGGCTTGCTTGTATTTGAGGCTAGGCATCCCTGCAAGATCCCCTTTCTCTTCTTGTTGCTCTCTGCTGACCAGAACAAACTATTTGTGCCTCCATATAGTTCTACATATAGCTTGTAAATGATATCATTCGCGCCGAGTCACCTCCGCGTGCTACCTGAGGCAATATACCGTGCCACTTAATTCTCCACACTTGTAATTCATGCGCCGAAAGGAGGCTTGATTGTTCTAAACATTTGCCACGTGACCCTTAAGCCGAATGACGCGCGGAGCGAGCCGATGGTTGCCATACGCAGCCATTTGCCGTTTCATTCTACTGCCTTACTTACATCACGCAACTCTAGGTCCTGCAATCCTGCTACCAAGCAGTTGCGAACCCTCTTCTGAACAAGATGAATCGCCTTTTCGGCGCGAAGAACACGGCGCCTAAACCAACTCTTGATTCTGCTATATCCAATGTAAGCTGCTCCACGGAGGAGAAACGATTCTTCCTCTTGAAGTTAGTAATCTAAATACTTGCAGGTCGACAACCGCGTAGCTTCTATTGATGTAAAGCTTGCCAGCATCAATGCTGAACTCACTACCTATCAAACTAAGCTCTCCAAAATGCGCGACGGCCCCGGCAAAACAGCACTGAAACAAAAGGCATTAAAGGTCCTCCAGCGCCGGAAAATGTACGAAGGACAACGTGATCAACTGGAGCAGCAATCATGGAACCTGCAACAAGCGGGAATGATGACTGACAACCTCAAGAATGTCATGACAACCGTTGATGTGATGAAGCAGACAAATAAGAGCTTGAAGCAGCAGTATGGAAAGATCAATATTGATAAGATCGAGAGGATGCAGGACGAGATGGCGGACCTTATGGATATGGGCAACGATATTCAGGAGAGTATCAGCCGAAGTTATGATGTGCCGGAGGAAGTGGATGAGGCTGAGCTGGATGCAGAGTTGGAGGCTTTGGGCAACGAAGTGGAGCTTGAGAGCTATGGTCAATCCGAAGTGCCTGGCTTCATGGTGGATGAGGTGCCGCAGTTCGTTGACGAGGCACCGGAGACAGGCCAGAAGGTGAAGGAAGTTGCTGGATGAGGGATAACACTACAAAGTCCTTACAGGTGTTGGGAAGCGGGGCGTTGAGGAGCATAGCAAGACGGGTCCAGTTGCATTGCATGGTTCCAAAATGGTTTTGGAACCATAATACTTCTGCAGAGCAAGCTCCATGTAGCAGAGCACGGTCCGAACAGGCTTCCCTTAGGGTGATCCTTTACTATCCAGGGAAGAATGAGACTCTTTCTGTCAACTGCGATGAGGCTTTAAGCATGAACATCCGGCATGTTATATTGTTGGTCAGCACCCTTGACTGCATCCATTTGCAGGATTGCATTACTATGCTTACAGATTATGACAAATGACATCTACTAACCCTGTAAGAGGCTGCAGGCCTGTTATCGGCTTTTCGCTGTGCGGCGCAGCAATCCACACTTTATCATACTGTCATCCAGATAGCGTTCTGATTTACAATAATCTCAACTCGTTTCATGTGTTGGTACAGAAACACTTGTAATATGAGTGTACCTTATTAGCTTTCGAAATCGGCCTTGCCCCTTGAGAATGCCTCCATTTTTAGCAGTCGGGAATTACCTTCGAACTGTCTCGTGAATTATCTTGGGAATTGTCCTGTGAATTGTCCTGCAAATTGTCCTGCGAATTAAGCTGCCTTGAGAATTAACCCTAGATATTTTGCGTAAAGTCCTAGTCAGAGGTTTTGCATAGCCTGTGTATAGCGAATCTCAGAAATTAAAGTGTCAAAAGCTTTAGGTGCTCTCAGAACAGGGAAGAGGAGCAGCACCGTCAGCGATATAAAGCTTACAGGCATCAGTCTTATCTTAAGGCAGTTGTACTAGAGCATCGAGTCTAGGGAAATGGCCCTCCCTAGAAGG
>Ga0335072_10009424_pt1 | contig 14081 bp, 11 predicted proteins | sample Lox_Sample_21_FD_206725 | JGI IMG/M metagenome (GOLD analysis project Ga0335072, IMG submission 206725) | Soil microbial communities from Loxahatchee National Wildlife Refuge, Florida, United States - Lox_Sample_2.1 | ecosystem: Environmental > Terrestrial > Soil > Wetlands | place: USA...
CGCCGGCGCGGTGCAGGCGCCGTTGCGGGTGGTGGTGGCGGGCACATCCTCCACCACCGCGATCTCCATGTCGGTCGCGGTCAGTGTCAGGCGGCCGTCGCGCACGGCGATCATCACGTTGGCGAGGATCGGGATGGTGTTGCGCCGCTCCACCACGCTCTGGACGTGGGCCAGGGCCTTCAGCAAGGTGGCGCGGTCGGCCTTCAGCTTCATGATGGCAATTCCTACCAGGGTCCGGCCGCTGCTTCACGACCCGCGGGGCGGGGAAGCAAGCGAATCGCCGCTGCACTGTAGCAATTGCCGCCGCGCCGCGCCAAGGACCGACGCGAGTCGTGGCGGCAATGGCCGCCGCCGATGCGCCGCCCCGCCCCATTGCGCCGGAACCCGATGCCTCCTGGCCGGACCTGGCGGCTATCGGTTTGGCGGGGCGCTCACCGGATTGTGCCACCGCCCGATGCCGCAACCGCATCGATTCCGCCTACAAACCGGCATCCGGCTTCATCGATGGAGGACTCCGATGCGCGTTCATCCGCTGTTCGCCGCGGCGGCCGTGGTTGGGTGCCTCGGCATGCCGGCCCGCGCCGACGTCACCGTGTACTATCATTCCGGCAACTGGGACGCATTCGACGGCCAGGACGATCATGGCCAGCCGTTCTGCGGCATCGGCAGCCACAACCCGGCCGACGGCCGCACCTTCTCTGTCCGGTTCCCGATCGGCGGCAACGGTGTCACGTTCATTGCCAGCAAGCCGAGCTGGAACATTCCCGGCCACACCGACATCCAGGTCGTGATGCAGGTCGGGCTGGAACAACCCTGGACCGAGCAAGCAGCCGGCAGCAGCCAGAGCGTGCAATGGACTCTGGATCGCGGCTCCTATCAAAATTTCGATGCGCAGTTCCGCCGCGCTGCGTCTATGACGTTGACATTTCCCTCGGGCAACGAGCCGCCGTGGGTCATCTCGCTGTCCGGATCGACGGGGGCCAGCAACGCGATGGGACGCTGCGTGACCGACATGACGCAGCGCGCCGCGGCACCGGCGCCGGCGGCGCCGCAGAACGCAACGCAGCCGTTCGGTGCAGCCGCGGCGCCGCAGCCCGGGGCACCCGCCGCGTCGCAGCCGACCCAATCAACGCAGCCGGTGCCGCCTGGTGTGCCGCCCGCGCAATCCAGCCAGCCGGCGCAGCCCAACGCGCCCGCCAACCCTCAGCGCTGAGCCGTGGCGGCCAACTCTGAGCGCTGAGCAACGACTTGAGGGAAGGCGGCGTCCGTGCGGTAATCGGCGGGCGCGGGGAGGCGAAGCGATGAGCGATGTTGCGGAACGTCCGATGGCACGGCGCGGGCCTGCGTGGTTCGCGCTGCAGCAGGAGATCGCCGATTTCCTCTATGAGGAAGCCGATCTGCTGGATCAGCGCCGCTTCAAGCGGTGGCTGGAGCTGCTGGCGGAAGATCTGGTGTATTTCATGCCGATCCGCCGCAACGTGAAGTTCGGCCAGCACGCGGCGCAGGAAAACACGCGCCAGGGCGAGGGCATCAGCTGGTTCGACGAGGACAAGTGGACGCTGACCAAGCGGGTCGAGCAAATCCTGACCGGCGTGCACTATGCCGAGGAGCCGCTGTCGCGGGTGACGCACATGGTGAGCAATGTGCGATTGCTCGATGTGTCGCCGTCGGCGGAGGATGCGCGCGATGTGACCGTGGGCTGCCGATTCCTGGTGTATCAGAACCGCGTCGAGTACGAGAGCACGACGTTCATCGGCCGCCGCACCGACACGCTGCGCCGGGTGGGCGAGTCGTGGCAGATCGCGCGGCGGGAGTTGTTATTGGAACAAAACGTGCTGCTGGCGAAGAATTTGAGCGTGTTCTTCTGAGGGGGTGGGGATGATCGAACTGATCGGCATTGCGCCGGGAGCGAAACTGCGCGTGGTGGGCGGCATCACCGCGGAAGTGGTGGAAGCGATCGACGACGAATGGGTGCGGGTGCGGCTGATCGAAGTACCGGACGGGCGCGGGGCGGCCGGTGCGGAGGAATTGTGTCACGCGACGGATGTGATCGAGCTGCTGTAAAGTCTCTCCCGCGCTGCGCTATTCGCGCAGTGCGGGAGAGGTCGAGATGTGAAGCATCGAGGATGAGAGTGATCGGGCCGGTGCGAGCTGAGCGCAGGTTTCCTGGCATCGACACGCAGACCACCACAGATCGGCGCTATTGCAACGGCGCCCCGCATGCAGCCATGATGCTGCGTGCCAGGCGTTCAAAGTCTTCGGCGCAGGCCTGCACCGCTTTCTGGTGGCCGCCGAAGGCGCCGTCGGCCGGTCGAAGCATGAACATCGGCTTGCGTGCCTCCTGTGCCAACGGCATCAGCGATCGGTAGTCCTTCAGTACGGCCAGGCACTGGGAATCCGATTCCACATCGGCCGGTCCGGGCGCGGTTTCGTTGAGAACATGGAGATGGTAAGCGGCGGGAATGCGCGCGATCCAGCGGCCGAAAGCGCGGGCCGGACGCCCGGCCTGGACCGAGTGCCGCATAACCACATAACCGGCCGGCTGCGTCTCGCCGGCCGGCAGCTCGATGCTGCTATCGGGATTTCTTTGCCGGGATGTCCGCCAGTTGTTGCGCCAGTTCCGTAACGTGGGCCCCATGTTGCGCAAGCCCTGAAGCGAAAACAGATCCGCGCCCAACGGTACAACCACAAAATCGCAACCCAGCAGTACTGTTCTATTCAAGGCACCGAGGTTAGGACCGACATCGATCAATGTGACGTCGGCATCAAACTGGCGACCCGCCGCCGCGATCGTTCGGGCGAAGGCACTCATAACGCGAAACGATCGTTCCTCGCCGTTGGCGCATCGCGGCCAGGCATCAGACAACGCATCCTCAAGCCGAGAGAGTTGCAAGTCGCCAATCAGCAATCCCACAGCGTCATCGACCTCCCAAATTGTCGGAGGCGTGATATCGCCGGTGCCGCGAAACTGCGGTGACACGGCGCCGTATATGGTCGGGCCAGGGGACTCCTCCCAAATCCCCTCTAATTCCTCCTCTTCCAGGAACATGCTTGTGAGATTTGCCTGAGGATCGAGATCGGCCGCAATCACGCGCGCGCCGAGGCCCGCCAGCATCCACGCTATATGGTAGACCAACGACGTCTTGCCGACGCCGCCTTTGTTGTTGAAAAATCCGATCGTTTTCACGGCACCGACCGAATTGTGGCATGAATATAGGTTGGCTCGACGTGGAATTCCGGTGGCGGATTGCCGTTGCGGACAAGCGCGCGCCGGGCTCGCGGTATCCCGGACCCGAAACGCTGGATGAAGCCGAGAGCCTTTGCCGCCTCGCCCAATGTGGGATTGCGATAATCGGTCAAGCCTTCCGCACCGAACGACTCCAACGTCACCGCGCCATATGACCCACCGGGACTGGCGATCTCGACCCGGTCCGAGAACCACGTCAGACGCACAGGCGCTGCGGTCCCCTCATAGGTCCGATGAATGACCGCATTGCGCGCCAACTCTTGCAGCGCGATCAAAGGGTACGTGGAGCGATCCCGCTGCACGCTGCCAGATAGATCTGCTCTCACTGCAACGTTGGCGTCGATGACTTCATCCATTCTGCGCATAATGTCAGCCAGCGGTCCGCTGATTTCCTTATGATCCTGCACGATATCGCCGATATCGGCGTCAGGGTAGCGAACGAACTGCACATAAGCGCCCGGCAGCCACGATCGCGGGTCCTTGCCGCAGATCAGCAGGCCGGCTGCCGTCGGCCGACCATCCGGCGCAAGCATCCGAAGCGCACGAAGCTGATCCGTAATGGACCGCCCGTTCTCCGCCAATACATCGCGAGGAATAACGGCAGGAAGATATTCTTCCTAAAACCGCAGGAAGTCCAGATCCTCGATGGATGCCCCGGCCACCGGCTGCTGATCGAACGGAAGATTGCCCGATCTGCGCTTTTCTGTCAGCCGCCGTTCCTCTTCCGGCGTCGCAAACCCGCGCCGTGGGCCGATCCGGACGCAGACGCGCCCTTGATATTTGAGCGGCGGATTGTCCGAGGGCGTCACCTCGACAATCGCCATCGTGCAGCCGTCGAGGCTATGTTTATAGACATGCATTACCGGAAACGGGGTAATATTCCCGTACCGGAACCGGGGTAATATTCCCGTCCGAACGGTATCCTGCCAGGGTCTGCAGCAACCTTTCGCTGATATCCGCGTTTGCGCACTGGCCATTGTCGCGAACCCCGACAAAGAGCACGCCAATCTTGCCGCGATTCGGCATGTCGTTGGCAAACGCGCAAATCGCCTGACCGAACTTCGCCTTGTCGGTAACGCTCTCCGTGCGTTCTACATGATCGGCTTCAAGATCGTACAGCAGTTGGCGCAAAAATGTCGTCGGACAGCATGCAGCGGCTCCGGCCGGTCACATTCCGGTCACCGGCTTACGATAGCGTCTAAGCCTCGTCCGGTCATCCCCCCACGCGGTTGCCCAGCAGCCTGGTCCAGCCATGCGGATCGGGCGCTGTCCCGTACTGAATCCCCACGATCGTATCGTACAGCTTCTGCGTCAGCGCGCCCGTCCGCCCGCCGTTGATCGTATAGCGCTCGCCCTTGTAGCCCAGTTCGCCCACCGGCGAGATCACCGCCGCGGTCCCCGTCCCCCACATCTCCAGCCGCCCCGCCTTCGCCGCGGCAATCACGTCGTCGATTGCCACCGGCCGTTCCGAGACGCGCAGCCCCCAGTCGCGCAGCAGCGTCAGCACCGAATCCCGCGTGATCCCCGCCAGGATCGCGCCGTTCAGCGGCGGCGTGAGCACCTCGTCGTCGATCTTCAGCATGATGTTCATCGTACCGACTTCATCGAGATAGCGATGCTCCACGCCATCCAGCCACAGCACCTGGGTGTATCCGGCGTGCTGCGCCTCCTCGGCGCCGAACAGACTGGCGGCGTAGTTGCCGGCGGTCTTCGCGGCACCGAGGCCGCCCTTCACCGCGCGCACATGCGTATCCGATGCCAGGATGCGCACCGGGTTCATGCCCTCTTTATAATACGCCCCCACCGGCCCAAGGATCACATAGTACAAATAACTGCTCGACGGATGCACACCGAGGAACGTTTCGGTGGCAATCACCGTCGGCCGGATATAGAGCGACGTGCCGGCGAGCGACGGCACCCAGTGCTCATCCACCTCCACCAGAGCGCGGATGGATTCTTCCACCACGGCCGGGTCGAGTTCCGGTATGCACAGATAATGCGCCGAGCGGTTCAGCCGCCGCGCATGGTCCGGCAGGCGGAACAGGCGCACGCGGCCGTCGCTGCCGCGGAATGCCTTCAGGCCGTCGAAGATCGCCTGGCCGTAGTGCAGCACGCAGGTCGCAGGGTCCAAGGTGAACGGCCCGTATGGCACGATGCGCGGGTCGTGCCAGCCGCGGCCCTCGTCGTAGTTCATCAGGAACATGTGGTCGGTGAACACCCGGCCGAACGCCAGGGTCTCGTCCGCCGGCGGCTGCTTCGGCTGAGTGGTGCGGGTGATGGCGATCTCGGTCACTGCGCTCTCGGAAAGTGGTTGGTTGGTCCGTGACATGCAGATTACGCCGTGGCAGCCTCCGGGTCACGGTCTGCCGAAATCGGCTCGCGGCGGCGGCGCAATTGCCGCGATGCGGCCAGCGCAGGCAGAACACCTCTCCCGCGCCGCGCTGTTCGCGCGGCACGGGAGAGGCGTGTGACGGCGGCGCGGCCTCGATGCGGCTCCGGTGCTGACACGGGACCGATCGCTACCGATATTCGTTGCCCTGAGCGTCGAGCGGCCTGCAATTCCATGATCCTTCCCCTCCGCCTGGCGCGCCGCGAGCTTCGCGGCGGTGTGCGCGGGCTTGCCATCGTCCTGCTCTGCCTGGCGCTGGGCACCGCGGTGATCGCCGCCGTCGGCACGCTGCACGCCGCCATCGAGCGCGGTCTGGCAGCGGACGGACGCCAGCTTCTCGGCGGCGATCTTGCCATCGAGGGCGGCACCGACCCGCTGCCCGAGGCGCTGCACGCGTGGCTCCACGACCGCGGCGCCCGGCTGTCGGACGTGGTGCAGATGCGCTCCATGCTGGTGGCGCCATCCGGCGAACGCCAGCTCATCGAGCTGAAGGCGGTGGATGCCGCCTGGCCCCTGGCCGGCACACCCGTGCTGTCGCCCGCCATGCCGGTCGCCACCGCCCTGGCGCCGCACAACGGACAATACGGGCTGGTGGCGGAGCAACTGGTGCTGGACCGGCTGCGCCTGCACGTCGGCGACACCGTGCGGCTGGGCACCGCAACCTTCCGCATCAGCGCCGTGCTGGTCAGCGAGCCGGACCAGGCCGCCACGCCCTCCTTGCTCGGCCCCCGCGCAGTGATCGCCGCGGCGGCGCTGCCGCAGACCGGGCTGGTCGTGCCCGGCTCCATGGTGCGCTACGCCCTCCGCGCAGCGCTGCCGTCGCCGGCGCAGGGACCCGCGACGGAAGCGGCGTTGCAGTCCGCCTTCCCCGACACCGGCTGGCGGATCCGCAATCCGCACGACGCTGCTCCCGGCGTGACGCAGTTCATCGACCAGACCAGCCAGTTCCTCACCCTGGTGGGGCTGACGTCCCTGCTGGTCGGCGGCATCGGCGTGGCGAACGGCGTCCGGGCGTGGCTGGACGCTCGGGCCAGGACCATCGCCACCTTGCGCTGCCTGGGCGCCTCGGCCGGCACCGTGTTCGCCGTGTGCCTGGTCCAGGTGCTGGCGCTGTCGGCTGTTGGCATCGTCGCCGGCCTGGCCGCCGGCACGGCGCTGCCGCTCGCCGCCATGGCGTTCCTGAAGAACCTGCTGCCGGTGCCGCCGGTGCTGGGTATCTATCCTGGCCCGCTGCTGCTGGCCGCCGGCTACGGCCTGCTGACCGCGCTGGCCTTCGCCCTCTGGCCGCTCGGCCGCGCCGCCCGCATCCCCGGCGCCGCGCTGTTCCGCGACGCGCTGCTGCCGGAGCACACCATGCCGTCCCGCAGCCTGGTTGCGGCGAATGCCATGTTGGCGGCGGCGCTGGTCGCGCTCACCGTCGCCATCGCCACCGACCGGCGTTTCGCGCTGTATTTCTGCCTGGCCGCGCTCGCCACCCTGGCGTTGTTCCGGGTTGGCGCGCTGGCGCTGACCCGCGCCGCCCGTGCGGTCCCGCGCCTGCGCTCCCCCTGGGCGCGGCTCGGCATCGCCAACCTGCACCGGCCCGGCAATGCCACCGCGATGCTGCTGGTCTCGATCGGGCTGGGCCTGTCCACCCTCGCCGCTGTGGCCCTGATCGAGGCCAATGTCCGCCGCGAGGTGCTGGAGCAGCTCCCGGCCAATGCGCCGAGCTTCTTTTTCGTGGACATCCAGAACGACCAGCTCGCCCGGTTCGAGCAAATCGCCCATGCCACGCCCGGCGTGGCGGCCGTGGAGCAAGTGCCGTCGATGCGCGCGCGCCTGGTTTCGGTGAACGGCGTGCCGGCGGAGCAGGTGAAGGCGACGCCCGACACGCGCTGGGCGCTGCGTGGCGATCGCGGCCTGACCTACGCCGCCGCGCCGCCGCCCGGCACGCGGATCGTTGCCGGGCACTGGTGGCCGCCGGACTACGACGGGCCGCCGCTGGTCTCGTTCGACGCCGGCCTGGCCGCCGGCTGGGGCGTGCATGTGGGCGACACGCTCCGGGTGAACGTGCTCGGCCGCGACATCGACCTGACGGTAGAAAACCTGCGCGACATCCACTGGCAGTCGCTGGCGCTGAATTTCGCGCTGGTCGCCAGCCCTGGCCTGCTGGCGCACGCGCCGCACACCCACATCGCCACCGTCCGCGTCGCCGGCCCGGACCAGGGCGTCCTGCTGCGCGCGGTGACCGACGCGCTGCCCAACGTCACCGGCATCGCGGTGGCCGACGTGCTGGCGGCGGTCGCCACCCTGCTGGGCCAGGTGGCGACGGCGCTGGCGGCGACCGGATCGCTGGCGCTGGCGGCCGGGGCACTGGTGCTGGTGGGCGCGGTCGCCGCCGGCCAGCGGCGGCGGACGGCGGAAGCCGTGGTGCTGAAGACGCTCGGCGCCACCCGCGCGCAGATCCGCGCGGCGTGGCTGGTGGAGTTCGGCGCGCTCGGGCTGGTCGCCGGGCTCCTCGCGGCCGCGGTGGGGACCGCTGCAAGCTATGCGGTGCTGCACTATATCATGCACGCCGGGTGGGTGTTCCTGCCCGGCACCCTGGCGGGCACCCTGCTGTTGGCTCTCGCCATGATGCTGGGATTCGGATACGCTGGCACCGCAGCCGCGCTCCGCGCCAAGGCCGGACCGCTGCTGCGCAATGAATGAAAAAGCCGCCACGCCCGGCGGAGCGACCGTTCCGGACTTGAACCGCCCCGGCCAATTCGCCAAATGTGCGTGCGAAACAGGGGCCTAGCGCCCGAGAGGTAAGGAAACCATGGCCTTCAGTCCCGAATATCGGACTTACACGCGCGCATCCGCCGCCACGACGGCTGCCGTCCTGGACGAGGGGCTGCGCGCCTACATGCTGCGTGTGTACAACTGGATGACATCCGGGCTGCTGCTGACCGGCGTCGTCTCCTACCTGATTGCCCACACCAGCCTGATCAACGCGTTCTACCCGCTGGTGCAGACCCAGTTCGGCACCATGGTGCGCACCGCCTCGCCGCTGGCGATGATCTCGATCTTCGCCCCGCTGGCGTTCGTGCTGGTGCTGAGCCTGGGGGTGAACAAGCTCTCCACCACCACCGCGCAGGCCTTGTTCTGGCTGTTCTGCGCGGCGATGGGCTGCAGCCTGACCAACATCTTCCTGATCTACACCGCTGAATCGATCGTGCGGGTGTTCTTCATCACGGCGGCGACCTTCGCGGCCATGAGCATCTACGGCTACACCACCAAGGCCGACCTGAGCCGGTGGGGCAGCTTCCTGTTCATGGGGCTGATCGGGATGATCATCGCCGTCGTGGTCAACATCTTCCTGCACAGCAGCGCGTTGCAGTTCGCGATCAGCATCATCGGCGTGGTGGTGTTCACCGGGCTGACCGCGTACGACACCCAGCGGATCAAGGCGAGCTACACCCAGTTCGCCTATGCCGAGGGCACGGGGATGGCGGCAAAGCGTGCGGTGTACGACGCGCTGAGCCTGTACTTGAACTTCATCAACCTGTTCATGCTGCTGCTGCAGCTTCTGGGCAACCGCAACAGCAACTGACTGAACCTCTCCCACAGCGCGCTGTTCGCGCGTCGTGGGAGAGGTCGAGGCGCGCAAGCGCCGAGGGTGAGGGCGACCGGGCCGGTACGCGCTCAAGCACAGCGCGTACCGGCCCGATCACCCACAGCGCGTAAGCGCCTGGACCTCTCTCGCCGCCGGCGGGAGAGGTTTTGTTTTGACGTCCGGTTCTCGCCAGCCTTGCCTCCCGCTGGATGCTATGCCGAAGCATTCCACGCGTGAGGGCACCATGGACGCGGTCTCCTATCGGGCAATCCTTCGCCTGGACGCCGTCGGCGAGTTGCTGCTGGCCACGCTGCTGGCGCGCCTGGCCGAGCGCATGTTCGGCCTCGTGCTGGTGCTCTACGCGCTGCACCGGTTCCATTCGCCGTTCCTGGCCGGCTGTGCCGGTTTCGTCGCCCTGGCGCCCGGCCTGGCCATCAGCCCGATCGCCGGTGCGCTGCTGGATCGGGCGGGGCCGGCCTGGGGCATCGCCGCGGACATGGCATGCAGCGCCGCTTGCATCCTCGCTTTGGCTTTGCCGAGCGTCGCACGCCTCGACGGCCCGGTCCCCATGCTTTGCCTTGCGGCGCTTTATTCGCTCACCAACCCGCTGTCGGGGGCGGGCGTGCGGACGCTGCTGCCCAGCCTTGTACCCCCGCCGGCGCGCAGCCGGGCCAATGCGCTCGATACCAGCATTCACGCGGCGGTCGACGTGTGCGGCCCGGCCCTGGCAGGGGCCTTGACCGGACTGGCGGGCGCGACGACGGCCATGTTCGCGATCGCCGCCTTGTATGGCGCGGCCGGCATCAGCCTGCTGCCGGCGCTGCGCCGGCGCGCACAGACGCCGCGGACGTGGCGCCATGGACTGCTGGTCGACGCAGCCGCCGGCGTGGCCTACGTGCTGCGGCATGCATCGCTGCGCCCACTGGCACTGGGGTATGCCACCTTCAACATGGGCTGGGGCATCCTGCTGGTTGCCGTGCCCGTCTTCGTGCTGCGCTCCATCAGGGGTGGCGCCAACGCCGACATTGCCGTCGGCGTGCTGTGGGCGGCGTCCGGCGTGGCGGCCGCCGCCGGGGCCTTGCTGGTGGGGCGTTACATGGTCCCGGGCCGCGAGCGTGGCCTGATGATGTCGGGCATGGTGGCAACCGCCGTGGCGATCTGGCCGGTCTGCGTCAGCTTCGGTCTTCCTGGCATGGCGATCGGGCTGATGCTGGTCGGGGTCCTGGCAGGGCCGGTCGATGTGGGCGTGCTCACGTTGCGGCAGAACCGCACCGACCCGGCCTGGCTGGGACGTGTGATGGCCGTATCCATGGGCCTCAACCTGTCCGGTGCGCCGTTCGGATTCGTGCTTGGCGGCACACTGCTTACCTGGTCCGTCCAGGCCGCCTTCGCCACCTCGGCATTGGCGTGCTGTGCCGGCGCGCTGATGCTGCATCGGGTTCCGCGGCGTTGACTTGTGCCGGAAGGATGGCATGACGGGACATGCTGCGAACCACGTCCGGGAGAAACGCATGATACAGCCCCCAGCCCAGCAGATTGCCGGCGTCTATCACCGTCGCATCGGCGACATCGTGGTGACGGCGCTGTCCGACGGCTATCTGGACGGCACGCTCGACGTGTTGCGGAACATCGCAACCGGCGACGCCGATCGCATGCTCAGCGATGCGTTCCGGCCTGGGCGGCGCACCTCGGTCAACTGCTACCTGGTGTATTCCGCCGGACGGCTGGCACTGATCGAGACCGGTTCGGGCGACTATTTGCTTCCCACCGCCGGCAAGCTGCAACAGAACCTGAAAGCGGCCGGCGTGGATCCCGCCACGATCGAGCGCGTGATCCTGACGCACATGCATCCGGATCACTCGGCCGGCCTGACCGATCCGAAGACCGGCACGAAACTTTTTCCCAATGCCGAGCTGGTGGTGCACGAGAACGAGCCACGCCACTGGCACGACGATGCGGCGATGGCGGCCGCCAGCGAGCGGGCGAAGAAACTGTACTTCCAGTGTGCGCGGGATCAGATGGCTCCGTATCACAACGTGATGCACACGTTCCGCGGCAGCGAGGAAGTGTTTCCCGGCGTGACGTCGGTGCCGCTGCACGGGCACACGCCGGGGCACAGCGGCTACATGATCTCCTCGGGCAAGGATTCGCTGCTGATCTGGGGCGATATCGTGCACGTGCCGGAGATCCAGGTGCCGCATCCTGACGTGACGATCGAATTCGACACCGATCCGCATGCCGCGGCGGCAGCGCGACGGCGGATCTTCGATCAGGTCGCGACCGATCGCCAGTTGATCGCGGGCATGCACGTCCACTTCCCGGGCTTCGCCTATGTCGCGAAGCACGCGGACGGATATGCCATGGTGCCGGAGCCGTGGGATCAGGCGTTCGGGGGATAGGCCGCCACCGGCCCGCCGGTAGTTTGCCGCGGGCAGCAAATGACATGGCAAATCAGCAGTGCTCATCGGCCACCGTTGCAGCGCATGCGCAATTGTCAGGACTGGCGGCGCGATCCGGTTTTAGAATTAGTCATTCATAATGTCACAGACAAAGTCACGGATGATTGACGGTTTTATTCTTGCTTGATCCGAGCAGGGAATATGAGTCTTGCAAGAGAATAAGGCAGCGCCGATGGCATTGTTTTGCCTTGCGATCTAGCGATCCGGCATGGTATTGGTTCGAACTCTTACAGAGTGCGGCTCGGATGCGTCTGCTGCTTGCAGGTTTTTTTCTGGCCCTGACGACATTCCCGGCGGCGGCAGCCGGGCCTTGGTATTATTGCGATCCGCTGCACGGCTTCTATCCCTATGTGGGTCACTGCCCGGTGCCTTGGCGCGCGGTCGATATCGATCGCAATACCGACGGCCAGGCCGGTTCCGGCGCACAGCCGGACCGCTATGGCCAAAGCAGTGGCGACAGCCAGGCCGGGACCTACGGCCAATCGCAAAGCTACAACCAGACAGACGAGTACGGCCGAACCGGCGGTTACGACAATGCCGGCCCGCTCGCCCGTCCCGTGGCCCCGCTGCCCGGTTCCGATGCCACCGCATCGCCGCCCGGTGGGCGCTGCTGGAGTCCGCCATGCGGCCGTCCGGCACCTGCCGCCGTCTTGCCCATGGTTGAAGGCCCGAACGCTGAAAGCCGGGTCCGTGAAGGCTCGGTCACTGAAAACTCGGGCGCCGAAAACACGGGCGCTGAAAGCCCTGGCGCCGAAAACACGGTCACTGAAAACCCGGGCGCCGAACACTCGGTCACTGAAAACCCGGGCGCCGAAAACTTGGGCGCCGAACACTCGGTCACTGAAAACCCGGTGACCGAAAGCGCGGTCTCGACCGGATTCCTGCAAGGGCAGGCCGACCGTCAGAGTTGGGAATCCTGGTTGCATGACCTGCGCGGCGATTATCGCGCGGGTGCCGAATACTGGGCCGCCTATCGCGGCTCACCGGGAGCCAGCGCGTGCAGCGCAGCCTCGCCGACCGCGGGCGGCGACTGGACCACCGGCTGCATCGAGGCGCAACAGCGGCTCGCGCCGTTCGATAAACGGCGGCAGCGCGATCCGCAGTACCGGCTCGGATGGGACAATCCGCCGCCCGGATCTTTGTATGGCGCCAGGGATGCCAGCCAAATCCCCGCCCTGGCGCAGCCTGATGCTCCGCCGCAGCCGGACAATGCCGTGCCGCCGTCAAGCGACATCGCGGACGTTCCTGCCGCGCAACCTCCGGCGCCGTCGCCGTCGCGCGAGGCGACCGATGCGCCCATGCCGCCGCCTGGCGAACCCGCGCGGCCGGCATTGCGGGAAGCCGCGGAACCCGCTGTGGCAACGCCCGATCCCTATTCACGGGACGTGGCGGAAGCCCCCGCCGCACGGATTCCCGGCTACCCGACGGCCGCCCCGCGCGCCAACAGCGCCGCGGCCGCCGCGGCGTATTTTGCCCATGCACCGGCGCGGGACATCGGGGCCAACCGGATCGGACGTGGCTGGCTCGGCTTGAAGACACAGGAGGTCACTCCCGAGATCGCGGAAAGCCTGGGGCTGCCGAAGGCGGCCGGCGCGCTGGTGGTCAGTGTCGCCGCCGGCAGTCCGGCCAGACTAACCGGCCTCGAGCCGGGCGACGTGATCGCATCGTACCGTGGACGCAACATCCTCCGTCCCCACGACCTGGACCTCGCGGTGGCCGCGACGCCGCCCGGCCAGGCGGTGAAGATCAAACTGTGGCGCGACGGGCATGAACTGACACGCAGCCCGGTGATCAAGGCAATGGCGGGTGCCGCCGAACCCCGCCTGCGCGAGGCAGAGGCAGAGGCAGGCCGCGCGCCGAAGCGCCCCGCGCCGCAAGCCATCGCCAGATCGCCGGAACGGGAAGCGCAGATCGCCGCGGACGCGCACGGCGCAACCGCCTTCATCGATCAATGGAGCGGCAACAGCCGCTTGACGACAAGGCCGTTCCACGCGAACGGGCCTTGGGAAATCCAATGGGCAACGTCGTCCGGCCCATTCGTGATCGAGCTGGCTAAACTCGGTGGCCGCAGCGACGTGATCGCCAGCCAGACCCACCAGGCAAGCAGCAGCAGCTTCGTCGCCGAGGGTGGCGACTATTATCTGAAAGTCATTGCCAACAATCCGTGGTCGATCAAACTGGTCAACGTGCCGCCGCTGGCTGACGCGGACGCCAACGTGGGCGCGGCACCCGGCGGAGCCTCGGGCGGATATGGCAAGACGCTCGACGGAGAATACCGGGCGCTGTACGGCCATCATCAGGCCGGCGCACCGCAAATGACCGCCATGAACGCGCCGCCCCTGCGCCATGCCGGCGAGAATGACCAGGAGGGCGCCGTGATCCGCGTCGTTCGCGCGGCGATGGAACAATACG
>Ga0335072_10009425_pt1 | contig 14081 bp, 14 predicted proteins | sample Lox_Sample_21_FD_206725 | JGI IMG/M metagenome (GOLD analysis project Ga0335072, IMG submission 206725) | Soil microbial communities from Loxahatchee National Wildlife Refuge, Florida, United States - Lox_Sample_2.1 | ecosystem: Environmental > Terrestrial > Soil > Wetlands | place: USA...
GAGGGTGTAGTGATCTCGTGGTCGCCTCAAGCAATAGAGTACAACCCGCAGTAGTGTACCCTTAGATCTGGATACTAGAGAGGCCATTGTGGAAGAGATAAGGGTATGCCAAATAGCTGGTCGTTCAATTGGGAAAGCATGACAACGAAGGGAGGAGAGAGCTTAGAGACGCGTTGTGTAGAAAGCTTGCTTGTTGTTTATGTGTGTGTCCGCTGTCTGTGTCCGCAATGAGTTACCAACACCATCCAGTTGAGAACGGTTGAGCTGATCCGCTAAGTGCGGCGTTCCATACTCTATGGGAGATATTTCTTTGATTCAAGAGGCATTTATCATTCACTCATTGATCAGCTCCAATCGTATCCACTACATTCAAGATGGCAGGCCGTAGACTCTGCACCCAAAGCTCGATGTCTCTCATGTCCTCATCGCAGGCGGTAGCTCTGGCCTCGGGCTTGCACTGGCCGAAGCATGCGTCTAGCATGTAGTGAGCACGATGTAATCCACCGTTCCGACCGTCTCAAGCAATGCTTCGATATTTGCTTCGACTTGAGAGCTACCCAAGCCACAAACGTGGCTCGAGATCCGATCTTTAGGGGACGGATAGTGAGCGAGGATACCTTCGAGGGCTTTTTGGATATGGGATTCTTGGGGCGAAGAGATGATGACTGTAGCGTCTAGCGACAAGCCACCTGTCATCCCAACCAAACACCTCACCCTCGAGAACATGCAAGCAGCGGGTCTAGTGCGCTTCCTTCCAGCCATGCTCTTTGCCAAGGTCGGATCAAAGCATCTCAGTCCTGGTCCCGCGTTCAAATCACCTTCACATCTGTCATATTTGTCGAAAAGCCGACGCCGAACCAACCATTGATTGTGGCGTATTCTGCCGGGGTTTACGGAATGGCGAAGGGGTTGGGGGTAGATCTGAAGCCGATTAGGGACAACGTTGTGGTGCCAGTGGCCGTAGCGACCCCCACCTTGGCAGAGCTTCGGGATGCCCATAGGAGCAGCTGGATGCCTTGGTGAAGACCACCGTGGAGAAGCACTTGACTGGAAAGTTCTGGCATGTCGAGGATTTGGTGGAGGCGTAATTGTATGCAGTGAGGAATAGGAATATGACTGGGAGTGTTGTCTCCAAGAATGACATAAATACCTCGAATTAAATCTTCATGATACGGAATCTCTCTTCTGACAAGTATATGTGACCATTTCAAACATAGTCCCATATTCCCTGCATTCCCTTACAATGGCAGGCTCTTTCCACCACCAATGGCGGATGATCTCATTGGTGTCCTCAACACCAGGGATTAGTGATCGTCTTGATCTAGCTTCGAACGCAAACTCCTTATAAAGTGCTTGATAGAAATGACGACCCACGGCTGTCTTTAATTGCTGGACATTACTTCTCCGTCTCCGATGCATCCCAGCAGAACATGGGTGGTTCTCGTTAATTCCCATTAAACCTGGGCTGACCGCATCCACCACATCGGTATCGTCATTAGCCACCGCTGAAAATGTAACCGTTTTGATATGTGGCAGCGTGAGTTGAGAGACGTCTTCCAACCACAACGGTATCACCATGGCTGGACGGGTTGCCGAGAATCTTCGCTCTAGTCCCAGTATCAAATATGCAGTTGTCCATTGCTGCAGAAGTGGTCCTGCATTGCGAGGCATCGGGTCTAGGATGGAGATATCCAAGATTCCCCTTGGCTTCAGGACACGGGCGCAGTCTCGCAGGAACGGGGGCCAATCATGAGAACGGAGTGTCAAGGCAATTGAACGGCTTGAGACAATATCAACAGAGCCATCTTCGTAGGGAAGGGACGGGCTATTCGACCAAACTTGGGAATCGAGGTTCGGAGGGACACCCCAGGGCCACCCAGGTACGCCCAGTCCAGGTATCAAGGAAAGGCAGCAAACTTTGTACTGGGGATTCGTGGTTGCAAGATCCCAAGCCTCCGCTGTAACACAGGAAAAGGTTAGACACATTAGAAGGCCATGGGACAGTGGGATAGTCGGGGAACATCTTACCTCCTATTCCACAGATCTGTACTACCTTCAATTCACGGCCCTTTGGCCCTTCCACGGGGGAGCTTTCCATACCTGGTCGAACTCTCTGGCCTCCATCTAGCCGTTTCAAGGCATTCAATGCCCACAAACGCTTCTCAAAGTCAATGTGTTCCCTCAGATCAGACTCAATGCCCTCCCAGTTTTCAGCAAGACGTTGACAGAGAACCTGGCTTGACGCTCTATCCATGATCCGCAGAGACAACTGCCACAGTGTCAAAGGGTTGTTTGTTGCCAACACATCTTGCGAGGCCTTCGTCTCTTCTTGGATTGTGTCACTAGCATTACCAGTATCGGTCGACTTTACTATTAAGGCCGGCGAAGTAGGCGCTGATAAGCTTATTGGGCAGACTTCAGGGGTTGATGAAAGAGCCGGTGGTATGTTGATGACAGTGTCACACTTTGGCTCTGGCGATGGAGGAGTGAAATCGGTTGGTGACTGGAGCTCTTCCTCCGGGATGCTCTTTGGCTGGAAGGTAGGTTCTGATCTTAGTGTGCTGCACGAGCTCATGGGAGCGTGTGGTCTATGCTCTATCAGTTCACATCGCCCCACAGGCCCTTGAATGTACATACCGTGACGGATCAGAGTGCTTTCGATCCAACATTACCACCGAAGCCGCAGAAGGTAGCTGTGGATCGTTCAGAGCAATGTCGGCAGTCACGGCGTTTAGCTCGGAAGAGCATTCGACTTTCGGACTCGGAGATATGTCATCATACCATGACTTCTGCCGTCCTTCATGGTAAAGAGTCTCAGTATCGTTGGCTCTGCGAAGAGAGGGCAATTTCCGGACTATGTGATCGTCAATCCACTGCTTGAGCGTACACGAAGAATCTCATATACTTCTAGGTTTGCTCACAGAAGGCGATGCTGATAGTTCAGAGTAGCCTTGTGAGGATGGGAGAGGCGCCGAGAAGATAGATGTGGGTGATGGTAGATCCCGCGGGGCTTCAAGCTCTGCGGCAGCTACGCTCACTCTCTGCGTGACAGTGATCTTTAGAGGCGCATCTGGAGCAGCTTTAGGGATCTTGGGGGTTTTGCCGAGCGTCCCAAAGACACTAAACCTCCTGGCCTTGATCGATTTCGTTTCTTTAATGCTCGCGCTCGACTTAGAGTTGAATACTGCGTCTTCAGATTCCTTCGCTTTCCTCTCCCGGCGTTGTCCGACCGTTTCGGACTCGAGAGGATTCTTCACGGAGAAGTAGATCATTTTCGCTATATGCCATACAAAGGCAAACAGAACACAGTCGGTATTAAAGGTAGCAGAGATTGCATTGAGAAAATGGTAGGCGGATGCTCTTCCCAAGACCCCCACGGCGCAATGTCGGGATAAGCTTTGGCAGGCAGGCAGGCAACAGAAGTGGGCGCAACTATCTCCTGATTAGACACATTAGACTTGAGCTGGACAAAGGAGGGATATTGGAGTTCAGCCGCACAATGCAATAAATGTAGTGCTGCGTAAGTGTTGGGAAGCTAACTGGGCGCGAGATTGGTCGCGGCGTGGACGTGACGCTGTGCCAGGATGACTCGGGCCAGGTACAGTGTCCACCTCGTCCGATTGCTGGCGTGCGCAATTCAGAGCCCGGCGAAAGCCTAGTACAGCGAATCGCGTGACGACGATTGCTCGTTCGGCTCCATAATCAACACCTGAATCAGCTAGCACGTGGCTTTTGGAAAGTCCAGCTAGCAATCGGACGGAGTGGACGGTGCAGATTCGACAGGGAATTCCGGCCACGAGTAGATTCGGCCAACGGAGTTAGAGAGCGGTGTGGTGAAGCATAGGGCATCTAAAGTAGATTTTGTTAGCACAAAAAATACACACTCAACTTGCCATTCTTCCGAATAACCTCTCCATCATAAACTGGCCTCGCCGGTGAGTCCCAGGGATGCACCACTATAACTTTGGCTTTGAGGGACCCTTCGAGCGGTACATTCAAGGCTAGATCTCGCCTCTAAAGCATCGCCGCCCCAGGAAACTGACCCTGAATGACAGCTGCCGGCCTCGACAGCACCTCTAAGCCTAGGTTAGGCCGAGGCACGCCCAAAACGGAAAGGCTGTGAATACTGAATACGCCTAGGGTAAAGTGGTTGTATTGCGGTGACAAGGACATGCCTGTAGAGAAGATATCTATGTGCTGATTTCGGGGTTTGGTAAACTGACCCTACAACGCGAGGGTATAATTAGGTATGAAGGCCCGAGAGTGTTACACCGCGACAAGGGGGTACACATGCTAGTCGCATACGCTAAGACCGCACATTTCTTATCGGGAAGAGGGAAGCAGAGCTCTCTTCCTCTAGAGGAGGTGCCCTGAAAGCATCGTCATACAAATTAGTATGTAGCGACGTCACCGTTCTCTAGCGCCATAAGCCGAATCTACCTGTGACCGCAATTCCCTGTCGAATTTTACCTGCCCCGAGTCATCCCGACGGAGCTCCCCAGCCAAGGCTAGTGACCAAAGCGCGGCGAGCATATACGAAACCTTCGCGCCTCGGGCTCCATGAGGCTGGCGGAGTTGGAAACCAAAAGTCCACATTGCGGGAGCTGAAAAGGTTTCGACCAATCTGAAACCCCTTTGCAGGCCACTTTGCTGCATCTCAAGCTGCTCGACTGCGCGAGGCGGGGCAATGATTGCCGGAAAATGGCTATATGCAAACCTTTGTGCCACTTGGCTGAACATGGCCAATCTGTGAGAACCGCACATGGTTCGTTGACGATAAGCTGTGCGGGAATGAGAGAAGGAGGTGTGGTTGCCAGCAGAGCCTCGACCATGATGCCTCAAGGCCTCAGGTGGGCCCCAGCGTCTCCCTATGTCTCAATTTCCAGCTGCTCGTCGTTGTGTGCGGTCTTCGGCCCTTGAACTTTCTCTTCGGTCTGCATTTTCAGGCAATCGGAACTCTCAATATGACTTTCCTTCGTGATTATGCGAAATCCATCAATGAGTCGATCGCGAAGACGGCCTTTGGTCGTGTCTTTCGCTTGCAAGGCTGTGGCCACGTAAGTTGTGCTCATATCACTGAAGGACGCGACTTTTTTGCTAACACGTAATGCAGGAAAAGGAGATCAAGAACACAGCCTTTCTGACCGAGATCCGTGCCGGCCTTACAACCTTTGCTACCATGGCATACATTATTGCTGTGAATGTGAGCTAAGAGCTAGGAAGACTGTTTTAGAGTGCAGGTATCTAACTAGTCTTTAAAGGCCTCGATCATATCTCAAACTGGCGGCACATGCGTTTGCGAGAGCAAGACCGATCCTACCTGTGCAAAAGATGCCGATTATGCTCAATGTGTTCTTGGTAATATCCTGCTACGCTCTCCGCATGCGCTTCCCTGACCGGTACAGGCATTCAAAGAGACTTGATCACAGCCACTGCAGCGATCTCAGGACTTGCTTCCTTCATGTTTGGCTTGCTCACCAACCTACCTGTTGCATTAGCGTAAGAGAGCAGTCCCTATAGCTAAGAACGCGGGCTAACTGCTCGCAGGCCGGGAATGGGCTTAAATGCCTACTTCACCTATCAGGTTGTTGGCTATCATGGCACAGGACCTGTCCCTTACCGCCTCGCCTTGACTGCTGTATTTATCGAAGGATTTATATTCGTCTTCTTGTCTCTCACTGGCATGCGCCAATGGCTCGTGAAACTCATACCGGCATCTCTTAAGATTGCCAGTACCGCTGGTATAGGTCTTTTCTTGACACTAATCGGACTTTCTACGTCGACCGGAATTGGTCTGATTTCCGGCGCAGAGAGCACCCCTCTTGATATTGCTGGATGCCTGCCCAAATATCAAGATGAATTTGGTGTCTGTACTAGCCACAAGGTTCAAAATCCTACTGTAGGTCATCCTCTTCCAGTGGTGGCTGTGTTTCATTCCACAAGACTAACGCCTTTGGGTAGATCTGGATTGGCATATTCTGCGGAGGTATCATAACTGCCTTACTCATGATGTACAAAGTGAAATCCGCCATGATCATCGGAATCGCTTTCGTCTCAATCCTATCCTGGCCCAGACCCACACCGTTCACATACTTTTCGTACGACGCTCAAGGAAATGATCGATTCGACTTCTTCAAGAAAGTAGTTGCCTTCCATCCAATCCAAAATACTTTGGCCGCTCAAGACTGGGATGTCACAAATGTCGGAGGCAAGCTCGCCCTTGCAATCTTCACCTTTCTCTATGTTGATATTCTCGACTGCACTGCGACACTGTACTCAATGGCACGCTTCTCGGGCGTCGTCGACGACAAGACCGGCTCTTTCCCACGGTCCACTCTCGCGTACTGCACTGACGCCATCTTCATCTCTATTGGGTCGCTGATGGGGACGTCACCGGTAACTGCGTTCATCGAGTCTGGTGCAGGGATTGCTGAAGGTGGTAGGACTGGCTTGACTGCTATGACTACCGGCATATGCTTCTTCATTTCCCTCTTTTTCGCTCCTATCCTTGCGTCCATCCCACCATGGGCGACTGGCTGCACTCTCGTCTTGGTTGGTCAATCTAGAGTCCTCCCAGTAATACATCAGACTCTCCTAACAGGCGTCTAGGTCGGTTGGATGATGGCGCGCTCTGTAGTTGACATCAACTGGAGATACGCGGGAGATTCTCTACCAGCATTTGTGACCCTGATCATCATGCCATTCTCCTACTCAATCGCTTACGGCCTCATTGCGTAAGTTCAAATGCTCCCGGTAGGTTAATCTCACTGACTATTGCAGAGGCCTGTTGATGTACACCACCCTAAACGGCCTCACCTACATCATCAAGGTCATCTCATTCGGAGGAATTGTTCCAGTGGATGAAGACTACAAAGAATATTGGACTTGTAAGCATCCCTCTACCGCACCGTTTCAGATCAAACTAATCTCCCTTGATAGATAAACCACATGACAGCCGAGTTCCTTGGTTCGTTCGTATGGCTCAAGGTCATCGGCATTTCTGGGATCCCGAATCCCAACATGAGAACTTCGATGCTGCTAACCATGGCCATGCGGTGGTAGCTGATGATGAATCTACTGACCGCGGCGATCAGCTGTTGAAATGACCAATGGGAGAAGGCGTGAGGTTTGGCAAGGATACTAGGAAATAGCATGCGAAAGGTTGGTAATACACATGGGTCACGTAGCATATTTTCGAAGATCTTGGATAAGGCGGAGAGTGCGATAGGTATCGTGCATCCACTTCAAACCCTTCATTATGTCTCCCTTGGGTGCATTTCGAAGAAAGCCGAAAGGGTTCTCGCCCATCAATTCGCAATACCTGCGCCCCAGCCAACGATGGTGCCCTGACTTGGTGGTTATGGGATGATTCCTAACCGCTTCCATCGCTCCTTCATGCCCCTAACATTGTCCTTCGTGGAGGCGGCATCATCCTTCTTGGTGGCTTCTTTTTATGGCAAGCTCCTGCCAGAATTGACCGTATTGCTCCGTTGTCAGAGCGGCCTCTGCAGGTATCAGCATTCTGTATATCGACTCTAGAAGGAGGCTAGGAGGACCTGTCCTGGCCATGAGATGGCGACTAGACGGTGACAGCGTAGGATGGGAAACCGGTGGAATGGAGGTCTAGACCAGAAGAGTGGAGGAACGTGAAGTTCGAGGTCTAAGGGGAGAGTCTGCTGGGAAGCACAAGGAGTGATAGCCGGCAAAGTAGTGCCGGACTGACCAGAGTTAAGGGTAGACATGACGAGGAGGCCAGGGGGACATTTAGGATCCGTAGAACCCCAACGTATCAGATTGCTGCTTACCCACAAGTCCTGAGCAGAGCCGCCTTCGAGATGCCTCTCCGAGTCTTATTACGACGCGACCCATTACTCCTTTCAAGAAAGGGCGAATTGCCCCGACGGCTCGGGCTTGGGCCAGCCACCACGAAGAGGAGTTGACCTTGTTCTGCAACAGGATATGCACCAAAGACGGGAGCTGTGGAGTGGTTTAGCTCTTTCCACGAGTCTGTAACCAAGACTAACCGGCAACAGATAGCGCTCCAGCCTCCAACAGCTTGAGATATGACTCGGCGGAAGTGTCTGGATGAACAGTCGAGGTATCGCTAATGATATTTCCCATGATATCCCCAGAAGCGATGATCTTGGTGACAACGTCCAAGTACAGTGTCATTGCTGATCTATGAATCAGGCTCAGCTAAGTACGGGATCTCATATCCATTGCGGGTAAGTTCGAGGTCTCCATTACATACTGATGAGAAGACAATATCTGATTTCTGGGCAACCACGGCAATTGACTCATACGGTCTTCGACCAAGCGCTTACAGGATCACTCCTCTGGACATGGTGCGGTTAGTGTAGCATATTTCTGGCAAGCCTATAGTCTTGAGATGACTTTGGAGGCTTTGACGATTGCGAGACCCATCAAACCTAGTCCTAAGCTTCTGGTGAGCACCGGTTCTCATAGTCGGGGCGCTTTGCTAGGCTTCGAACGTACCTACCCATCCCAAGCTTGGCGAGGTTTGAGCATCCGTCATGTTATCTGGAATGGAATTTCATCAACCAGACCGAAAATGGGAGGAAAAGGAGATACCTGATTGGCCTGACATAATGGAAAGTCCGAGGTAAACTGCAAAACCCACGATAGTCACTGGTGTATTCGTTGTACCGTGCAAAGCGAAGGCGGAGGGGGTGGTTCGCAACAGGTAACCCTTGTAATCTACGTTGTAAACGCTCTTAACGTGTTCTTCGCGGTAGAATAGATTTTCTTTTCCCGCTTCCGCTGTAAAGCTGAGACAAACGGGAGAAGGGCTTGTGATTGTTAGCGAAATCTTTCAAAGATGTGGGACTACTTGTTGCTTTCTACAGCACAGAAATCGTGTTCAAGAATGACTCTGCGATACGGACATCCGGCTGCTCTCACTCTCTTGAAAAGTCCAGGAAATCTGTGATTGAAGCAAGATGTTTTCTACCGGCCAGACAACGAGCATCATCTATCTTGGCGCCCCATTCAGAACTGCCTTATGTCTCTTCCCTAACACTTCTTCTGTAGTTCTGACAATTATCTCGAAAGCATTTCGTACATACTTCTCTTCGGCATTCGGATTACCACTGACCACTCTGATCATACCTTTCCCAGCGGAGGTACTGCTTGTGATAAAGACCTCGCCCCGCTGGTTGATGAGTTCAACAATCTCTTTGGTGGCTGCGTTTGCATCTGCCTCCGCTTGCGCATCTGGATTCGGAATGAACTCTCCCACCAAAGCCTCATACTTGACCTTTGATGGAATGCCAGCGCTGCCATTCATCACCTTGTGTCCGGCCACAACACTGGGTTTGACTCTAAAGCAGGTCAGAGCAAAACGTGGTGGAGCAACGATCTCAAAAAGATCACTCCGCTCCTGGACCAGCCCCTTGAAAACCTCGCCGATCTTGGTAGTCTTTCTAATATGCGCCTTCATACCGTCTAATCCATAACTCCTCATCACAAACCAAATCTTGAGTGCCCGGAATCTCCTTCCAAGCGGAATCTGCCAGTCACGATAATCCGTGACGAGCCCCGAATCCGTGTAGTTGTTTTGCAGATAACTCGGCGTAATGCTCAGCGCTCTTGTAAGGTGATTCCGATTCTGAACATACAGACAACTGGCATCGAAATTGACCAGCAACCACTTGTGCATGTTCATGTTGAAGCTGTCCCCCATTGTAAACGTCCGTGAATAGTGCTGATACTCCTCGCAAATGAGCGCAGCCCCGGCATATGCCGCATCGACATGGACCCACATCGCCGGATAGTCATTCTTCACCACTCCGATCTCCTCAAACCGATCCACGGCACATGTACCGGTCGTACCCAGACTCGTGGTCAAGAAATACGGCTCTAGGCCCTCCTTCTCACACTCTTCCAATGCCCTCCTCAACTTCTCCCCCGTCAGCGCAAGCTCATCCCCATACTCTGTGGCAATACTCTTATACCTGGTCCCTGCGATCAACGCCCCCTTCTGCGTACTCGAATGCGCCTGATCAGAACTCAACGCCACCAGTCTCCCCCTCAACTCCGTGACCCTATCATCCCTTTCTTTACTCCCCTCCTTCAGCCCCTCCCCATCACACTTCTCTCTTAGATATCTCTCCCTTGCCGCAACCATCACGGTCACAATTGCCTCACTTGCACTCCCTTGTATCACCCCTCCCCCACCGTTCTTACTCTGACTTAAAAAGCACTCCGGCAGAGCCATCGCCTTCGCCATCCAGTCCATGACAATCGTCTCGAGCTCTGTGCACGCGGGTGAGCAGAGCCAGTTGAATGCCGGGCCCGTGAAAGCGGCCGAGTACATCTCGCCGAGGAGTGAAGGGTAGGTGACGCCTGCTGGGAAGAAGGCCATGAAGTTGGGCGACTGCCAGTGCGTGAGGCCGGGAACGATCTTGGAGGCGATGTCTGATTGGATTGTGGGCCATGGCTGAGGGGTAATAGGAGCGGAGGTGGGAAGCAGGGGCGCGAGGTACCCAGGTTGGATGGTGGGGAGGACAGGGAGGTTCGGGAGTGAGGCATTGTAGGATATTACTTCGAGGCAGAAGTGGTCAGTGAGGTGAAATTTTGAAGTCACGGGCCATGCGTACTCTCTTCGATTGCGGCGTGTGCCGCCTCGCGGAATTGGTCGGCGTTCATGCCGGCGGCTGTACTGTACGGTTGGGATTGCGACTGCAATTGACTCTTGATAGAAAAACGACGACTTGTGATCGAAAAGGCATACAAAAACTTGAACGAAGGCCGGAGCGAACGCCAACAACACAACAGATATATACGCAGATTCACATGTACAAGCTGGCCACAGAGCAGACGAGATTTTGGTAATCTAGTAATCGCAAAAAAATAAGACGCTGACTACAAGCTGACGCCCTTCGCTGACAACGATTTGACGTAGTGAAAGACAGGGGTTCCCCGCCCCTGGAAAAGATCAAAGAATCTAATCATATCTGCGGTGGGGTATCCCTCAGTAGCAGCGGGATGTGACCTCAGTGCAGTGCTTAGGAATCAATGAAGCTTTGGAATACATGGCCCAGAGCGACGTGCACGAGTGGAACTAACTGGTGAGGCATTTGATGCATCCTACCTTCAGCTGCCAGGCTGCTGCACATATAATAAGACCCCATTGTTCCCGCCTCTCCTCTCTCACATCCCTCAACTAGCACACCCTACTTTAGAACCCGCAACATCAGCCTCCAACCCACCCACCTATTCGCCACCAGCACCACCGCCAAGATGCCCGCCACAGCCCGCATAGCCAACACAGTCATCGCCGAAGCGGACTCCTATGAGACCATCGAAGGCAACATCTACTTCCCCCCATCATCCATCAAAGACAAGTCTATCTTACAGCCGTCGTCCCTGACCAGCGTTTGTCCCTGGAAGGGCACGGCGGCGTATTACACGCTCAACGTGGACGGAAAGACATACAAGGACGCAGCGTGGTACTACCCCGAGCCCAGTGACAAGGCGAAGAATATCAAGGACCATATTGCGTTCTGTAAGTTTTCATTGGCCCTCCCCTCTTTGTTGGTGGAATGGGGAGAGTTGGGGAACAGATGCTAACGTCTGACTGGGGTTAGATAAGACGAAGGTTGATATATCGACCAGTTAAGCCCGGCAGTTTACGGTTGTGGATTTCGGGACTCAACATCGAGGCTGTGAGCGCAGACAAAACGCTATTCTAGGACCGTAGATGAAGTATGTCGAATATCGCCAATGACAGTGATTTCTAAGATCAAGCCTTTGACCTCCATTCTCCGTACCATCTACAGAACTCCACTAATGCAGGGTGCGCGCCCAGACTATGCTTGTGAGTCTGCAATTCTCGTACGGTAAAGCCGAGCTTGATTGCCTTCTGCATGTATTCAAAAGCTTCGGCATCCCAAAAATGGCCACTACGTGATTCCCACACTTTCGTTAGACATTGTCTCCCGCATTTTTTCATCTACGCCGCTTCCGATACTATCACTTGAAGAGAATCGGGCTCTGAACAGCCGACCTATTGATCTTGGTGTCGATGCCATGTTTTGACCCTGTGCAGATGTAAGATAGGTGTACAGGCCACACTCCTCTTAACTTCGAAACCCTCTCTCAACGTTGTGCCCAGCCTCGAGTAATTTTGTTCATTGTATTCCTTACCCTGCCAGAAGGTGTCAACCTATCGAGTCATCATGAGTGCTTAAGCAGATCACGGTTCCAAAGATCCAGAACTCGCATTCATCTTCAACGGTACGGCTTTTGTACATTCTCCTGACAAAGTGCATGGTGAAACTCCGTAATGCTGGGATATGTTGCGCGCAGCAGACAGGTATACATAGAATGGTTGGAAGCAACTGTCTTACTACCTATCTACCTAAGGGGCGAGCGGACACTTATGAACACAAAGCCTTCTTCACAACACCAAGCTGCCTGAGGAACAACTGCTGCGCGCGCTCTTCGCTATTTCAAATCGCAATGGAGCCAAAAAGACATGAAGCTTAGTAAGAAGAGGCTCCAAGGGCTAGCGTACCTAGCGACACCGGGAACCTCAACTGGGATTAAATGCCAGCGTTTCCACCAGTCCAAGGCACATCCATTTTCCTCCAAATAGAACTGGCCATCTCCATAGCCCTGGAAATGACGGTTTGAATGTCTACCCCGGGACACCTACGTATCGTATGTCACTTTTCTATCCAATAGCACTGCCTCCCAACTGCCCGAAGCCAAACTCAGTGGCTGAAGAGGGATGGCTGCTGATCAGTCGCACTTGTTGTCACAGTCGCGAGCGTGGTGAGTGGAAACGGCGTCGCGGAGAGGATAGCTGCCGTCGTGGTTGCAAGACTAGTCGTAGATATTGAGGAAGTCATGGTGATTGAATTGTGTGAAATCATCTGGCAGACGGTGTGCACCAGAAAGAGGCTGCTACTTGGCGCCAAGATACTTAGGACAGCCACTAATAATCATTTCAGCCACCCCCCTAATTGATTACAGCTTCCACTTTCGTAGAGGTACAAGGGCTTGCCGCATCGGACTGCCAAACCGACGCTTCTAGACGCCACATACCAACTGATTCAGGCATCGATGAGACAGTCCAACAAACAATCGCGGTTGAGCGATTCGCCGTGTGCGACTTCTACCGCTGTCTAGCGCTTGCAAGCGGATGTGCCAAGCCCCTGTATCATACCTCAGTGCGCTTAGGTCTGCGTTCATCCAATCAGTTCTCTCGTCTTAGGGGGAGGCTGTGGTCAATCGTCGGCTGGCACGAATTAAGGCCAAAATCAATGATGTCAGTGCCTCCGAACATTCATCTGAGCCTCCTTGAGAGTCGCCTCGTTCCCTTATTATGCCAGCTGCCCTCCACTCGATCATACTTCGTTAAACAAAGTCTACCATTGCCCTTCATACACAATAGCTTCATCCGGTTCACCTGACAATCGAGATCACGTTGTCTCTCCCGATAGGGTCGTCGCCTGGAGTGAGAATGGCTATTGATAGATCTACGAAGAAGCATCCAGAACCATTTCAATCTCAAACTATGCAACCTGCCCCTTCGAATTGTATGGAAAAGACCTTATCAGCTACCTCAAGAGCCTCCAAACCCCAGTCAGAGCGGGCAATCATGTGTAACGTTTTGGAATCACAGCGCCGCCGTCCGCAAAGAGCGCGATTAACTCGAATGCTGAAAGCATGCCTGCCTAAGGCGCGACAGGCGAAAGGTGCGCCTAGGGCTGTTGTAAGTGAACAATTCTCTTCATTGGTCTTCGCCTAAAGTGTTTGACTCCGTATGAAATATATTTCCCTCGCAAGCCCTTTTGTGAGCGTCCTCCGACTCCCTGCCTACATTCTCGTCCCTTCTTCGCTAATATCCCTGGTTCAATGTCAACAGGATGCAGCACTTCAAGGTCCGAACGATGCTGAAGAACTTCGCACTCAACGTCGACAAGATGCAACACTCCAACATCCAAACGATGCTGAAGAACTTCACACTCAAAGTCGACAAGATACAACACTCCAACATCCAAACGATGCTGAAGAACTTCACACTCAAAGTCGACAAGATGCAACACTCCAAC
>Ga0335072_10009427_pt1 | contig 14077 bp, 12 predicted proteins | sample Lox_Sample_21_FD_206725 | JGI IMG/M metagenome (GOLD analysis project Ga0335072, IMG submission 206725) | Soil microbial communities from Loxahatchee National Wildlife Refuge, Florida, United States - Lox_Sample_2.1 | ecosystem: Environmental > Terrestrial > Soil > Wetlands | place: USA...
GACTTCCCTAATAATCTTTTTTTCTTAAAATCATTTATTTTCTTGTTGGAATTATATCTGCTAGTCTGTCTATGATACAGCAATATGTGGTGGTCGCTCTCCCTCCCTTTTGAAGCTTTAGACTCTTTTGTAAAGAGAGGAGGTGAGAACAAATGCTAAAAAAAGTTATTAATCGCGCCAGAGCGGCCCTGCGCCGCGCGAAGAGCAAGAAAGGCCAAACTCTCGTGGAGTATGCCTTGATTCTTGCCTTCATCTCTGTGGTCGCCATCTCGGTCTTGATTGCGTTAGGCAATCAGGTCAAGAGCGTATTTACGACCATCAGCAGCCAGCTTGCTCAAGCTCAGTCGAGCCACTAAGGACTCATTGGCTGGTCAAGGCGCCCTGCAAGGGGCGCCTTGACTTATCGTAGTCTTTTTTGATTTTTTCGACCCGCCCAATGAAAGGTCTACCTTTGCGGAAAGTCTCCGAATATCTAACGGGAACAAAAGATCATTTCGCGTGCCCCTGGCCAAATTTGAGATAAGTTTCTGATTCATGGGGCTCGGGTTTTTCCCTTTTCTTCGGCCGGCGCATCCGGCGCCACCGCTGCCCCGCCCCTCGCGCACGCTTTTCTTCTGGCTGATGGGCAGTTTCGTCCTCACGCTGCTGCCCCAGGCCGATGTCCTGCCCGCCTGGGTCAGCGCCGTTATTATCGGCGCGCTTGTTATCCGCGCCGTGCTCGAAATCTACCGCCTGCCTCTTCCCAGCACTCTTTTCACCGCCTTACTGGCCCTTTGTCTACTCGTCGCCGTTGGTCTGCAATTTCAATCGATCTTCAGCCGGGAAGCCGAGACGGCGTTCATGGCCGGACTGATGGCGATTAAATTTTACGAGCTGCGCAGCCCGCGCGATGCCAGCATGATTATTTTCGCGAGCTTTTTTGTCGTCATGAGCGCGCTGCTCTATTCCGAGGCGCTGGAACTTTTCATCTATTGTCTCATCATGATGTGGGTGCTGACGGCCATCCTGCTGCGCAACAGCATGGGGGATCGCGAGGAGCATCATCTTTTGCCCATGCTCGGCCAGGCCGGCATTATTTTTCTCCAGGCTTTGCCTCTGGCTTTTTTTCTTTTTTTCTTTTTCCCGCGTTACACCGGCAAGCTGCAGATCACCCTCAATGAAGCGCCGCTGGGCATCAGCGACATTGTCAAGCCAGGTTCCGTTGCGGGGCTGGCTAAAAACGATGATGAGGCCATGTACGTCCACTTCGACGGCAGCGCTCCCACTCCCGAGATGATGTACTGGCGCGGCCTTGTTCTCTGGGATTACAAAGAGGGTGCTTGGACGCCCGGGAATATGGGGGCTGTTTCCGGCAATCAACCTCCCGAAGCGGACCGGGACAGCATCAGCTTTGCCCAGGACATCACGATCCTGCCCCATAATCAGCGATGGCTCTTCGCTCTCGATTATCCAACCTCCGCCGCTTTTAACAGCGAAACCGGATTCTGGACCAATTCCAAGTCTTCCGTCTTAAGCGGAGAGGTTCTGCAAGTCCCGCCGGGGGATGGTTTCATCGATCACCGGGAACGTTACCGAGTCACCTCGGCCTCCCAGCTCGCGCCGATTGCACAACCGCGTCAAAGTGAAATCGGCGCCGCTCTTCAACTTCCGGATAAAAACGACGACCGTATCGACCCGCAAGTCATCGCTCTGGCTGATCGGTTGCACGCGGCCAATCCAACCCCCGAGGCTTATGCCATGGCGGTTCTCCGTTATTTTCGCCAGGAACACTTCATATATACTGCTTCGCCCGGGACGACTCCGCCAGGGCGCGATTGGCTCTCCTATTTTCTTTTCACCACCAAAGCGGGCTATTGCGAACATTTTGCTTCCGCTTTCGGTGTGTTGATGCGGCAGGAAGGCGTCCCGGCCCGGCTTGTCGTCGGTTATGTGGGCGCGGACTATAACCCCTACGCCGATATCTATACGGTCAAGCAATCGAATGCCCATGCGTGGGATGAAATCTGGCTTGCCACAAAAGGACGCTGGATCCGCATCGATCCCACGGCGATTCTTCCGCCCGGTCTGGCCAACTTCGCCTCCGCTCCCAATTCGCGCGGAGCGGACGATAACAAACCGCTGCAAATGGTCTCCCGCCCCCTGAGTTTTTTGGAAACCTACCTGCCCCCCTGGGCGAACCGGGCCCTGACCGAATTCGCCATGCGCCGCGAACAAATCGAAGTTGGCTGGGACGACTGGGTTTTCTCCTATACGCCCGATTCTCAAATCAGGCTCGCCCACGCTCTCGGTGGCCGGGATGCTCTCGCCGTGATCTGTTTGGCGGCGACGGCTCTTTGCGCTTTCATTCTGCGGCGTTTCATGCGACGGCGCGCGGCGGTCCCTCCCATTGAAAATCTCTACGCCAAGTTCTGCCGCAGTATGGCCCAACGCGGCATTCCTCGCGCGACATGGGAAGGTCCTCTCGCCTACACGGACCGGGTGGCCGAAGCCCTCCCCGATCAAAAAGAGGCCATCCATCACGTCGGGCAAATCGTGGCCCATTCCCGTTACGCCCCTTTTCCCAGTGAATCCCACGCACCTAAGGAATTGCAGACACTCCTGGACGAAATCGCGCCGGGCCGGCCCCCGGCCCCTGCCATTCATGAATGACAACGCTTCCCGCCAAATCCGCCTCGACCGGCACGTCGCGGCCCTGCGGCGCTGTCATCTCTGCCCGGGAATGCACAAGCCGGTGGTCAGCGGCGGGGCGGTCGTCAGCAAGGTCCTTCTCGCTGGCCAAGCGCCTGGCGACAAGGAACCAATCCTGGGCCGTCCTTTCGCCTGGACGGCGGGTAAAAAACTTTTCCGCTGGTTTAAAGATCATACCGGCGTGGATGAAACCACCTTCCGCGCTTGCGTCTATATGGCCGCAGTCTGCCGCTGCTTTCCCGGCAAAAAACGGGACGGCGGCGACCGCGTGCCCAATCCGACCGAAATCGCCAACTGTTCCGCCTGGCTTAAAGCCGAGATGGCCCTGCTCCAGCCGCGGCTGGTGATTGCCGTGGGCAAACTCGCCGTTCTCCAATTTCTACCCTGCGGCAAACTCGATGAAGTCGTCGGTTCGGTCTTTCCCGTCAGCTATAATAATCACCGTTTCGATCTTGTTCCCCTGCCCCATCCCTCCGGGGCGTCGCCCTGGCCTCATCAAAAACCGGGCAATGTTTTGCTGCCACGCGCCCTGCGGCTCATCGCCGGGCACCCGGCATGGAAAGAATCGGTCACCCAACCGGGACTTGCCCCCCTCTCCGCGCTCCGGTAAACAGGAAAGATGGCCAATCAACCTCCACCTCCGGCCAGGACGAGAAGCGGCCTCGGCTGTTTCGGCTGCGGCTGCATCATTGTCATCCTCATCATTGTGCTCGGGTTTGCATTCGTTGGAGGCGGAATTTACGTCGCTTTTCAGAGCGTCTACGCGCTCTCTTCGCCGGTTGCGGCTGACGTTCCCACCTATACCGGCGGTGATGACGTCTACAACGGGGCCAAGGAAAAAATCACCGCGTTTAACCAGTCCCTGCAACAAAACCAGCCCGCTTCGCTCCATCTGAGCGCCGATGAGATGAATTCGCTCTTCGCGCACGAACCGATGTTTAATCTCTATAATGTCCGCGTTTATGTCGCGACCAACGATGACCAGGCGCAGATCCAATCGAGTCTGCCCCTCGATCTTATCCCCTTCGGGCTTTTTAAGGGCCGCTTCATAAATGTCGAAACGACGTTCAGCTTCAACCTGGATCCCGATACCAAAACCATTCAACTCACCCTCCACAACCTCAAGCTTGGCGACAAGCCCATACCCGACAGCAATCTGCCCATGGCTCAATTGGAAATCGGAAGTTATTTGAACCAGAGGATGCAGACGTCTTCTTACATGAAAAATCTTCTCGACCACGCCAAAACCATCGAGATCAAGGATGGCGAGTTGGACGTGGAGACGCAGTAAGAATTGAGGTCCTGCGGACGGCAGATTTTCTTTGCGGCAAAGCTTTTCGGGCAGCCTCTACAATTTCGGCACAGCGCTCAGTAGCTTGCGCGTGTATTCGTGCTGCGGATTTTCGTAAATCGCCTCGGCCGTGGCCGCCTCGACGATTTTGCCATCATTCATCACCAAAACAAAATCGCTGATGTGCTCGACCACCGCCAGGTCGTGCGCAATGAAGAGATAAGTCAATCCAAGCTCCTCCTGCAAATCCTGCAAAAGATTGACGATCTGCGCCTGGACGGAAACGTCGAGCGCGCTGACCGGCTCGTCGCAAACCAAAAATTCCGGGCCGACCGCCAACGCGCGCGCGATCCCGATGCGCTGCCGTTGCCCGCCGCTGAACTCGTGCGGATAACGGTCGAGGTGGTCCCGCTTGAGCCCCACCTTACCGAGCAGCTCCGCCACCCGGTCGCGCCGGGCGGCCAGGGTCATTTCGGGAAAATGAATCTCCAGCGCTTCACCGATGATTTCGAAAATCGAAAGCCGGGGATTGAGCGAATTGTAGGGATCCTGAAAGATGATCTGGATTTTCTTCCGGTAAGGACGAAAGGCCGCAGCGCTCAGGTTCGAAATGACTTTTCCGTCATACGTAATCGTGCCGGCGGTAATTTCCGTCAGCCGGATAATTGCGCGCCCGATGGTCGTTTTGCCGCTGCCGCTTTCGCCCACCAGCCCGACCGTTTCGCCGCGCCGCACTTCGAAAGAGACGTCGTCGACCGCCTGGATCTCTCCCACTTTGTGCCGGAACACTCCGCCCAAAATGGGGAAATAAACTTTCAGGTTCTCAACCTTCAAGAGCGGAACCTGCGATGCTGCGCTATTTGATTCCAACATACTCAATTCCTTCCTGGTTTTCAGGGGAGGCCCACTGGCGTTGCCCGGCGCGATTATTCGATTCCGGCATAATCAATCACCTTCAGCCGATGCTGCTTTTGGCCCAGTTTCGGCACGCATTCGATCAGCGCGCGCGTGTAGGGATGACGCGGATTGCGCAACACTTCCACCGTCGCGCCGCTCTCCACAATCCGGCCGTGGAACATGACCAGCACCCGGTCGGCGAAATCGGCCACCAATCCGAAATTGTGCGTGATGAGCAAAATCGCCATGTTGCTTTGCTGCTTCAGCTCCTTGAGAAGATCCATGATCTGTTTCTGGATGGTTACGTCGAGCGCCGTGGTCGGTTCATCAGCCACCAACAACCGGGGCCGGCAGGCAAGCGCCATGGCGATCATCACCCGCTGCTGCATGCCGCCGCTCAATTGATGCGGATAATCGTTCAGCCGCTTTTCCGGATCGCGAATACCCACCGTGTTCAGCGCACGCACGATCTCGCCGGTGACCTCCTTGATTTCGGGGCGATGCAAATTAATCGCCTCGCGAATCTGATAACCGATGGTGAAAACCGGGTTCAGCGACGACGACGGCTCCTGAAAAATGTAGGCGATGCCGCTGCCCCGCAAGGCGCGCAATTCGCGTTCCGGCAGTTGCAGCATTTCGCGCCCCTCAAATTCGATCCGTCCCGAGACATAGCGCGCCGGCGGCGACGCCAGCAACCGGGTCAACGCCAGCGCCGTCACGCTCTTGCCGCTGCCGCTTTCGCCGACCAGCGCCACCGTCTCGCCCGCGGCTATCTCAAACGAAACGCCATCCACCGCCGGCGCCGCCTCTCCCGCGGCGCCAAACCGAATGCCTAAATTGTCGACGCGCAGCAGGGCCATGGCTATTTGATCCGCAGGCGCGGATCGACCGCGTCGCGCAGCCCCTCCCCGACAAAGTTGTAGGACATAATGGTGATCAGAATGGCGAATCCGGGAAAAAAGGCGAGCCACCAGGCAAAATCGATGTAAAGCCGCGACTCATTCAAAATATCGCCCCAGGAAGGGGTCGGCGCCTGCATACCGAAACCGAGAAAACTCAGGCTCGATTCGAGCAAAATCGCCGAAGCCACGCCGAACGTCCCCACGACCAAAATCGGCCCCAGCGCGTTGGGGAGAATATGCCGCACGATGACGCGCAAGTCGCCCGCCCCGCCGGCCTGCGCCGCCAGCGTGAAGGGCAGATTGCTCAAGCGCAGAAATTCCCCCCGCACCAGCCGCGCCACGCCGGTCCAGGTGGTGAGTCCGATCACCACCATGATGTAAAACATGTGGTTTTGCGACTCGGTGAGGCTGATCGCAACCAAAACAAGCAACAGGGGCGGAAAACAATCCATGATCTCGATCAGGCGGCAGATCACGATGTCGAGCCAGCGCCGGTAATAGCCGGCCAGGCTCCCCAGGGTCACGCCCACCGACAGAGCGATGCTTTGGGCCACAAAACCGATGGAGAGTGAAGTCCGCGCCCCGTGCAGCATCCGCGCGGCGATATCGCGTCCGGTCGAATCGGTACCGCAGGGATGCGTCCACGATGGAGGCAGGAAAGGCTCGGAAGCGGTCTCGAGCGGCGAATAAGCCACCAGAGGCATCCATTTAAAAGTAGCGGGACGGTCCCGGTCGTTCGATGGATCATTAACCACATGGTGATAAGCCAGCCAAATTTCGATCAACACGATCACCGCCAGCAATAAACCGGCGCCGCGCCAGGGGCGGGTAAGCAGTCTTCGGCGTAAGAGCCAGGCCAAGCCGGCCAGCGGAACGTAGAGCAAAAATCTCCATTCAATCGGTTCCAGGCTTGGGAAAACCGGGAACGTCACCCGCCCATGGGCCACCCGCACAATCGCATGGCTATTGGCCAGGAAAGGGGCCAGCGCCGCAATGATGAAAAGGACGATAATCGTCCGAAAGCCGTTCCGGGCCATCGTATCGGCGTGGAACCTCCGCCAAATACGCCGCGTGTAACTTTCGTGAATGGCTTCGGGCGGGTTCATTCGTAGCGGATGCGCGGATCGACCACGACGTAGAGAATGTCGGCCAGCAGGTAGCCCAGCAGCGTCAAAATCGACACGAACACGGTGATTCCCATCGTCGTCATATCGTCGTGGGCTTCGAGAGACTGGAACATGAGCTGTCCCATGCCCGGCAAGGAAAAAATCTCCTCGATGATCACCGCGCCGCCGATCAACACCGGCAATTCGAGTGCGAAAACCGTGATGACCGGAATCAAGGCATTGCGCAGGGCATGGCGCAGGATCACCAATCGCTCCGGCAATCCCTTGGCTCGCGCCGTCCGCACAAAATCCTGCGCCAGCGCGTCGAGCATCGACACCCGCGCGTAACGCGAAATGTAGGAAAGGCTGGCGTAGGTGAGGCAAATCACCGGCAGGATTAGGTGCTTAATCCGGTCCCAGGTCCACGCGAGCGGTCCCATCTCGGAGGCATTGATCGAATTGGCGCCGTACATCGGCAGCAGATTGAGATAGTCGCCGCCCGCCACCAGCATAATCAGCAGCAGCGCCGCGGCGAAGGTCGGAATCGAATAAAGCACAAAGACCGTGAAACTGATGGCCCGGTCCGCGAACTGTCCGCGCTTGATGGCCGCAATCACGCCCAGGGGAATGGCGATCAGGTAGGAAAGCAGCAAGGCCGAGCCGGCCAGGCTGGCCGTCAACCCAAGCCGTTCCGTAATCTTGGTCACCACCGGCCGGTCATCGAGCCAGGAGTCGCCCAGATCGAGATGAAAAACGAAGCGCTGGAGCCAGGCCGCGTAACCAACCAGGGGCGGCTTGTCCAAGCCATAAAATTTGATCAAAGTCTCCCGCTGTTCAGCGGTCATCGGACGGCTCCCGGTTGCTCCACCGCCCCCTTTGACCAACGCGATATTGCCCGGCGCCTCGCGTACCAGCAGAAACGTCAGCAGCGTAATCCCGAAGAACGTCGGTATGAGAAGCAGGACGCGGCGGATAAGATAGGTGGTCATGAAGGGCGGGCTACGGCATTGGCGCCATTGGCTTGTAACAGGAATGGCGGCGGGATTGAAGGCAAACCTGCGAACCCCTTGTCAGGGGCGATATCCCAAGCAAAATCTGCTTCTATGAAGACGGAAAAAGTTTCATCCTCGATGATAAGGGCGCATGGCGAAACGACTCCAGCATAAGCAGTCATCAGGCGATGAAATTTCCACGCCGGATGCCGGGGAATCCGGGGCCGCTCCTTCCTTGCCGTCATGGCTGCGTCACGATTGGCTCTGGGGATTGCTCCTCGTTGCCGCTGTCGTCCTGGCCTACACGCCGGTATGGCGGGCGGGCTTCATCTGGGACGACGACATGCAACTCACGGGCAACCCGTGCATTACCGGTCCGCTCGGGCTGAAGGAAATTTGGGCGACCAGCCAGGCGAGATACTACCCTTTGGTTTTAACCACGTTTTGGGTTGAGCACGCGCTGTGGGGATTCGCTCCGCTGCCTTATCATCTCGTGAATGTTTTGCTGCATGGCGTCTGCGCGGTTTTGCTCTGGCGAGTCTTGCGCCGTTTGCGGATACCGGGCGCGTGGCTGGGGGCGGCGCTTTGGGCCTTGCATCCGGTGCAGGTGGAAACGGCGGCGTGGATCACGGAATTGAAAAACACCCAATCGTGCCTCTTTTATCTGCTGGCCATCCGTTTTTTTCTTCTCTGGCGCGATCAAGCCCAATCCGGCGCGGGGGAAACCGGACGGCATGACCTGCCGGCGTTGCTTTTCGCGTTGCTGGCGATCTTAAGCAAACCCTCCACCGTAGTCCTGCCCGCCGTACTCGTCCTGATCTGGTGGTGGCGCGGCGACCGCTGGGACCGTCGCGATCTTCTTAAACTGACGCCGTTTTTCCTAATCTCCCTGGTCGCGAGCGCCTGGGCAGTGGTGGAACAAAAAACCGGCGCCGGAGCGGTCGGTTCCGAATGGACGCAAAGTTGGCCCGAGCGGTTTGTCATCGCAGGCAAGGCGGTCTGGTTCTATCTGGGCAAATTGGTTTGGCCGCATCCACTGATCTTCATCTATCCGCGCTGGGAAATCGCCCCCTCGCCGCTGACGGCTTATCTGCCGCTGATAGCGGTGGCTCTGGTTCTGCTCGTCTTGTGGTTCTTTCGTGACCGGGGCCTGCGACCGGTCTTCTTTGCCTTCGCTTACTTCTTGCTGGCGCTTTTTCCGGTGCTCGGTTTCTTCAGCGTCTATTTTTTCCGCTTCTCGTTTGTCGGCGATCACTTCCAGTATCTGGCCAGCATGGGACCGTTGGCGCTGGCCGGCGCAGCGATAACCCGGCTCGCCAATTGGACTATTCCGGAAGAGCCGTGGCTGCGCCCGGTTCCCGGGGCGTTATTGCTGGCGATTCTCGGCATGCTCAGTTGGCAGCAAACCTGGGCATATCAAAATCTGGAGACACTCTGGCGGGATGTCCTGGTGAAAAATCCCGGCTGTTGGATGGCCGACGATAATCTCGGCGACATCCTCGCTCAAAAAGGGGACATGGCCGGGGCGGCGGCTCTTTTCCAAAAGGCGCTGGACCTCAATCCCAACTACGCCGAAGCCCATAACAACGTGGGCGTGATTTTGGCCCAAAAGGGACAAATGGCCGAGGCCATGGCCCATTTCCAAAAAGCATTGGAACTTAATCCCAATTCCGCCGACGCCCATTATGACCTTGGCAAGGCTTTCATGCAGCAGGGACAACTCGACCGGGCGATCACCGAGTGCGAAAAAGCGGTGGAAATCAATCCCTACTACGCCGAAGCCTATACCAATCTCGGCAATGCTTTCTTACGAAAAGGAAAAACCGGCGACGCCATGACCCAGTACCGGAAAGCTCTGGAAATCAATCCCAATCGCGCCGAATTTCATGACAACTTCGCCTTCGCTCTCCTCCAAAACGGCTCAATCGATCAGGCCATGGCAGAATGCCAAAAGGCGCTGAACCTCAATCCCTACTATCCCAGCGCTCATAATAATCTCGGCATCGCTTTCGCGCGCAAAGGGCAATTGAACAACGCGATTATTCAGTTCCAGGAAGCGGTGCAACTCAATCCCAACTATGCCAGCGCCCAAAAAAATCTCGCCATCGCCCAGGCCATGGCGCGGCAAAAGCAGGGACAGTAGTACTCGCGATTGGTAATTACGGACTCGGCCAAACCCAATCGTAGTCAGCATTACTGACTGTTTCCCCGTTCTCAACCCTGGAGCCGGTAGGCACGCCGCCATGGTCTATTCTGTCCCAGCCAACAGAATAAAGAAGATAGCCATTACCTTTACGTTGATAATGAAGCGGACGTTCGCTCAGCGCTTCTTGATTAAGACGCGGAGGAAGATCAGAAAGCTCGGCCAGACTTTCGGGATAACGCCCTTGCTTCAAATAGAAACGCTCCAAAAAGCAGGCCACCCGTCCCATGCGCAAAAAAGTTTCGGATTCTGCCACGTGATGGGCCGCACCGTTCAGACCCTGTAAGCTACCAAGAAAGGGGAGAAGGGAAACCATTAAAGATTTTTTATCCTTGGCAAACAGGGAGGCATCTAACATGCCTCGATTCAAGTCAATAGCCTCTATCTCCTTTTGTATTTCGCGGCAGAAGTAGGACTTGGCCTGATCAATTTTCCCTTGAGGGGCCAAGTCCAAGAACAAAGCCATTTGATCCAATTTGTATTCCTTTCCAGGTGGATACGACACCGGTATAGGCTGCTTTTGCTCAGCGTACGAAAGACACTGGATAGATGCACCCCGTTCAAAACGCAAAGCCTCGCGATAGCTCTTTAAGAAATCAACCGAGACCATACTCGTCTCCATGTCGCTTAACTCGGCATCATTCCAGGCGTGACGGCGAACCCCTTCCCAAAGAAGCCCTTCTCCTCTCTCCTGGATGCCACCGGCCATCAACTCACCCAAAATACTCGGCGCCCGAAGTATGGATCGCGCCAGTCGTTGGATAAAAAGAAAATCTTGTTCAGCTTTTTCGGATTCACCATTTTCAAGATGAGCGACGCCTCGCATTTGGAGAACTTCGCCGGCCACTTGATAAGCATCGTATGTACGTATGAATCCGTCTATACGATCCATTCTGAAAGAAGGCGGGTACGGCATGAAGCAATCTGGTGGCCAGTAGGATTCTGGGTTATGTAACGCCGAATCGATTTCCCCCAGTTCGGGATCGAAATGACTAAGCTCCGCCAGCACATCTTGGGCAGGCGAACCCACCTGTTGCGGCAGTCTGGATTCAGGCGATGACCTGTAATATTTTTGCCACGAGGCAAGATTAAGAGGTTTTCCTTCTGTCAAATAGACGTTGCTATTTTTAAGCAGATCTTGATTGCCAGAGTTTTCCAGATAAGGACCAAAATAGCAAAACTTGTAAAGCCGCGCCGCCGTATACTCTTTCTGAAAGAGTTCCGCAAAAATGGGAACTTTCGTGAGATCGTTTTCCGGTTTACCACTGGGGGCGAGTTGCCGGAGATTGAGAGTTTCTCCCTTGGCTTGCAACTCCTTTTGGCACGCAGCCCAGTCGCGCGCGCCGCGCCAGTTCTCTTCTTGGTAAAAGAGAATGCCGAAAGTGATACCCCCCATGAGGATCCATATGACAAGGAGAAAAATATAACGAACCATGGATGGCGGGTTATTTTACCGAATATGACGAACAAAGTATGGTTATTTCTTTGATAAATCTTCGATCGCTCTCTCCGCTCCCAAGTTGGAGGCAAGAAGGAAAACTAATCCCTCGACAATCCTTCGACAGCGCTTCGCTTGCTCAGGATGACATTTTGCCACGCGGCTTCGCCGCGCAAAAGGCTCGGGATGACTGCAATTCTGAAAACTACCCAAGGTACTTATTTCTTATCCAAAATCGACCTGAGCGTCTCCATCAATGCCGAGGTTTCGTAAGGTTTCGAGATAAAACCATCGAGTCCCAATTCCGTCATCCGCGTTTTGATCGCCATGTCGACATAGCCGCTGGCCAGAATGATTTTGATCCGGGGATAGAGTTTCCTCACTTCCTCGCTTAACGCGAAACCATCCATCTTGGAAAGGCTGAGATCGGAAAAGAGAAGATCAATTTCGCCGCCGCGTTCTTTGAGAATTCCAAGCGCCTCTTCGGCGTTCGCCGCGGCCAGCACCTTATAGCCGTTCATCTCCAAGATGAGCTGGAGAAAATAACGGACATCCGATTCATCGTCGACAATCAACACCGTCTCCGTGCCGCCGGACGGTTGCGCCTGCTGCTCCGGCCGTTTCGCCGAAACCGCCGCCGCCTCCGGAACAGGAAAGAAAAGCGACACCGTCGTCCCTTTCCCTTTTTCGGATTGGATATCGACCACGCCATTGTGCGATTGCATCAAGCCGTAGACCGTCCACATGCCGAGCCCGGTCCCCTTTCCCTTGGGCTTGGTCGTAAAGAAAGGCTCGAAAATGTGCTGCCGCGTCGCCTCGTCCATGCCCACGCCGGTGTCGGTCACCTTCAGGCAAACATGGGGATGTTCCGGCTCCGCGGATGCGACAAACGGGACGCGGTCTCCCTGCACCCGCTTGGTCGAAATGGCGATCGTTCCGCCGTCCGGCATGGCGTCGCGCGCATTGGTGGCGAGATTGATGATGACCTGCTCCAGTTGTCCCGGATCGGCCAGAATTTCGGGCAATTGCGCGTCTAGTTCCGTCTGAAACGTGATGTTATTCGGAAAAGCCTGCCGCAGCATGGTCACTATCTCCCTCACCTGCTGGTTAATGTTGACGGAAGTGAAGCTACCCTCGCTTTTTCGGACGAAAGCCAGAAGCTGTTCCACCAGATTCGTTCCCCGTTGTGCCGCGCGGTCGATGGTCGCGCCGATCTCCCGCACCCGTTCCGGTTGGCTGCCCTCCTTGGCCAGCAACGCGAGGTGCCCCTTGATGATGGTGAGAATATTGTTGAAATCATGAGCCACGCCGCTCGCCAGCGTCCCCACCGCTTCGAGCCTCTGGGCTTGCCGCAGCCGCTGCTCCATTTCCCGGTTTTTGATTTTTTCGTTTTTTTCCGCCAGGGCACGCCGCACGGCGGGGACCAGCCGGGAAAGGCGCTCTTTCAGCACATAGTCGGTCGCTCCGCTGCGCAACGATTCGATGGCCGTTTCTTCTCCCATCGTTCCCGAAACAAAAATGAAAGGTGTCTCCGGCACGGTGTCGCGCGCCAGCCGCAATGCTTCCAGTCCGGTGAATTGTGGCAACGTATAGTCGGCGAAAATAAGATCGTACTCCTGATGTTCCAATTCCTGCGTAAAGCCGGACCGAGTTTCTTCCCGTTGCAATTCACACTCGATTCCATCCTCCATCAACAACTGCCGGATCAATTCGCAGTCTTTGATGGAGTCTTCAAGGTAAAGGACGTGAAGTTTGTCGCGCATGCTGAGCTAAGTCCCGTGTTATGGTGTTAACATCAAGGGAATGTATAGGCCACCTTAATTATATTCTAAATAAATTAGAATCTTAACTACCTATTTAGCCGATTCAAGACAACTTTCAGGAACTTCGTTAAGGATCGCCCAAAAAACTCCAAGATTGCGAACAGCTTCCACAAATTGCTGAAAATCAACTGGTTTCACTACAAATGCGTTAACGCCAAGTTCATAACTCCGGACGAGATCATGCTCTTCCCGAGATGAAGTCAACATTACAATGGGAAGTTGACGCAAATCGGGATCCGATTTGAGCTGCTTCAAAACTTCAAGTCCATCGAGCCGCGGCATCTTGAGATCAAGGAGCAAAACCACTGGTAAGCCAGGCTCGCGATTACTGTAATCTCCGCGCCGGTAGATGTAGTCGAGTACTTCAACGCCATCTTGCACCACTACCACTTCGTTGGCCAGATGGCATTCCTTCAGCGCCGTCAGAGTCAATTCCACGTCGTGCGGAGTATCCTCGGCGAGAAGTATACGCTTCATTTTTTCGCCTCTTGTCTATTCCTTCTTGAGACCAGTACTCTTATCAAAAGTAGCCGTGAGTCGCGTTACCTTCATTTTTTGGCCTCTGACGAGGCGCGAGGAAAGGAGGATACCCGCAACGGTTTGCCCCTGCGGGGCCGGTGCAAAAATGCCTTCGGGAAATAACCCGGCACTAAGAGTACTAAACTGGGCAAAAAATGAATTCGCCCAACAGACGATCGCGTTAACGCATGGAACTTGCGGGGAGTTCATCTGTGACC
>Ga0335072_10009428_pt1 | contig 14076 bp, 12 predicted proteins | sample Lox_Sample_21_FD_206725 | JGI IMG/M metagenome (GOLD analysis project Ga0335072, IMG submission 206725) | Soil microbial communities from Loxahatchee National Wildlife Refuge, Florida, United States - Lox_Sample_2.1 | ecosystem: Environmental > Terrestrial > Soil > Wetlands | place: USA...
ATGGTCTCGGCCGCACCCGGCAGCGGGCTGACCATGCCCTTGTGAACCGACTCTGCGTAGCTCCGCTCGAAGATGCGGTTGGCGTGCTGCGCCTGATCCTCATCGGTATGGCCGATCCGGGCCAGCAGCTGGCGGAACACCTCGATCTTGGACTGGCCCATCGTGTCCTGCACGAACGCGATTGCCTCGTCGTATCCGGGCGCCCCCGGCACGAGGCCGAACTCGGCAGCGGCAGCACCGAAAGCCGCTATGACGCTGCCGTCGTCCGCCACTGTCGTCCCGGCCATGTCGAGGCAGGCGACCGTGATCTCAGGCATAGCTCTCTCCGACGGTTATCTCTGCGAGTGGGTCTGCTACAGCTGGGTCTACTACAGCTCGGTCTGCTACGACTGGCGGGCCGCGAATGTCTCCTCGGCAATGGCGGGCGAGCACGTCATACCGCGGCCGCCGGGGCCGGTCACTAGCATGACACCCGGCGCGACCTGCGAGCGGTGATACAGCTCTGGTCCGGTCACCTGGCTGTAGACGCCTGCCCAGCGGCGCCTGACTGGCGGCAGCGGCGTGCCGAGCAGCTGTTCCGCCTTCGCCCGCAGGTGGTCATAAGGCGCCTCGTCGACGTCGAAGTCAAACGGCTCTAGATAACTGTGCGTGTCGCCGATAGTCAGGCTGCCGTCGAGGCGCTGGACCAGCAGCAGCTGGGCCGCAGTGGCCGCCGCGACCGGCGATTGCGGCGCAAGCCGGTCCCGGCCGGGCAGGTCGAAAGCCGGGTAGTAGCGGAGCGAATCGCCATCGGCCACCGCAGTCGTCAGCCGACCGTCAAACGGAGCGGTTTGCAGCATCTGCAGCCGCACCCGGCGCACCGGTGGCCGTTCGTATCCGGCCAGATGCGGTCCGGCGATCCCGGTATACGCGGCGCCGGTGCACAGCAGAACAAGATCTCCGCGGTGCCAGCTCCCGGTGTGATCACGGACCGCGTGCGGCGCGACCTCGATCGCCTCCCGGCCAGGCAGCCATTCGTAGCCCCCGCCGCTGGCGGGCTGACGAGCGAGCAGATAGTCGCGGAACGCGCCCGGAACGAGGCGCGGTTCCACAATCGCGTCCCTCCGGCACATCAGTGCCCCGGCGAATTCGCCGCGCAGCGCCGGATTGATCTCCGCAGCACCAGCGGCGTCCAGCAGCTCGAAGCCACGCTCAGCGGCGTCGGGCAGTTCTGCCGCCTCCTTCAGCACGCCTAGCTCAGCATCATCGGTGGCAAGGGTGAGCGACCCGTGCGGGCGGAACCCTGCCTCAGGCACCAGCGTGGCCAGCTCTTCCCAGAGCGTCCTGGCCCGTTGCGCGAGCGCCAGCTCGGGGCCGGCTGCCCGACCGCTTACCCAGATGAGCCCGAAGTTGCGGACGCTCGCCCCGCGCGAGCCTGCTTCCCGCTCGAGATGCACAACGTCGATTCCGCGGTGGCGAGCCTGAACCGCGTGCATCGTGCCGACGACGCCGCCGCCGACAATAACAACTCGTTCCAACTAGCCGAGCCCCTCCCCCCGCACAGCCGCCGACGGCAGATTCAGCCACGGCACCCCATCAGTCAATCGGGCCTCGGTAACAGACCGATGAACGCGGACGGGCCTGCCGCGATACACGGGCCGACTGCCATGCAAACGCCGCCCTACCCCGCGCTACGCAACGAATGTCCCCTTCGCGGGCAGGGTGACGACGAGGCCACGCTGGCGCAGTTCCATCACCGCACGGCGGGCGGTGCCAACAGCGACCTGGTAATCGGCCGCGAGGTCGCGCTCTGCAGGCAGCCGGGCTCCGGCCGGCAACTCCCCGGCCTCGATTCTGGCCGCGATGTGGTTAGCCACGCCGATGTAGACGTAGACCGGCCCTAGTGCATTGGCGTCGAACTTGGGCACCCTAACCACGAAGATCACCCTAGAACGCTTGTGAACTGCGGAAAGAGCCAGGACGCGCTCTGCTGCGTCACACCGCTCTATAGCGCGCTATGATGTTAGCCAGGCAGCTCTGGTATGCCCACGACGCGGAGCGTTCCGCCAGCCAGGGCAGACAGCGCCAGACAAGACAGCGCCAGACGAGACAGTGGAGGGGCCAGTGGACAGAAGCGATGCCTCGGCACTCGCGGATTTGCAAATGCACTGGGATGAGGCCTACGCGATCGGCCTCGATGGTGATATCTGGTCAGCCACGTTCCACGGCTCGGCGGACGAACTGCGCGCGCACACCAGCACGGAGTTGCGCGAACTGATCCGCGCCGACTACGGCTACCGGCAGCAGGTACGCCGCGTTCAGGCCGCTGCAGCCCGGGCCGAGGTGGCCAGCGACACCCTCGACGACAATGACAGTAACCGCGACGGCATCCCCGATCCTGATGACGATGATCCTGACGAGGACTACGCCACTCATTTCGACGGTGAAGAAGTCGACCGCGACCGGGCCGGCGGAGAGCAGGATGACACCGAGCCCCGCCCGGAGTCCGGACTGAGCCGGGCAGCCCTGCCGCGCGGCGGCTACGCAAACCTTCGCGGCGAACGTATGTCCACCTGACGAGCCGACCGCGAACTCGGCCTAGGCTGGGCTGTAAGGACTCGTCCCGCCCGGCAAGCCGCCGGCCGGAGATTCGCGGAGGCAAGCATGGCGCATGTGCTTGGCGTCGACATTGGCGGCTCGGGCGTCAAGGCGGCCCCCGTCGACACGACGACCGGCGAGCTGATCGCCGAGCGGCAGAAGTTCGAAACCCCGCAGCCGTCAACACCGGAGGCTGTGACCGAGGTTGTCCAGAAGCTTGTGACTGCCTTCTCCTGGACCGGCCCGGCCGGCATCACGTTCCCCGGCGTGGTCGTCGGCGGTGTCATTCAGACGGCGGCCAACCTGGATCACAGCTGGATTGGCACTGACGCCGTCAAGGTTTTCGGCGCTGCCAGCAAACTGCAGGTCACCGTTCTCAACGACGCTGACGCTGCAGGCATCGCCGAGGTCACGTTCGGTGCCGGCAAGGGCGTCCGTGGCACGGTACTGCTGCTGACGCTCGGCACCGGGATCGGCAGTGCTTTGTTCATCGACGGCAACCTGGTGCCGAACACGGAGTTTGGTCATATTCAGATCCGCGGCAAGGACGCGGAGAAGAGGGCTTCCGAGCACGCGCGCGAAGAGCATGACCTCAGCTGGGGAGTCTGGTCGGACCGCGTGGACGAGTATCTCCGCCACATGGAGGCGCTACTGTCGCCCGACCTGATCATCATTGGCGGAGGTGTCAGCAAAAAGGCCGAGAAGTTCCTTCCGCGCCTGACCGGGCTGCGAGCGAAGATCGTACCGGCAGCGATGCTGAACGATGCCGGCATCGTCGGTGCCGCCATGGCGGTAGGACGTGTCGGCGGCCAGCCGAGCGCGCCGGGCGGCAGCTGAGCTCTGGCCGTGGCCGGTGCGGTGCGGCAATGCCCGGGAGCGGGCTGGACCGGAGGCAGGCCGGCCGGAGTTAGACGGCCGAGCCGGGGCTAGCCAGAGCTAGGCGGCCCGGAACCAGACAGGCCGGTATCTGGCCGCCATGCCCGGTCACCGGCGCCGTTCTGACCGGGATCCGGCCGGGGCACCGGGTAATGCTGAGTGCTGAACGAGTCCATGCCCGGCATTGCCACTGCGTTGGCAGGCACCTGGTGCCGAGCCCTCATCACGGCCATCAGCTCGATCCCGCCGGCCACGGCTGCAGCAGCAAGCGGCCAGAAGGCCAGTGCTCCGCGCGAGCCTAGGGAAATAGGGGCATACAAGTAAGTTCCCGGCTTGCTCGTCGCCAGCACATGGTTGAATCCCGGGCCTCCGGAGGCCTCGTGACCCAGCCATTGCGCGATGAAGGCCGCCGCGACCGAACCGGCTACCGCGCCAGCCATCGGCAACGCACCGTATCGCCGGATGGCGAACAAATAGGCCAGCAGCCCGATCAGGGCGCCGCCGACCAGCGCAATGAAGCAATACCAGCCGTCGGCCGCTATGAACGCACTCGTCTCCGGGTTGGTGGCGTAGGCCGTCGGCTGCGGTTTGAGTGTGTACATCTGGTACTGCACGCGCGGCGCCACTACGGCCCAGATCAGCCCGCCGGCAAGGCCGGTGACAGCACTTCCGGCGAGTACGAGGACGGCAGCCAGCAACGCGCGGCCTGGCTGCGGATCAGGCTGCGTGTCGGCGGAGTGAGGCGATGCCGGCCCGCCCGGCGGCGGAGGCATACTGTTATCGGTCATAGCTCCCTTGCAGGGTACGGGACGTAACCGCCGAGCCGGATACCGGCCGGACCAATTTCATGATCTTTACCGGCTTCCGCGCCGGGACTCTGGAGCGGATCCGGCCCGAAAACACAGCAGTATCCGACGGCTGAGCTCTGGTACCTTGGCAACGCGATAGGACTCGACGCCCGCGTTGCCGGATGAGGACACCTATGATCGAGGTCACTGACCTTAGCAAGCGCTTCGGGGACAAGGTGGCTGTTGACCACCTGTCCTTTACCGTTCAGCCAGGCAGAGTGACCGGATTCCTCGGCCCGAATGGTGCCGGGAAGTCCACCACGATGCGCCTCATTCTGGGGCTTGACCATCCGAGCGGCGGCTCCGCCACGATCAACGGCAAGAGATATGCGGAGCTGGCCAGTCCGCTGCGGACCGTGGGAGCGCTGCTCGAAGCCAAATCAGTACATACTGGGCGAAGCGCCCGGAACCACCTGCTCTTCCTGGCTCAGACCCAGGGATTGCCGTCAAGCCGTGTCGACGAGATGCTCGACCTGGTCGGCCTGCGCGAGGTCGCGAAGAAGCGGGCTGGCGGGTTCTCGCTGGGAATGGGGCAGCGGCTCGGCGTCGCCGCCGCGCTGCTTGGCGACCCCCAGGTACTGCTGCTGGACGAACCTGTCAACGGTCTCGATCCGGAGGGCGTGCTCTGGATCAGGAACCTGATGAAGCAACTCGCCAGTGAGGGCAGGACGGTCCTGGTGTCAAGCCACCTCATGAACGAGATGGCCGTCACCGCCGACCACCTGATCGTCATCGGGCGTGGCAGGCTGATCGTCGCCGCGGCGACCGAGGACGTGATCGCCCGCGGGTCGGGCCAGACGGTTCGCGTTCGCACCCCGCAGCCCGAGCGGCTGGCGGACCTGATCGTCGCCGAGGGCGGCAAGGCCGTCCCCGCAGCGAACGGCAATGGCAACGGCGCCGAGCGGAACGACCAGGCCCCGGTTCTTACGGTCACCGGCGTCGCTGCGCCGAGGATCGGCGAACTCGCGGCGTCGGCATCGATCGTGCTGCACGAGCTCACGCCCCAGCTGGGCACGCTCGAGGAGGCCTTCCTTGAGCTGACCTCCGGCAGCCTCGAGTTCGGCCACGCCAGCACCGACCCAGCCAGCACTGCGTCAGCCGCCCAGCCCACGGAAGAGAGCGTCCGATGAGTGTCACCACCAGCCATCTCGAGGCGCCGGTCGCCAGGGCAGGGCACAAGGCCGGGTTCGGCGGCCTGATGGCGGGAGAATGGACCAAGATCCGCTCGGTCCGGTCCACGTCCTGGACCCTGTTCCTGTTCGTCGTCATCACGATCGGCCTGACTGCCTTGTTCAGCTGGATCTCGGCGGCGAACTGGAACGGCCCGCATGCCGCTGATCGGGACTCCAGGATCCTTGCCGATCCGGTGAGCTTTATCTTCGGGGCCGGCATAGGGCTCGGCCAGCTCACGATCTGCGTCCTTGGCGTCCTGGTGATCACGACCGAGTACTCGACCGGCGTCATCCGGGCATCACTGCTGGCCGTGCCCAAGCGGTTCCCGATGCTGGCCGCCAAGGTCGCAGTCTTCGGCCTGCTGATGGTCGTCCTTGCCGAGGTCGTCGCGTTCGGCTCATTCTTCGTCGGGTCGAAGATTTTGCATAGCCACGTGTCGGTCTCGCTCAGCGACGCTGGCGTGCTGCGCGCCACTGTGGGCGCGGGCCTGTACCTGACAGTGCTCGGCCTTCTCGCGCTCGCCATCGGCGCACTGATCCGGCATACCGCCGGCGCGATCAGCACCGTCATCGGCGTAGTCCTGATCCTGCCGATCCTGACCGGACTGCTACCGGACGACACGTTCTTCAATCATCTCAACGCCTACCTGCCGCAGCAGGCAGGTTCGCTGGTCTACGCGGTCAACCAGACCAGCGGCCAGCTACTCAGTGCCTGGGAAGGTCTTGGCGTGCTCTGCATCTGGGCGGCGGTGCTGCTGGCCGCCGCCACTTACCTGCTGAACCGTCGCGACGCATGACAACATCCGGCTGGCAAACTGCGGCAGTCACCGCCGCCGTGGCCGTGGCGGGTTAGCTGCGCCGGACAAGCTCGTGCCGATCCGGTAGCAACAGGCCGCCGATTAGCTTGCAGCAAGGGCCAGCGCCTCGCTGATCTCGACGACTCGCTGGTAGGCGCGGCTGATATCGGCACGGTCACGTGGCTCGTCGACGGTACCGGCGCTGAGCCGCTCGATCATGGCCGCCTGGTCGAGCAGGACCCGGCGGTCTTGCGGTGCTGTGGTCCGCTCCATAATCCTGGCCAGCGCATCGAGCTGCCTGATCATCACGGCCGGCATGCCTGCGGCGGCCTGCCTCACCTTCTCGAAGGCACGCTGAACGAGCCGCTCCCAGGTGGTCTCCGTGGCGATCACCCGTACCGATCCGCTGGCATCCCGGTAGACCCTGGTGGGCTGCCACCGGCCAGTGACCTTAGTCAGGCTGTCCCCGATCCAGTCGACGCAGGTCAGCGCCGTGAATGTGTCATTGACGGCGGCGGACAACGCGCGGATGCAGATCTCTACCAGTTGATCGATCCCGAACGACACGTCCTGCGCCAGCGTGCGGTACGGCCCGGTCACGTGCGCTCTCGACAGCTCTCTTCTCACCTGGCTGGCCGCTTCCGGGGGCCAGACAGTCGCGTACTCGGTCCCCTGGATAATGAAATGGCCAGGGCGGTACCGCACGTGTATGACCGCGTCGACCTCAGTCGCGATCGCGACGAGCGTCTCATGCTGGATGAACTGCAGGTAGCCACTGCGCGGTGCCTGGACCACTCCGCCTTCCCCGTCCATCCCGGCAATCAGAAGCGCGGCCATCTGGGCGTCGGCGCCCACCGTCGGATCACCCGCCTGCAACTCGATAGCGCTCTGCAGGTCCGCTGCGATACTGGCGATCACTTGTGGCAGCTGGATCTGAAGCGCTATGTGGTGCAGGAAATAGATCAGCACGGCCACGTCGGCCAGCATCAGTACCAGCGTCACGGTGACGCTGATGTGCGGGACGAAGCTGCCGTGGCTGCCCTGACCAACAGATCCGAGCGTCAGCACTGCGTAGACGAATGAGGCCACGTAGGTACCCAGCGTGATCTGGGTGCCACGATCGCGGATGAAGTTGCGCAGCATGCGCGGCCCGAACTGGGTCGAGGTCAGTGTGAGCGCGACGATCACGATCGAGAACACCACGCCGATAACGGTGATGACTGCCGCCGCGATCGCGGTCAGCACTGTCCTCGCGACGTCCGGGGAACCGCTGATGGCCCAGCCTGGAACCTTGAAGACACCGTCGTACGCGGCCCGGTCGAGCGCGTAGGTGATGACGAACAAAATCACCGCGGCGACGATCTCGATGGCGGGCACAAGCCAGAGGTTGGTCCGCAGCACTTCCCGGCGCCACTCGGACCCGCGCGCTAGCCTACGGAGCACTGGTCCCCGCTCCCAGGTGCTGGCCGTACCGATCCATGGTGGGCCTCCTAAAGGGCTGGTCAAGAGTGCCGACCAGACTTCCCGGCTCACCGTTTGGGCACGATATTACCTGGCGCCGTGTTACCTGACCCAGCGGAGCCGGGCCTGGGCGGCTCTCTTCCCGCGTGGCGGCCGCCTAGGCTGTCGCCCCGTCCTGCCATCACCGCGGCAGCCCCGGCCCGCTAGCCAGTCCCGCCTCAGGCGACCCCCGTCCCCCGTCAGCCGATCCCAGCCGGCGCCAGCCTGGCCTGTCGGCCCGTCCTGCCATCACCGCGGCAGCCCCGGCCCGCTAGCCAGTCCCGCCCCCAGCCGACGCCGGTCCCGCCGCCAGCCGACCCCGGTCCCGCCGCCAGCCGACCCCGGTCCCGCCGTCAGCCGACGCAGCCGGCGCCAAGCAGCTGCTTGAGATCAGCCAGCAGCGAAGGCGACGGCTTGACCCGCAGCTTGTCATCAAGTCGCAGCACCTTGATCCGCCCGCCGGTAAGCAGTCTCAGGTGTACCTCAGTGGGGCCCGGGTGGGTCCGCAGCACTTCCTTCAGCCGCTCCACCACGGGCGGGACGCACCGCCCCTCGAGCATCGACACGACGAAAGGGCCGGTCTGGCCCGCGGTCAAATCGGGCGTGCTGACCTCCATCGCGACCAGCTTCGGCACTTCCTCCCGCCGATCCATGCGGCCCTTGACCACCACGACCGCGTCATCGATGACCTGGCTCATGCACTGGGCGTAAGTGGCCGGGAAGAACAGCACCTCGATGGCGCCTTCCAGGTCCTCCAGCGTGGCGGCGGCCCAGGTGCTTCCCTGCCGGGTCACCTTGCGCTGTACGCCGGACAGGATGCCGCCGACCGTCACGACCTGGCCGTCGCGGTCGGAGCGAGAGCCCCGCTCGGGCTCCTCCTCGGCTGAGCCGAGTAGCTGCGCGAGCGAACAGTCGGTCGCGGCGGCAAGCACGTGCTCTACCCCGAGTAGCGGGTGATCCGATACGTACAGACCGAGCATTTCCCGCTCGAAGGCAAGCAGTGTGGACTTTTCCCATTCGCCCTCAGGGACCGGCACGTCGAATGTCACGTCATCGGAGCTGTCGTCGCCGAACAGCGAGTCCTGACCGATGGCCTCGTTGCGCTTGACATCGATGATGGCGTCGACGGCCTGCTCATGGATGAGCATCAGGCCACGGCGCGAATGCCCGAAGGAGTCGAACGCCCCCGCCTTGACCAGCGACTCTATGACGCGTTTGTTGCAAACGTTGACCGGCACCTTCCGCAGGAAGTCGGAGAAGCTGGTGAACGCTCCCTTGGCTGTGCGGGCGGCCACGATCGACTCCACCACGCCGGTGCCGACGTTCCGCACCGCGGCCATACCGAACCTGATGTCCTGCCCGACCGGGGTGAAGATCGCGTTGGATGCATTCACGTCGGGCGGCAGCACCTTGATGCCCATCCGGCGGCACTCGCTCAGGTACAGGGCCGACTTGTCCTTGTCGCCGGCCACCGAGGTCAGCAGGCCCGCCATGTACTCGGCTGGGTAGTTGGCCTTGAGGTAGGCGGTCCAGTACGCAACCAGGGCATATCCGGCCGCGTGCGCCTTGTTAAACGCGTAGCCGGAGAACGGGACCATCACGTCCCAGATGGTCCTGATCGCATCGTCGGAGTAGCCGTTCGCCTTCATGCCGGCCGCGAACGGCTCGTACTCCTTGTCCAGAATCTCCTTCTTCTTCTTGCCCATCGCCCGGCGCAGCAGATCAGCTTTGCCGGGCGAGTAGCCGGCCAGCTTCTGCGCGGCGAACATCACGTCCTCCTGGTAGACCAGCAGTCCGTAGCTCTCGCCGAGGATGTCCTCCAGCGGCTCTGCCAGCTCAGGGTGGATCGGCGTCACCGGGGCACGGCCGGTCTTGCGGTCGGCGTAGATCGGGGCGCTTGCCATCGGGCCCGGCCGGTACAGCGCGTTCACCGCGGAGATGTCGCCGAACTTGTCCGCGCGCATGGCCCGCAGCAGCGCCCGCATCGGGCCGCCTTCCATCTGGAACACGCCGAGCGTGTCGCCGCGCGCGAACAACTCATAGGTGGGCTTGTCGTCCAGCGGCAAGTGGTCGAGGTCGACGTCGATACCGCGGTTGGCCTTAATGCCGGCCACTGCATCATCAAGGATGGTGAGGTTGCGCAGGCCGAGGAAGTCCATCTTGAGCAGGCCGATGTCCTCGCAGGCCGGGTAGTCGAACTGAGTGATGATTGCCCCGTCGGCCTCGCGCCGCCAGACCGGGATGTGATCCATCAGCGGTTCGGAACTCATGATGACCCCGGCCGCGTGCACGCCAGGCTGGCGGATCAGCCCCTCCAGTCCCTTGGCGGTATCGATCACCTGCCGGATCTCCGGCTCGCCCTCGTACATCGTGCGCAGCTCGGCGGCCTCGCCATGCCGCGGGTCGTCGGTGTCAAAGATCGCCGACAGCGCGATGTCCTTGCCAAGCACCGCGGGCGGGAACGCCTTGGTGATCCGGTCGCCGAGCGCGTACGGAAAGCCGAGCACCCGGGCCGAGTCCTTGACCGCTGCCTTGCCCTTGATGGTGCCGTAAGTAATGATCTGCGCTACCCGGTCATCGCCGTATTTTTCGGTCACGTACCGGATGACATCGCCCCGCCGGCGTTCGTCGAAGTCAACGTCGATATCCGGCATCGACACGCGCTCGGGGTTGAGGAAGCGCTCGAACACCAGCCCGTGCCGGATCGGGTCAAGGTCGGTGATGCCCAGCGCGTACGACACGATCGAGCCGCCCGCCGAGCCGCGGCAGGGTCCCACCCGGATCCCGTTGCGCTTCGCCCACATGATGAAGTCGGCGACCACCAGGAAGTACGAACAGAACCCCATCGTCTCGATGACGCCCATCTCGTACTCTGCCTGCTGGCGGCGCTGGTCGTCATAGCCGTCCGGGAAGCGCCAGTCCATGCCGCGCCAGACTTCCTTGCGCATCCAGCTGGCCTCGGTTTCACCGTCAGGCAGCGGGAAGACGGGCATCAGGTTGCTCTTAGTGAACCGGGCGTCGGCGCGTTCGGCGACCAGCAGCGTGTTGTCGCAGCCGGCCTGCCAGTCCTCGTCATTGCGCAGCGCCCGCATCTCCTGCGGGCTCTTCAGGTAATAGCCGCTGCCTTCCAGCCGGAACCGGGTCGGGTCCGCCATGTTGGTGCCGGTCTGGACGCACAGCAGCACTTCGTGCGCGGCAGCGTCCGGCTCGCGGGTGTAGTGCGAATCGTTCGTCACCAGGAACGGGAGATTCAGCTCCGCGGCGATCCGCTTCAGTCCGTCGCGATAGCGCCGCTCGACCTCGAGATCGTGGTGCATCAGTTCGACGAAGAAGTTATCTGGCCCGAAGATGTCCCGGAATTCGGCGGCCGCTTCGAGCGCCTGCTGATACTGGCCGAGGCGAAGCCTTGTCGGCACCTCGCCGCCCGCGCAACCGGTCGTCGCGATGATGCCCTTGGCGTACCTGGACAGCAGCTCCCGGTCCATCCGCGGCTTGCGGAAATAACCCTCGAGCGAAGCCAGCGAGGACAGCTTGAACAGGTTGTGCATGCCCTCGGTCGACTCGGCGAGCAGCGTCATGTGCGTGTATGCGCCCGCTCCCGAGACGTCGTCATCCTTCTGGGCAGGAGTGCCCCAACGCACAGGCTGCTTGTGCCCGCGGTGCTCGGGCGCGATATACGCCTCGGTGCCGATGATCGGCTTGATGCCGGCTGCTTGCGCCTTGCTCCAGAAGTCATACGCACCGTAGAGATTGCCGTGGTCGGTGATCGCCACGGAGGTCATGCCGGCGCGCTCGCACTCGGCGAAGAGCTCCTTCAGGCGCGCGGCACCGTCCAGCATCGAGTACTCGGTATGGACGTGCAGATGCGCGAATGAACTTCCGGATCCCCCGCCTGCCTGGCCTGCCGCCATGAAGTCCGCCTCCTTCAGGCATGCTGCCACGAGCCGACTCGGCGCGGGCGGCGAACCGGCCCGGCCGCACGGCAGGGGGCACATCGGTTGGTGTCAGACGACATTACCTCCGGCCGCGGACGGCCCGCCTCTGCGACACGCACCGCCGCGGGCACCGCAGACCGACCGGGCCGGTGCTTCCGCCCGCATCCCCACTGATTGCGAGACACTCCCTGCTAGTTTGCCGGGTACATAACCGGCAAATCGACCCGGCAGGCCCGGCAAACTAGCAGGGAGTCGGAAGCGGCTTCGAGCCGGGGCTACGTCTCGGCTCTAAGCCGGTACTGGTGCTTGAAATACTCAGGACGGCTTCGAGCCGGGGCTACGCCTCGGCTCGAAGCCGGTCCAGTGCAGCTTCCAGGTCGTCCGGATACGGGCTGGTGAACTGGACCGGCCGGCCATCCGCGGGGTGAGCGAAGCCCAGCCGGACCGCGTGCAACCACTGCCGGGTCAGCCCCAGCCGCGCGGCCAGAACGGGATCTGCCCCGTACAGCCGGTCGCCCGCGCACGGGTGCCTGACGGCGGCCATGTGCACCCGGATCTGGTGCGTCCGGCCGGTCTCCAGCCGCACCTCCAGCAGGCTGGCCGCCCGGAATGCTTCCAGCGTGTCGTAGTGCGTTACCGAGGGCCGACCGTCGGCGACCACCGCGAACCGCCCGTCCCCGGACGGGTGCCGCCCGATCGGCGCATCGATCGTGCCGCGGAGCGGATCGGGGTGGCCCTGCACGAGCGCGTGATAACGCTTGTCGACGGCACGGTCCCGGAAGGCCTGCTTCAGCACGCTGTAGGCATGCTCGCTCTTGGCTACCACCATCACGCCGGTCGTGCCCGCGTCCAGCCGGTGCACGATGCCCTGCCGCTCGGCGGCGCCGCTGGTCGCGACGGTGAAACCGGCCGCGAGCAGCCCCTGGAGAACCGTCGGCCCGGTCCAGCCGGGCGTTGGGTGCGCCGCGACGCCAACCGGCTTGTCCACAACGACGATGTCGGCGTCGTCGTACAGTACCGTCATCCCCGGCACAGGCTCTGGGCTCGCCTGGACCGGGGCGGGCGGCGGAGGCAGCGTCACCTCAAGCCACTCTCCCGCTGGCACCCGGTCCGACTTGGCTGCGGGCTGACCGCTGATCAGGACGCCGCCGTTCCCGATAAGGTCGGCCGCCTGTGTCCTGGACAGCCCGAACATCCGTGCGAGTGCCGCGTCAAGGCGCTCTCCATCGAGCCCGTCGGGCACCGGGACCCGGCGGGCGGCAGGCTGTGTCACCTGGACTCGCGCTGACCGTCCAGCCGGATGCCGCGGACGGATAGCAGGACGGCCAGGATGCCGCCGCAGACGATTGCGGAGTCCGCCAGGTTGAACACCGGCCAGTGCGGGATCTGGATCCAGTCCACTACCCAGCCGCGGAACAGGCCCGGGTAGCGGAATATGCGGTCGACCAGATTGCCGGTGGCGCCGCCGAGCAGCAACCCGAGCGTGACAGCCCAGGGCGTGCTCTTGATCCGACTGGCGGAGCGCAGGATCACGACGATGACCGTGATCGCGATCAGCGAGAACAGGATCGTCATCGACGGGGCGAAGCTGAAGGCCGCGCCCGGGTTGCGGTCCTCCCGCAAATGCAGGAAGCCGCCGAGTAGCCGGATCGGGGCACGATCGGAGAGCGTCGCCACGACGATGATCTTCGTAGCGATATCCAGCCCGAGAACTGCCACCGCCACGGCCAGGAGCAGCGCAACGCGCCAGCGCTGCCGCCCGGCTTCCAGGCCGGCGGGGCTGTCCGCTTTGAGCTCTTGCTGGCCGGCGGCCTCCAGCCCGGCGGGGCTGTCGGATTCGGGATCTTGCTGACCGGCGGCCACCGGGCCGGTCAGCGGCGTTCCTCGCGCTGCTTGCATCTCACGCACAGCGTAGCCCTAGGGAAGGCCTGCAGCCGCGCCTTCCCTATCGCCTCGCCGCAGGACTCGCAGGTACCGTACGTACCTGCCTCAATCCGGGCAATAGCGCGCTCATTCTGGGCCAGCAGCTCACGGGCGTTGTGAGTCAGCGCCAGCTCATGCTCGCGCTCGAACGTCTTCGCTCCGACGTCGGCCTGGTCATCGCCAGCGTCCCCGACGGCATCGCCAAGCCGGCTCGCGATGTCGGTCTCGGCCCGGTCGATATCGGCCCGCAGCGCTGCGACCTCTGCTGCCAGCTCGTTCCGAAGTTCGGCGACCTCGGCCTCAGTCCAGCGCTTTTCGCCACGCCGCACAGGAAGGGCGGCAGCGCCTGAATGCGCGGTAGCGGTCATTACCCGCCTCCCTCAGTGCAGCTGGCTTTCGATCATCAACGCAAACAGTCACCGGAGGATAAGTGGTGACTGGCGCAATC
>Ga0335072_10009429_pt1 | contig 14075 bp, 14 predicted proteins | sample Lox_Sample_21_FD_206725 | JGI IMG/M metagenome (GOLD analysis project Ga0335072, IMG submission 206725) | Soil microbial communities from Loxahatchee National Wildlife Refuge, Florida, United States - Lox_Sample_2.1 | ecosystem: Environmental > Terrestrial > Soil > Wetlands | place: USA...
GCATTTGTTGATACATCGATAGGTTTCCTTTAGAAATTCGATATTCTGTATTCATATCACATAAAGTGTCTTGTTCAGATCTCTTCGTGTTCCTCTGCATCGTCTGAACACCATGTGGATATGTGATTGTATGTTACAAGGTTTGAGCTAAAATGCCATTTTTGACGCCTATTGAAAACAAAGTATATATGCTATCATGCTAATTCCTCAATAACCTGAGGTCTCAATTCTTCATAGTACTCCCTCAACGTCATATTGGTTCCCTCTATCTGAATATCAAGCGACTCCTTCGAAACTCTTCTATTTTCAACGAGAAACTGTTCATCGATTCTCTCTGCCCAAGAATAAAGGTCAGTTTTATCCAGATCAACGCGTTTCCACGTCTTAATAGTTCCAGTAGTAACATTAAACTACAATTAGCTTGGTTCATAGCGTGAGATAGGGCGAGATGGGGTACCTCAAATATGCGAAATCGTCGTTCATAGCCACCATATCCACCATAGCCACCGTATCCCCCTCCACCACCATAGCACATCCACGTCTGTTCCTCCCTATTCCTATCCATCTCATCCAACATGCAATAGTCATTGGCATGATCATGTCCCGCCGTCACCACCATAACATTCTTGTCAGCCAACGCCTCTCTAAAACCACTATTATACACAGGTCCAGTAGGTCCTTCCCTCCATCCTCCAATAACCGCATTAGTCACAGTCCGATACTCCGTCAAGGGGATATGTATAAATGCTGCATGTAAAGTATCCACAGGCCATGGCTCAAGTTGTTCGAATTGCCATTTAAACCAGTTGATTTGAGAGTCTTTGAGCCAGTCGTAGCCAGGGTATTTGCGTTCGTTCGGACTGTATTTGTGGGTGTCCAGGAACCAGAGTGCAATTGCAATATCGCTGGAGTATTGTCGCTCGATGGCTACCATGTAGTTACCTACCCCGTCGACAGATTCGAGGCCGTGGACTGCGACGCTGTAGGGAAGCTCGGTGAGAAGATCCATTAGTTCTGCACGGGTCATATCGCCTTCGTCATCGTGGTTGCCGAATATCGTTGCGAATGGGATTTTCCTGTCGATACATACTTGAGCGAATTTGAAGACTGCCTATAACATTAGATGTATGTCTGGAGCGTGGAAATACGGATTTGGCGTTGGGAGAGGCATCGCCATTTATCTGATCACCTGTAAATGCGACCAAATTGGGCTTTTCGTCGTCGAGGATGTCTTTTAGGAATTGTAGTGTTGTTTTGTCTGCTTCACAGCCATGTTGATGTTGTGGAGATACGATATCTCGACAAGATTCGACGCCTGTGGAGAGATGAAGATCTATACTCGTTAGATCAAATCAGGCAGGATCTTACCAGCTACTTGCAGTACTTTATAGGCTTCATTGTCGGTAGCCTTAAGTCGAGGATACACTCTGGGAGGAGATGGTCCAAGGCGATAAGACAAATTGATATCCTTGCCCAAAAGCAACGGTCCACCTTTCACAAACTGTCTTCCTCTTCTCAACTCCTGCACACCAGCTCCATGAATAAAATCAATCGCGGTAACCGCATCCTTAACATTCCTAACAATCCCCCTCTTAATCCAAATCCCAGCCGTTCTATATTCCCAATCGCCGTCCTCTATAGGTTTCTCCCTCGCTACTCTCAAATCCGTAATGACTTTTGTTTTTCTGCCCAATTCCTCGCGTTTAACAAACAAATGGACTCTCTTGCTCGCCTTATCAAGTAACAAATCCCCGCCAGAAACTTGCCATCCATTCTCAATTAGATTTGTACATTTCGAGCGTTTTTGGAACAATGTCCATTTCGTACATTGTTCAATTGTCACGTCGACAATTGGACGAGTATCTTTTGGACCAATGTAGTGTGATGTTGCTGCATAAGGAGAACGGTGATGGTTTATGCGTCCATTACTGCGAAAGAAGAGAAGCCATATGAATAATGAGGCAATGAGGATCCCGATAATGTGGATTTGTCGACGAGTTAAGCGACTTTGTAGACGTGACGAGAGAGAATGGTAGTATATTTTTGCAGGGAGGAAGGTGGTGTAGTGGGAATTGCTGTTGTTGCTGTTTCTGTCGTCGTCTTCCACTTTCTCCTTTCGATGCATGGGAAGCATCTCGGTGTTCTTCTGCCTGTAATCTCAGCGCTTTCGCTCTGAGCTATTTCTTTTATAGCGGTGTCATTGCCTTGTTGCTGTTTGTTCTCTGAGTCGACGAAGCAAAGACACGACGCACAAATTTCCTTAACTTCGGAGCCAGTCCGGTTCGATATCGAGGTGCCACCCAATTTTAGGCTCGTGATATTTAAATAACTCGGAAAGTCAAACCTCGAGACGAGTCAAAAATCATCTATCAATCAAGGTTGCTACCAGCAACACCATTTGTTTCTTTTTTGGGAATAGCGACTGACGACTTCATCTCAGACCCATGTTGTCAAACTCTATCAAAATATTTGCTGGTGATTCACCTTTCCAAGCAGCCGCATATTGACTATCTTGTAGGAAATAGCCATCCGGAGCTAGCCAGGAAAGTTGCCGAAAGGTTTGTCAAACCGTTTATGATAACATTAACGTCGCCCAGATTAGGTCTGAAACTGGCCAAAGCTGTAATCCTCAAGACATCCAATTGCGAAACTGCGATCACTATCGGTACATCTGTATAAATACGTCGTCCTAACGTTTCAGGAGAGTCTGTTCGAGACGAAGATGTCTTCATCCTGCAAACTGGTGCCGATAGCATCAATGATCAGCTAATGGAACTTCTCATCATGATCAACGCATGCAGAACAGCGTCCGCGCGACGGATCACCGCAGTTATACCTTGTTTCCCCTATGCCAGACAAGACAAGAAAGATAAATCCCGGGCTCCAATCACCGCAAAACTCGTCGCAAACATGCTGCAAACAGCTGGCTGTAACCACATCATCGTGCTCCCCCTCTCCCCTCATCGCCTTATTCGCATACTTACTATGTGCTAGACAATGGATTTGCATGCTTCCCAGATACAAGGCTTTTTCAATGTTCCCGTAGACAATTTGTACGCGGAACCTTCAATATTGAATTACATACGGGACCATATAGATTACAGAAACGCAGTGATCGTTTCCCCTGACGCAGGAGGCGCTAAGAGAGCCACGGCGCTAGCAGACCGTCTCGATCTACCTTTCGCATTAATCCACAAAGAACGCGTGCGCGCAAACGAAGTATCCAAAATGACGCTCGTAGGCGCTGTCCGTGAAAAGGTCGCGATACTAGTGGACGATATGGCAGATACCTGTGGCACTCTTGCAAAAGCAGCGGAAACGCTCAGAAGTCATGGTGCTAGAGAGATTTTTGCAATTGTAGTGCATGGGATTTTGTCGGGAAAGGCGATTGAGGTGATCAATACGAGTGAGCTGAGTCGAGTCGTTGTGACGAATACTGTGCCGCATGAGGATAAGAAGAGACAGTGTCCAAAGATTCAGACGATTGATATTGCTCCTACCCTTGCTGAAGCTATTAGACGGACACATAATGGCGAGAGGTATGCTCCTAAGGAGGGGGATTGCTGACCCGTTTAGTGTCTCGTATTTGTTTAGTCATGCGCCTTCGTGAGATCAGTGCGGATGGATGTGGATGAGTTTTGCTGGTACTTGCGTACATAAAAGTTTTAGATCTGGTACATACGCAGACTCCACAATTAATCACTAATTGGATTTTTGAATCGGATCTGACGCGTCTTGCATTCTGTATTCTGCTTTCTGCTTTTCTTACATCTCACGATGATTCCCATAGGCAACTACTCAACTTGTGGAGCTGCATCACTGGTTACATATACATCCGATTTCCTACAGTCTCTCCTCAAGTTCATTCAACACAAAAAGCAATTAGACGAATTGTTGCTAAAATCACATACCACCTGGGAAAGACTTACAGGAACCGAAAGTTCTCTTTATGTTGGACTGTACATGTTGAATTATATAGCTGGAAGACAAAATTATTTACATCACCTTTAGCCTCTTCGTCGTTGGCTCGCACAGACTATCTTGATCCTCACAACTACGCTTCAGTGGAGCGCGTTCGCCATTCCACTCCTCACTCCACCACGGCGACAGTCCTTCTTCAACAGTCCACCACGGCGATAGTCCATACTTCAGAGGAATTTTACGAATAATTTCCCCCTCAAAGTCCTCCTCTTTAATATTATCATTGCAGATCCACAGCAACGAACGCAATATTTGAGTCCAGTCGTATCCAACAAACCAGAGGAGACATCGCTGCCAGTAATAAAACTTCACTTGGCCATTCGTCCTTGTACAGAGAATGTCCCAAGAGTCCGGATTATGCAAGACTAGCTCTACAGGCCCAATGTCTTCGGCAAATCGTTCCGCATATTCTGCGTAATGTAGGTCTTCAAGAGTCGTGCCGTCGTCGCAAAATCGTTCAAGCCAGGAATCTAGTGCGTAGTTGATAAAGCTCTCGTGTGCATCAACTGGTGCTAGACGGTCTAGCTTGCTGAGGAACAGCTGTTCTTGTGAAGGGTTTGTAAGGACGACTTCTGAGTATTTCATGTCAAGGAGTTTGATGCTGAAGAAATTTTGGAGGGGAGTTTGTTAATGTCAGATGAAGTTGATGACTCATGTGAGACAGTGGGACTAAGTCTCAGATATAAGGCACGGGGTGAAGATAACATCAACTTCCATCTCGAATCCCAATAACTACCCCCCATTTCTGGAAATTTGAGTTGTCAATCCGAGATGCGTGCCGAATGGTTTTCGCATGGGACTTGGGAACAAAATCTCGGAAATTCTCCATCCTGCAACACAAACGCACACGACATGACATCCTCACTCTGAAAAGGGCGGTATCTAATAAATATCGACCCTCTCATAGTAGGGGGATGTCATACGTGTGGTTGGTTCGGAGATAATGAGGTCACTTGAGTCGCTGAAACAGGTCTTCACCACGAAGCTTCCCGCCGGTTTGCTTGTACATCCAGTCCCCCATCATGTATTGACAATTTCGGCACGCACGTTTTTGTGTGGGTCTCTGGTTCACCCTGCCGACGTTATACGCCAATGAACACAACTTGAAAGTCGAAGAAGTTGCTTCATTGGCAGCCACCCCAATCTCGCGATACCCAGCCAGCGCATTAACCAGAGGCAAAGCTTCTGCGCAATACGCAGGGCCCCACTCTGGCTCAAAGAGTTCTACCTCAAATGATTTCGGCCCTTTAGACTTTCCCGATGATTGCGCTAGCAAGCCCTGGTGTCTGTCGTTGAGTTCTCGGAGAGCCGGACAAGAACAAATGCGGAAATTCTTTTCCATTTTCGTTAAATCAATTCTCCCTTCCGTCGAGGTTGACACCGAAATTAACGTACGCGAGGATGTAGGACTGAAATTGAGAGTCAAACTCTTTCGAACATCGTCCACTACCAACGAATACCGATGTGCCCTAGCAACTTGAGAGATGAAGCCAAACCCACAGAATAGATAGAGTTTGCAGAAGTTTCTGGACAGAGAGACTCACTTTTGAAAGTTTTCTCGTCAGATTGACTGACTTTCTTCGGTGCCATGATAGAAAGCGGTGAGCATCCCTTTGCAAAAGAAGCTTTTGAGATGACTTGTTTGCAAGCGACGTGCGACTTCGGTGAGGCAGTGGATCGAGAAGGAACTGGTAGGGAAAGAGAACTATGAGATGTTCTCAGATGGACGCAATAGGGACAGAAGGGAGAATATTTCTCCACCAGATGTGGAGCGAGTTTGTTTTGTCAGATGAAGGTAAACGACGATGCAATTCAGCAAGTGTGTGATGAGTATCTGGGTGAATATATACCCGATCTGCAGCCATGCGCTACGGTGCTACAAGATCCATGCAGTATTCAATAGCGCTGCAGGATCTTACAGATTGTGTATTCAACTTTTATTACATCTTGTCATTTCCCATATGCAACTATTCAAATTACAAAGCTTTCTAACTACTTATTTTCCTCCAAATTTTACAAGCAATGCCAAAACTTTTCCAAAAGCCAACCAAAAAAGCAAATTCATTCAAGATTCCGTACAGCACTTAAGCGGAGTAGGATAGATAGTAACCGTATTTGTCACCGTTGACCCTTGGGACAATGGAACGTCGACTGTAGTAGTCTTGGTAATCGTAGGCCCTGCCACAGTGACAATCGTATTAGATCTGCCGTATGAAGCAGGAGTTGGAAGAATCGTGGTAGTTGTAGTACTGACACTACCAAAAATATCTGTTGAAAAAGAAGTAACTGTGATATACGTCGTAATAGTTGTGACTTCGGTGACAGTTTCGCCAGGGAAAAAGTCTCCTGCAATGGGGGCTATACATTGTGCTGCACGACGCCAAAGGTCATTGCGACATTGCTTTGCTTGGGGGTGACAGTTTATACAGGATAGAGTTGTGGTTGTCCAGTGCTCGGCTGGAGTTGGACATACTGTATCGGTGATGGTGGTGTATGGATAACTCTGTTTCACAAGTCAGATTGGCTTGTGAGGAGTGATACTGTGACTGTGGGAGCAATGAATTGGGAGTTGGTGACTGGCAAGGTCAGATGGGAACGTCTTGAAGGGAAGATACCGACTGGAGCAATGATGGTGTCAGTTGAGGTTCCGCTAATAGTAGTGGAGATAAAGCTATCGACGACATCTGTTACTGTAGTTGTAGTCGAGAAGGTAGATGTGACCAATGGGGCAGTATGAGATATGACAATTCTTCAATTAGACTCGCCCCCAAAGATCGTGCGTTTGGGCGTAAGAACAGGCTGTAGTAGTGCTCGCAATTGTAGAAAGATAGGTGATGGACTAGCGGTCAGAATAGTTTGAAAATCGACGAGGAATGCGAAGGGAGGATACGAAAGAGATGGGACCGCTAACGCTCCCGACAGTTAGACACGAAAAAGTAGCAACGATGCCAGTTGCATCATTGGGCTGATTGAGGCTCAAACTAGTGGCATATCCACAGACCTCATTGTTGGGAAGGGTAGCCGTGAGATAGACTGAGCCCCCAGAACCCGTGAAGGTAGGCGGATAGAAGGTAAAAAGTTGTGCGAATAAACTACAACTGTCAATTCCAAGCGGAGAGAGGGGTTACCAGGAGTCGGTGGAATAATAGTAAACGGTTTGCCCGTCAGACGGTGCCTGTAAGTGTCAGTTAGAACTTGAGAAGGAATACCGCGTTTAATGAGGGAGGACATGTTTGACAGGAGATAAGTCCAACGAGAGAAAGAGTGAAAAGGCTAAGGAGAAGCATCGAAGGATGTAAAGCAGAGACTTGTAACAAGGAGCTTTGGAACGATTGTCAGATGAAGGAGTGGACGAAGTAACGAAGGACGCTAGCCATAATTAAATAGTTTAGGCTGAGGAAAGGCGCCCTCATTAACGGCCTCTTAAATTGTCGTAAATTGGACACACCGCTCATTTCCCTGTCATTTGAATCGCATACCGATGCGCTAAACAGATTTAAAGTTTAATTTTTGCTTTGCCGAAATCACTCAAATCGATTTGAATTAAATTGGACACTTCACGGACCATCAAGTTAGCAAAACAGGGCTCGAGCAAGGCCATGGAAGTAAACAAAGTTCAGCATGAGCGGGATAATTCATTTACCCTGGAAACTCTCTAGATAATGTATGCCATTTTGAATTTTGTACAATACCAATCTATCACCTGGTGTATAACCAAAGTAGCAAAACTCAAACCTGCAATGCCCGAATAACATCACACATTAATGCCACCATAATTCCCTTTGCAACACACTCCTCCTGTAGCGCATCAAACACAAGCTCCAAAGCCTGGTTCGTAGCTGCTCCGCCCATTAATCCCCTCATTGTATCTGGTAAAGTTTTTGACAAAAATAAATCTCTTGCTTGGACCTTGTATTTCTCATCATCGATTGGCGGCCATGGTGTAGATGGCCACACTGATGCAGTCATAGCTTTGATTTGACCTGCTAACCAGTCATCTGAAGTGAGGCATTTGTTTATTAAATCTTCTTGAATCATGATCCGGAGTGTGTCGATGTAACTACGTCCGTTCGACAGGAGGATTGACTTTAGAAGATTGAGGAGGGATTTCCTAATCATCCATGTACGGGGAGAGAGACCATAGAATTCCGAGAGAATGGAAAAGGCGATGTCAAGGATTTGTTGAGCGTCATCAGCGGAGAGTTCGGGTAACTTGTGGGATGTTTTGAGTTGTCTTTCTGGTTCTTTCGGAGATCGACTAGGAGACGGATTTCGGGATGATCGCTTGGGCGCCGTCTCAGGAATTGGTAGTTCGCCCTTGACATCGGTTGTTGACGTAACCTGTGCCGGAGACACCTCTGTATCTAGATTCTCCGTAACGTTGCCCACCGAGGTTTCATCCTCCGTCTTAGTTGACGACAAACTTCCTGAATCACTGACATCATCTTCTCCAAGCATCGCATATCCATTCAAATTATTCGATGATTCCTCCTGTTCCAATCCTCCCTCCTGAACATCCAACATACTTTTAGGAAACGAAGCACTCTTCCTAAACAGTGGAGAATGAAATGTAGTATCCTCCTCCGACGCCCTGGCTCCCTCCACCCCATCCTCCTTCGACTTACGAACCGGCGATGCTCCTCGACTATCATCACTACCTCCCCGCTTTGCAATCCCCGCAGTTGCCCAAGCAGCAGCAATCAACTTCTGACTCCCCTCCGCACTTTGAGAAAGTGCATCTTTAACACCACTTCCCATTCCTTTAACACCAGTCCCCATCGCTTTAAACTGCGGTTTCCATCCTCCTGCCCCACTCTTTCGTTTACCTTTATCCTGTTGCTCAGCCATTTCCTTTCCAAAAAAGCGTTTCATAGCTTCACTATCAGCTAATTGTTTCGTTCCCAATGCATTTCGCAAATACTTTTCTAGATCTTCTGCTACTTCAGTATACTGTCTTCCTTTCCAGTCTGGTAATTCAGTGGGAAATGACCGTATTCCGCCGACATTGGCGAGACGACGTAGTATATCGTGAAGAGCTTCGAAATCGGGGAATGATTTTAGAGAAATCCAGCCTGGTATTGATCGGGATGAGGGTTCGATTGTGATCATGTAAGAAAGATGGGATTTTTGTCGGATGGGTTTGTTGGAGTCGGCGCCGGGAGACAGATCCATAAGTGTTATTTTGGCATTTTGCAGAGAGTCTGAAGGAGGTGGATCTTCAGGCGAAGGAGTCCGAACAATGGGTTCTGATTTTGGTATTGAGAGAGGAGGTAAGGGTGACGGCGATGGTGACGGTGACGGTGGCGGTAAAGTTTGAATGGAGACCTCGCCGACATCAGGATTGGATTCGTGCGGTGCGGGCGATGGTAGGTTATTTGGCTCTTCGACATTCGGTTCTTGAACAATCGGTTTGAATCCAAAAACATCCTCACTGTCCTGAAGAATTGATGCAAATGTCGTTTTTGGACGAGGTTCTATCGCAGTACTGGTGTCCTGAGTAATTTCGTTTGTTTCAACTGGGGCATTTTGAGATTCCAGCAGTTTTGTCATCTCAGCAGCTTCAGCAACAGCTTGAGCCATAGCCTCTTCCGCTTCTCTAGCCCTATCACTATTCCCAATAACTGCTTTTTCCTCAGGCGGTGACTTCAAAGTTTCCACGATATACCAATTAATATAACTTGTCTTCGAACATTCCGTAGCCGTAAGATTCAATATTTGCATAGCCAGCATTTCTCGAGCAAATAGTTTGGTTGGTTCACATGCCATATCACTCTTTCTTGCAAACGTGTGTAGTAATCTTGTTGAAAGATAGCGCAATTTTGCCTGTTGGGCTTTTTCATCCGCCATTTGTGCTAAGGCAGATTGAGGGTTGTTGCGAATGTATGTGAGTACGCTGCTGGACGTGGTACTGGGTTCTAGTGAAGCGGCCCGGAGTTCCCGGAAGAATACTATTAAGGTGCTGGATAGGGACATTACTGCCAACATGACGACTTCGGATGGTGCTTTCGATTGGACATGAGAGGTGAAGGAGAGTGCCATGTATTCTAAGGAACGACGACAAGCAGAAGGAAATTCGTTATCCGGCGTCAATGGAGAGTACCACCACTCCACATAATCTCGGATGACAAGATCCCATAGATACCGCAAAGCCTGCTGTGTTTTGGGAGGAATGATGTCGTCGCTTAGTTGCTAAACATTAGATCATTTGATGAGAAGAGTATTAATACCAGTTCCTGATTCTCACTGTCTCTACTTATAGCTTCGAGGCCTACTCTACTGCCTCTTCGATCCCCTAATCTCCAGACTGAATGACTCGCTCTGCGTTCAATGGCGGCATGTAGAAGGAGTCCAATCACTAGCCCAAGGACCAAACTTCCAAAACGGCCGAAGACAAAAAGAAGTACGATGACGACCAGACCGGCGGCTCCTCCGGCTCTTAAAGGATCTGCATCAGCTAGAACCCTGACTACTGTATCCCAAATCTGGTTTAGAAGAGGTGTAGCTTCAGCTTGGAAGTGCGGCGGCTCCTCTGCGTGTTCCTTCAGCAGGTCCTCCGATTCGACCGTATCGTTCACAGCACCCTTCCCAGCATCTTGTTGGACATCCATAGCAACAGGGCCTATATCCACATAGTCACTCACTAAGACAAAGGCTCTTTCTCCCCTTGCAGAATAGTATAATTCTAACAGTGATGGCTACCGCAATTGGATCTGACCGGACGTCACGAATCCTCGAAGTCTTAAACGTTGCAAAGTTGTGAAGGCGGAAATATCGGTTGGATTTAAAATCGCCAATTGTCTTGTGTCAAGACTGGTTACGCCTTGGATTTTCAGTTTCAACTCGCAAAGGAAAACCTTCAGCAGTCTCAGTCTCTATCAGAAAAGCTGTAAGCGGAGTTCAGTCTCAACCACAAAACCATGGCCGACTACTACGCTGCACCCTCAGAAGATGACTATGACCGATTGAACCGTCAAGTGGTACGTCCATTCTCATATCTATGTTGTTTGCTTCGTATCGCTAATACTCTCGTGTAGGAATTCGATCCTGATGATTTCGATACATGGGAAGCCCTTGTTCGTTGCGTGGAAGGCGCTGAAGGCGGTCTCAATCGCAGTTCAAGTTTGAAGGCCATTGGGAATATGCGAAGTGTCTACAATCGTTTCTTGGCCAAATTTCCATTACTCTTTGGATATTGGAAGAAATACGCGGACCTTGAATTTTCTATTGCTGGAACCGAAGCTGCTGAAATGGTATCCCTCCTCTATCAAAGAGAACCTGTGCTGACGTATCTAGATTTACGAACGAGGCGTTGCGAGTATTCCGAATAGTGTAGACCTTTGGTCTAACTATTGTGCGTTCAAAACCGAAACGAATCACGAACCACAAGTCATCAGAGAGTAAGTGTTTTGTTTTTTCGTTGACTACGTAGCCTTGGGAATTAGTCGCAATACAGAAATACATGTGACGGCACGTTTGTTGTATCTAGTTGAAGGTTATATAGGTTTTGTTCTTTCTTCGTTTTGTTCTTCATTTCCTATTTTCGAAGATAAACTAACAATTGTGTTTTAGGCTTTTCGAAAGAGGTACGGCAGCAGTAGGATTGGACTTCCTCGCTCATCCAATTTGGGATGCTTATCTTCAATACGAACAACGCATGTCCGTCGACGATCCAAATCAAGATTCAACTCCACCAGCTCTCTTAATCCTTGACAGAATAATACATATCCCCCTGCATCAATACGCACGTTACTTCGAGGCTTACACAAATGTCTGTCGCTCACGTCCCCTGCACGAATTCGTTGATGAAGATCTCCTGCAATCATTCCGTGCCGAACTGCCTCAGGAAGTCTTTGGAAATCCTGCAGCAGAGGAACGCGCATTGAGAGAGAGAGTCCATCTTTATCACATGGAGATTTACCAAAAGACTCAGAACGAAGTGACGAAACGATGGCAATTTGAAAGTGAGATTAAGAGACCTTATTTCCATGTTAAGGAGTTGGATGGCAGTCAGTTGACTAATTGGAGAAGATATTTGGAATTTGAAGAAGCGGAGGGGAATTTCGAAAGGACTAAATTCTTGTATGAACGTTGTCTTGTTGCTTGTGTATGCTCCCTTTTCACTGACTGGAGGACTAATTGTAGGCATTGTATGATGAATTTTGGTTCCGGTATGTGAGGTGGTTGGAAGGTGTTGGCGGCCACGATGAGGATATAAGATATGCCTTGCAAAGAGCAAGTACCAGCTTCGTTCCTGTCGTACGACCAGCGATCCGGTATCACTACTCTTTATGGGAAGAATCAAGAGGCAATATCGCTCTCGCAAGAGCCATCCTAAAATCCCTAACCATCAAAATGCCTCAACTCATCCAAACTTATGTTTACATGGCCCATCTAGAACGACGGGTCGACGGTTTAGAAGCAGGAATCGAATCAATCAAACGATCTCTCGACAGTGGCAAACTCGATATCTATACCTCTGGTGCACTCGTTGCAGAATGGGCTAGAATGATATGGAAAGTTAAAGGCGATGTCGAAGAAGCCAGAGCCGTATTCCAATCCAACACAGATACTTATCTCGATTCCAAATACTTCTGGATCAATTACTTCAAATTCGAACTCGAACAGCCTCTCGATATCTCAAATCCCGAACTCACACATCAACGTATCACCGGCGTATTCAAAACCATTAGCGAACGTGCTCGACTTCCACCGTTGACAATTAGAGATGTCACGGAAGAATACATGAAATATATTCTTGAACGGACGACAGGAATGGTAAATCAATATATCCAACTTGATCGAGAGACAAATGGGCCGTTCATCGTGCAAACACAACGAAAGAGAAGGTTGGCGGACGATGGCAATTTGGATGTCGTTAATAAGAGGATTCGACTGAGTAATGGACATCCTGGTGTCGAAGTCGATGAACAAGCTTTGAAGGATAATAAATTGGATGGTGTGTTTGAGAAATATTATACGGAACAAGGAGAACAGCCGCCTGCTTCGAATGGACAGGTTTTCCGGTCCTAAGTGAGAATTGATCTCTTAGAATGTTGGAGTCCCGAGATATTCTTAGATCTTATTACAGATGGTGATAAGTCATTCATTTCTTGTAGCTGGAATTGGGACGCAGACTTCTTTAGTGTCGAGGAATGCCTTTGGGAAAAATCAAAAAAAGAGCGTCAAGCGCTGTATGTATATTAGCTCTTTAAATTATACCAGTTGGATAGCTGAATTCAATTCTTATTATCCACTTCTCATGGATTTTTGATTGCAAAAGGTGGTTGAAATTTCAGGAACTTCAAATGCAGCCACTTTCGAAACTTTTTCTCCCAGCGGAGTTTCCCTTTAACTCTCGTCAACAGACCAACCACAACCACAGAAAGAGCATTGTGCGGCCATGTACTGTGCAAGTAAGACACTGCAATTGAATAGAATAAAGAGCTAATGTATTTCTAGTCTCTGGAGAACATCCCAAGGAGCCAGTCGTTTCGAAAACGACGGGAAATGTCTTTGAAAAACATCTCCTAGAGACGTATCTATCAGAGAATCAAACAGACCCAGTAACAAACGAACCTGCTACAATTGACGATTATGTAGAGCTAAAAGGTGTGTAATCCTCTGTATCAAAAACTCATGTGCAGTTCCACAAATAGCCCCTCCCCGGCCGCCAAATCTAACTTCATTACCTTCACTTCTATCCGTCTTCCAAACAGAATGGGATTCATTAGCTTTGGAAACATTCAATCTACGTAAACAGCTTTTGGAAACAAGACAGGAGTTGTCTACCGCTTTGTATCAACACGATGCTGCATGTCGAGTAATACTTCGTCTACAAAAGGAACGGGATGAGGCTAGAGAAGCCCTTGCTAAACTCTCTATAAACGGAGTTACCTCCAAAGCATCGGATGAAATGCAAGTGGACAATGCGCTACCTCCTCTCATCGAAAAACTGAAACAATTCAATGAACAGTACGCCTCCTACACTGAAGCAAGAACTAATATATTAGAGCACGAGCGCAACGCAAGAAACGTAAACTTCCAGAAACTTATGCTACCATCGATGAACTACGAACATTTCACTTTCAATCCAA
>Ga0335072_10009430_pt1 | contig 14075 bp, 9 predicted proteins | sample Lox_Sample_21_FD_206725 | JGI IMG/M metagenome (GOLD analysis project Ga0335072, IMG submission 206725) | Soil microbial communities from Loxahatchee National Wildlife Refuge, Florida, United States - Lox_Sample_2.1 | ecosystem: Environmental > Terrestrial > Soil > Wetlands | place: USA: Florida...
GTAGTACAGCGCCAGTTGCCTCAGCCTTAGCATCTGGGCTTCAAGATCGTCGGACCCATCGGGAAGGCTGGCTGCCACCTGCTGTAGCGCCGACACTTGCTCGGGAACATCCCGAATGGCGGGCCTGTCCAGCGATCCGTACAGGGCCTGCCCCCGCGTGTTCAGCACTGCAACGGCGGCCTGGCACACCGCTGGCAACCGTCCCTGCCGTGCCAGCCGCTCCCGGACTACCCGCAGCACCAGCCGGTGCGCGATCACCGCCTGACCGTCCACGGTGAAGGCAAGCAACGACCCGTCCGTCAGCCGCCCCAGCACCTCATCGACCATCACCGCTGTCAGATGGCGACCTTCGTCGCCTAGGGCGCCGGACTGCCCGGCAACATGCAATAGGTCCCGGCGCACGCCAGCTGCTGACAGGACGCCCAGCATCTCCATCACCGCGGCACACGCGCCCGGCGGGTCATCGTCTTGCACTGCCTGCAGCGACAGCAGCACCGCTTGGGCCGTCCCGTGCGGGTAGGGCTGTCCTGCCCTCCGGGTTAGGTACTGCGCCACCGGCAGCGACCGCAGCCGCTCCAGGTATGTCCCGTACCCTAGCCGCTGACTGCGGATGACCGCCGCCGCCTGGGCCAGTGCCAGCGGCAGGAACCCCACCTCCGCGGCCAGCGCCTCGGCCCCAGCCGCATCGGCCAGGCCAGTCCGCGCCGCCAGAAACCCCGCCGCTTCGTCGGGAGTGAAGACCTCCACCTCTACGAGCTCGCCAAGTTCGCTGACCGCCAGCCGGTTGCTGGTGATCAGCACCCGCGCCGCTCCGCCGACCGGGACATAGGGGCGCAGCACATCCGCGTCGGTCGCGTTGTCGAACACGATCACGCACCGGTCTCCGTCGCGCTCCAGCCACGCTCGCACGGCCCGTCCCGGATCTCCGCCCTGGCCTGCTACGCCGACCGCCTCGGCCACCGCCGCCAGCCCGGCCGCCAGGCTGGTCGCATCCTCGGCATTGACCCAGGCCACTATCCGCCAGCCCGCCGCCAGCTTGGCCCGGGCATACGCGGCCGCTAGCTGCGTCTTGCCCACGCCCCGCATCCCGGTCACGGCCACAACCACGACGGCTCCCGGCCCGGCCTCATCGAGCGCCGCCACCAGCTCCGCCCGGGGCTGAAAGCCTGGCGGCTGCTGCGGCACGTCCCCGACCAGCACCGGCCCAGCGCCCGCCGCTTGCTCACCAGGCACCTGGTAATTGATCGTCAGGTCACGCCCGGCCGCGTATGCATTGTGGTCGGCGTCGACATCCTGCCGCGCCCCTCCGCCTTGGTCGTCCCCTTGTCCGCCAGCCATCGCCCATCCCAAAGCTGCACGCACCCGCCCTTATGGATGGGACCATACGCCGTCTGCCGGTGCCGAGCCACCGACCCGGCCGCACGTGTCGTGACGCGGACCAGTACCCGCCTTGCCGCCCGTAGACACGCTGCCCCTGCCGGTGGTCCGGAGTACCGAGACACTGCCCATCATTCCGGCCGACGTCGAAGAGCCACCTCGCCCGACCACGGATCCTGCCTCACGGGTAATGCGCAGGCCTCCACCAGCGCGACGGGGGGACTGGGCGTCGAGCCCGGGTTCCGGGCCGAACCGGTGCCAGTCAGGTCCCGGCCTGACCGGGCTGGCTTGGACAGGAAGGCGCCATCTCGGCCAGCCGGGCTTGCAGGAAGCGTTGCTCGGGCTCGGTCTGGGCGAGATCGAGGGCCCGGCGGTAGGCCTCACGGGCCTCGCCCGCCCGCCCGGCCCGGCGCAGGAGGTCGGCCCGGGTGGAGTGGAAGTACCGGTAGTGGCCGAGGTCCAGGCGGTCGAGGATGGCCAGGGCGGCCTCGGGCCCGTCGACCTCGGCGACGGCGACGGCGCGGTTCATCTCGACCACCGGGGAGCCGGTTTGCCGGGCGAGCGCTTCGTACAGGGCGGCGATCTGCCGCCAGTCGCGGGGCTCGGATAGGTAGAGGTCCGCTATGGCGGCCTGCAGGAGGTAGGGGCCGGCCCGCCCTCGCGCCATGGCCCCCCGCAGCAGCGCGCGGCCCTGGTCGATCTGCCGGGTGTCCCACCGGGTGCGGTCCTGGTCGTCGAGGCGCACGATCTGCCCGTCCCGCAGGCGGGCCGCCTTGCGGGCGTCGTGCAGCAGCATCAGCGCCAGCAGCGCGGTCACTTCCGGCTCGTCCGGCATCAGGCCGGCCAGCGCCCGGCCGAGGTGGATCGCCTCCGCGGCGAGGTCGACGCGGCCCTCGCCCCAGCCCTGATTGAAGATCAGGTAGACCACGGCGAGAACGGCCGACAGCCGGTCGGGCAATTGGTGATCAGGCGGCACCGCGAACGGGATGCGCGCGTCCCTGATCTTGTGCTTGGCCCTGGTCAGCCGCTTGCTCATGGTCTCGAACGGGACGAGGAACGCCAGCGCGATCTCCTCGGTGGACAGGCCGCCCAGGGTCCGCAGGGTCAGCGCCACCTGCGCCTCCAGGGCAAGCGCGGGGTGGCAGCAGGTGAAGATCAGCTCCAGCCGCTCGTCGGGGATGGCGGTGGTGTCGTCCATGAGGGCCTCCGGCGGCTCGGGCTTGGCTTCGAGGTCGCGGGCGAGCAGCTTCGTCTTGGCCGCCAGGACCTGCCGGCGCCGAATCTGATCGATCGCACGGTTGCGCGCGGTGCTGACCAGCCAGCCGGCCGGGTTGTCCGGTTCCCCGTCGCGCGGCCAGCGCTCGGCGGCGATGGCGAACGCCTCGGCCGCTGCCTCTTCGGCCAGTTCGATGTCGCCGAGGATGCCGACCAGGATGGCCAGCACCCGGCCCCACTGGTCGCGGAAGACAGCCTCAAGCGGCACGGAAGCGCCTGGCGAGGACCGGCCGCACCTCGATGGCAGTGCCCGGCCTGGTCTCCCGGAGCAGGTCCTCAGCGATGGCGAGTGCTCCGTCGAGGTCGTCGGCCTCGACCAGGATTAGGCCGCCTAGGTACTCCTTGCTGTCGATGAATGGCCCGTCGGTCAGCAGCATCCGCCCGTCGTCGTTGCGCAGCGTCGTCGCCGACCCCTCCGCGTGCAGGCGAGCCCAGCCGGTGACGTCCGTCCGGTCGAGCTGAGCGGCCAGGGCGTCCGGGATCGGGCGGGCCGCCCGCTCGGTGTCCTCGGGCGGGGAGTAGGCCAGCAGGGCGTACTGCATGAGAGTCCTCCTGTTAGGGGCCGGCGGCCGGGCTTCCAGTATCAGACGAACAGCGCTGCGGCCGACGGACAGCGGCCCCTGAGGAGATTTCTGTGGCCTGCGGGGGTCATGAACCGGACGACCGGAGACTCTGACAACCAGGGGTTGACGATGACAACGGCGGGTTGTCATACTGGGCGCATGCCGCGGAGCCCGGTGGCCGGAGGAAAGGGAGAACTGCGCGATGAGGCTGAAGGGCGTCGTTTACGATGCTGGCTGCGTGACCGGCGTGACCTGGCGGCCGGACTACACCCCGGAACTCGCGCGCCGCGAGCTGGAGCTCATCAAGACTGACCTGCATTGCAACGCGGTCAGGATCCGCGCCCGGGACACCGGGCGGCTCGCCGCCGCGGCCGAGATCGCCCTCCGGCAGGACCTGGAAGTGTGGTTCTGCCCGGAACTGTGGGACAAGTCCCCCGACACGACGCTGCGCCACCTTGAGCGCGCGGCCGCCGCCGCCGAGGAGCTGCGCGCCCGGTGGCCGGAGCGGCTGGTGTTCTGCGCCGGCAATGAGCTGACGCTGTTCATGCGCGGCATCGTCCAGGGCCGCTCCCGCAGCAGGCGCATCCCAGCGATCCGCGAGGCCATCAAGTCCGGTGCCGACTACAGGGAACTCAACGCGTTCCTGGCCCGGGCCAGCGCGGCCGTGCGCGAGGAGTTCCACGGCCCGGTCAGCTACGCGTCGCTGCCGTTCGAGCGGGTCGACTGGGACTTGTTCGACATCATCGGCGTCAACCACTACTGGACGGTGCCCGTCAAGGACCGCTACCTCCAGACGCTGGAGCCGCTGCTGGGCACGGGAAAGCCGGTGGTGGTCACCGAGCTCGGGTTCTGCACCTGCACCGGCGCCGATCAGTTCGGCTCCGTGCCCCCGGATAACATCGACCCCGTCAGTTACACCCTGCACATGCTGCCGCTGACGGGAAGGTTCGTCCGGCCGCGGGTCAAGGCCGTCCAGGAACGCAACGAGGATCTTCAGGCGGCCAGCCTGCTCCGCCAGCTTGAACTGCTGGACTCAGCCGGGGTTGACGGCGCGTTCGTCTACACCTTCACCGCACCGCTCATGCCTTACGGCGACGACCCGGAACACGACCTCGACGCTAACAGCTTCAGCCTGGTCAAGCCCTTCTCGGGCGGCAGGCACGGCACCACCTATCCGGACATGGCATGGGAGCCGAAGGAATCCTTCACTGCGATCGCGGACTACTACGCGACCCGATAGCAGCTGGTGTCCGTCGGGAGCGCGGCCGTTCGTCACTGCTGCAGATCCGCCCGAGAGGAGGGCGGCCTGTCAGAGGAGGACCCATGACTGCCCAACCCACGCCCAGCCTGGATGTGGCGCGCTTCGAGCGCGTGTACGACGCTCCGGCCGGGCTCATCTGGGAGCTGTGGACCACCGCCGCGGGCCTCGGGGAGTGGTTTGCCCCCGACGGCTTCGAAAGCCGGGTGAGCGAGCTTGACCTCAGGGCCGGCGGCCAGCTGTGCTACACGATGACCGCGACCGCACCGGAGCAAATCGCGTTCCTGCGCGACACTGGCAACCCGCTGTCGGTCGAGGTGCGCAAGACGTTCACCGAGGTCGTACCGTCGGCCCGGCTGGCTTACCTGTCACTGATCGACTTCGTGCCCGGCCGCGAGCCCTATGAGCACCTGACGATCGTCGACATCGAGCCCGATGGCGACCGAACCAAGGTGGTCATGACCCTCGACCCGCTCCACGACGAAACCTGGACGCGGCAGCACCGCGCCCACCGGGGCAACGAGCTCGACAACCTCGATGCCGCGATCAGGCGACGCCGGACGGGGCGCGACTACCACGCCGACCTGACCATCAGCGCCCCGCTCGATGCCGTCTTCGTCGCCGTGTCGTCCGTGGAGGGCCTGAGCGGCTGGTGGACGACGGCTGCCAGCGGGTCACCAGAGCCCGGCGGGGAACTCCGGTTCGCCTTCAGGGACGGAGTCGCCGTGATGCGGGTCGAGGACCGGACGCCGACCCTGGAGCGGTGGACGTGCCTGGGCCACAGCGGGCAGCCGGAGTGGGCGGGCACGACGGTGACCTTCCGGCTGACCGAGACGAGCCGGGCCACCACCCGGCTCCAGTTCACCCACGGCGGGCTGCGGCCGGAGCTTGACTGCTACGGCCACTGCTCGGCTGGCTGGAACTATCTCATGAGCAGCCTGGCCGCCTACGCCGAAACCGGTACCGGGTCCCCGGTAAGCCCGTGAGCGGGAGGTTCCGGTGAAGGATGGCCAGGGTCAGGGCTGTGCCACCCCTTTGCCGGTCCAGGTGACCCCTTCGTGGCGGCACAGGCAGAAGGGATGCCCGGCCGGGTCGGTGTAGACCCGCCAGCCGTAGCCCTCTTGTCCAATGGAGTCCTTGTGCAGTGTCGCGCCGAGCTTGACGACGCGGCGCTGCTCAGGCTCGATCTCGTCCACTTCGAAGTCGAGGTGGTACTGCTTGGGGTGCTCATCGTCGGGCCAGCGCGGCGGGCGGTAGTCCGCCACCCGCTGGAAGGCCAGGTCGACTTCGCCGAAGGTGATGGCGGCCATGCTGTCGCCACTGCCCTCCATGATGGCGCGGCCTGTCACCTGGGAGTAGAACGTCGCCAGCTTCATCGGGTCAGGGCAGTCGATGATGAACCCCAGGAGTTGCAGCATCAGGCGATAGTGCCACAGAGAGTGTGTTGTAGTCATGCCAATTCCGGGTGGCGGAATTCCACCTGGCCGCCGCCGTTCAAGAAGAAGCCGAACCTGATTAGGCTGGCGTCCGCCGGGACCTGGGCGGTGACCTCAACCCGGGTCCACTCGCCGGCCTCGGTGGCGAACGTGATGCGCTCGGCCTGGTCTTCCCCGGGATCGGGGCTGGCCGCGCGGAGGGCCAGCCCGGCGCGGCCGTCCGCCTCGACGGTGCGCAGTTCGCCGGCGAACGTGACGGTGCGGCCGCGGTAGTCGTCGGGCTCGATCTCCTGGGCGAGGAAGGCGAATCCGGCCGGCTCGGGAACGGCCGCGGCCAAGATCGCCCGCCCGTCCCTGCTGGTGGCGGAGTAGTCGAACCCGGTGCCCTGGCGCAGGAAGGTGCCGCCGAGCTCCCACCGGTCCAGGCCGTCGGTGAACGCCATGTTGCGGGGCTCGAACCGACGGCTGAAGCCCCTGGGAGGTGTCTCCTGGCTGCGGAACTGGCCGAGCAGGTCAGGGCCGGCGACGGGCCGGGCCAGCCGATCCATGACCGGCCCGTCCACCGCCAGCGGTGCGCCCGCGATGACGGCCAGGGTCAGGCCGTCGGCCAGGCTGGCGGTGACCGACCCGGTTCCACCCGGTCCGGCGACGCTTATCCGCGTGACGGTCACTCCCGGGCCGAGGTCGGTGACGGTCACATCGGCCAGCGTGACCCCGGCCGCCTGCAGCAGTCGGCCGGTCATCTCCTCGGCCTGATCGCCCGCGGGGTCTTCCTCGTGAAGGTCGTCGGGGCGGCTGAGCAGCTGCCAGAGCTTGCGTCCGGGGCCAGCTAGCCGGACCGGCAGCGCTCGGTGGCCAGCGTCGTCGGCCAGGACGACGAGCACGTGCCGGATATCCATCCGCCCGTCTGGCGTGCGCCCGGGCCAGGGGTCGGCATGCGCGATGCGAACAGCGGTCATGGGGATCCTCCGTGAGGGGGCGGGGATAAGGTCGGGGCGGTTCGCCGTGATGTACTCGCGCAGCCGACGGCGGGCCTTGTGCAGGCTGGCCTTGGCGGCGCCAGGAGTGGCGGCGACCTGCCCGGCGGGCTGGTCGGCGTAGTAGAACGCGGTGACGGCGTGGCGCTGACCAGGGGGCAGGCCGGCGACCGCGCGGCCGAGCACGTCCGCGCGGTCCAGGTCCTCCGCGGAGGGCGGGCTTTCGGCCGAGGCTGGATGCAGGTTCTCCGGCCAGTCGCCGAGCAGGGTAAGCGGCGGCCGGCGCCGCTGGGCGCGGCAGACGTTGGCCACGATGCCACCCAGCCAGCCGGCGAACCGGTCAGGGTCGCGCAGCCGGCCCAGCGCCAGGAACGCCTGCAGGAACGCGTCCTGCACGGCATCGTCGGCGTCGTCCGGCTGCGGGCACAGCCGGACCGCACGGGCGCGGGCCATCGGCAGGTGCCGCTCGACCAGCAGCCGGAACGCGGCCGGGTCGCCGTCGCGGGCCAGCCGGACCAGGTCGCCGTCGGGGAGGTCCATGCTCCGCCCTACTCCCGCGTTCCCGGCCGCGCCGGGAACAACTCCGCGCCCCGCAGCTCAATCCGGCCCGAGCCGGCTAGGGAGACGCCGAACCGGATGACGGCGGCGTCGCCGGGGACGGGCATCGTGACCTCATGCCAGGTCCAGTCGCTGCTGCCCGTGACGGCCAGGCTGCTGTCCTCCTCGAGCGGTGGGCCGCCGAACTGCCCGTGCGGCGGCCGGCGCACAGCCAGGTGCAGCCCGGCCTGGCCGGCGATGCCGGTGGCGCGCAGCTGCCCGCGGAAGGTGACCGAGGCCCCGCGGTAGTCCTCGGCGGCGATCGCCTGGACGAGGACGGCGGAGCGTGCGGGCTCAGGGACCGTGGCCGCCAGGGCCACGGACTGGTCCCCGGCGGCGCAGGAGTAGTCCGGCCCAGCCAGCTGTCCGTCATCGGAGAAGCTGCCCGCCAGCTCCCAGTGGTTCAGGCCGTCGGTGAACGCCATGTTGCGCGGCTCGAAACGCCGTGCTTGCCTGGGGCGGTCCGGCCGGACCACCGGCGGAGGCAGGAACGGCGCCACCACGTCCTCGCCCGGCACCAGAACCGCCAGCCGGTCCATCACCGCGTCGGCCACCCGGACTGGCGCCCCGGCTACGGCGGCCAGCGCCAGGCCGTACTCGGCGCTGACCGTGACCGGCCGGGTGTCCGTGGCCGTAGCCAGCCCGACGCGCGCCGAGACCGTGTCCGAGCGCAACTCGGGCACATCCTCGCTGGCCGGCTCGATGTCCACCACGCTCACCTCCGTCCCGGCCGTCCGCATCAGCCGGACCGCTGTCTCCAGCAGGCCACTGGCCACTTCGGCGTCCGCGGCGGGCCGGTTCAGTCGCGCCAGCAGCCCCTTGTGACCGGCAACCACCCACAGCGGCACCGCCCGGTGGCCCCCGTCCTGGGTAGGCACGGTGTCGGCTAGCACGATGAGACGCTGATGCGGCCGCCAGCCCGGCACGTCACGCCCGTCCGGATCCCGTTTGGGTCGGATGTGGTGCGCGGGAACGATGCGGACAGTCGACACGGCGATCCTCCAGCAGACGGATTCGACTCACACTCTCTAGTGTCGAACGGCCCGCCACTGGTTACCCGCCCGCTGCAGGACACGGCCAAGCCCCTGACCCACCGGCAGAACGGGCACGCGCCCATCACTAAACGCCCGGCGCGCGGCCCGCTCAGCGGCGCCGATCGCGATTTCCCAGCTCTGGTCACGGAAATTGCGCGATGTTACCGTCCTCAGTGGGTGGGTCACTGCCGAAAGCCTTAGGGGACGGGAGAAACTCATGAGAAAACGCAGGAAAGCGGTCGGCACCGGGGTACTTGTCGCGCTCGGCGGGCTGGCCAGCCTGAGCGTTCCGGCCATCGCGGGTACGGCCGTCACGCCGGTCAAGGCGGCGACCGTCTACATTCACCCGGCTGTCCAGCGGGTCGGTCACGTCGCCAATCAGCCGCTCACTACCGCGCAGTGCGAGGCCGACTTCCAGGTGGCTTGCTACGAGCCGGCCCAGATCCAGGACGCCTACAACCTGCGCCCGCTCTACAACAAGGGCATCGCGGGGGCCGGGACGACGATCGTCATCGTGGACTCCTTCGGCTCGCCCACGATCCAGGCCGACCTGAGCGTCTTCGACCGGCAGTTCGGCCTGCCCGCCCCGCCGTCGCTGCGGGTCATCCAGCCCGCCGGGGCGGTGCCGCCCTACGACCCGACCAACTCCGACATGGTCGGCTGGGCCGGGGAGACCACGCTCGACGTGGAGTACGCCCACACGATCGCTCCGGCCGCCAACATCCTGCTGGTAGAGACACCGGTCTCAGAGACCGAGGGCGTCACCGGCTTCCCGCAGATCGTCACCGCCGAGAAGTACGTGATCGACCACCATCTCGGGGACGTCATCAGCCAGAGCTTCAGCGCGACCGAGCAGACGTTCACCGGCCCCGCGCAGCTGGCGCCGTTGCGGGCCGCCTACATTGACGCTTTCCAGCATGGCGTGACCGTTCTGGCCGCCTCGGGGGACAGCGGTGCCGCCAACACCGAGCTGGACGGGGAGACCTACTACCTGTATCCCACCACCGAATGGCCGCCGAGCGACCCGCTGGTGACCGGCATCGGCGGCACCCAGCTCCACCTCAACGCCAGCGGCCGGCACGTCGCGCCTGACTCCGTCTGGAACGACACCTACAGCCCGGCCACCAACGAGTTCATCTTCGGTGACGCCGGGCCGAACCCGCTGGCCAGCGGGGGCGGCAAGTCCATCTTCTTCGCCCGCCCTTACTACCAGGACGGCGTCCAGAATGTGGTGGGCCGGGTCCGCGGCGTGCCCGACATCTCCATGAGCGGGGCCTGCAACGGCGCCGTCGACACCTACCAGAGCTTCGGCGGGCAGACACCCGGCTGGTACCCGGTGTGCGGCACGAGCGAGGCCACCCCGCTGTTCGCGGGCATCGTCGCGCTGGCCGATCAGGTGGCCGGCCATCCGCTCGGCCTGATCAACCCGGCCCTGTACGCCATGTCGGAGGGACAGCTGCCCGGGATCGTCCCGGTCACCTCAGGCAACAACACCGTGTCCTTCACCCAGGACAACCAGCTCGACACCGTCAACGGCTTCAGCGGCCGCCCCGTCTACAGCCTGGCCACAGGCGTCGGCACGGTCAACGGCGCGCTGTTCGTCCCCGAGCTAGCGAACCTGGCGGGCTAGGTCCCGTCTTGAACTGAGGCAAGGCTGGCGGCGCGAGCCGCCAGCCTTGCTCGCCAACACCTCGAACCCTTAATCCCGGGGGAGCGCAGCAACGATCAGGCCCCCCAATAACGCAAGGCATCGGTGATCATCTGTTGTACCGGTGTGGCCCGGCCTTGTTGGTAGGCGCGGGAGAACTCCTCCTGGTTCAGGGACGCTCTGGCGGTCGCGACACCCCTGTCGTGTAGTGCTTGGTGGCTGGGGCGAACCGGCGTTCCGCAGGACGCCCGGATCGCGTCGGCCGCCCCGAAGAGCCGTGCCGCCAGTCCCGCCTCATCTTGGCCGGCCGCCACTGCGGCCAGTCCCTCCAGGTCCGCTGCGGCGAGCCACGGAAGACCGCGGGTCCGCCCGATCCGGAGGCTGTCGGTGAAGGCCTTCTTGGCCGCTGGGAAGTCTCCCTGGTCGAGCGCCATCAGCCCGATGCTGGCCAGCACCTCGGCCCCAGCTTCGCCCCGCTCGTGCAGCGCCGCGACCGCGGCCGCGAACAGCGACTCCGCCTCACCGTGATTGCCCTGCTGCCACGCCGCGACTCCCAGGTTGTGCAGCGCATAGCCCGTCAGCAGGATGTCGCCGCATTCGCGCGCCACCGTCAGGCCATCGCGCGAGAAGGCGGTCCCGCGGCCGCTGTCCCCCTGGTCGCGGGCCACGTCCCCCAGGCCGACCAGGGCCTTGGCGATTCCGGTAGCGTCCTCCAGGTCGCGAAACACGGCCAGGCTCTCCTGCAAGAGCGAAGCCGCTCGCGTGAACTGGCCCTGCTGGCGAACGAACAACGCCAGCGCGACCGACAGGTAGGCCGCGTCCCGCCGGTCCTTCTCCCGCAGGCTGAGCGCGATTCCCTCTTCAAGCAAGATCGTCGCCTGGTCAAACGTTCCCAGCGTGGTCATCTCGAACGTCATGCGCTCCAGCTCGAACGCTATGCGCTCCAGGCACTCCCGCAGGTTCACGTCCGGCTGAAGCTCGCCCTGACGCAACTTCGCCAGCAGTTCCTCGATCAGGAGCCGCACCCGGGCCAGGTCGCCTTCCATCCGGGCCACGTACAGCAGGGCCTCGAGCGCGGCATACACCCCTTTGGCGTCTTTGAGCTGCCGGGATAGCTCCAGGCTTTCCTCTGCCAGCCTCTTCGTCTCCCGGATGTCGCCCGCGATGTCCTCCGGTCCGCTGCCCGGCCACGCCAGCGACCACAGGGAGCGGCTCACCAGGTCGGTCGCCCCGAGGGTGCGGGCCAGGGCCAGGCTTTCCGCCAGGCAATCGGCGGCCCGCTGGTAGTCCGCCTGGTAGAACGCCACCAGCCCTCGCTGGTGCAGTGCCTCGGCCATGCCTCGCTCGTCCGCGAGCTCCCGGTAGCGGGCCAGGCTCCGCTCGGTCAGCGCCTCGGCGCTGGAGATGTCGCCGGCGAAGGCCCGGCTCCCGGCGATCCTCAGCGCCGCCGCCTGCAGCCGCGGCTCCTCGTCCTGCGCGATGGCCAGCAGCTCCGCCAGCCATCGTGCCCCCTCGCTGAGGTAGCCCCGCGCCTCCCAGAACTGGGCGAGCGCCACCGCCAGGCGCAGGCCGACTTCGACCTCCCGGTGGTCTTTCGCCCACCGCAGGGCCGCCCGCAGGTTATCGCGCTCGTCCTCCAACCAGTTAAGCCATTCAGAACGGGATGGTCCCCTCAGTTCCGCGCTCGCCTGCTCGGCCAGCGAGAGGAAGCAGCCGGCATGCTGGCGTCGGACAACTGCCTCTTCACCGCTGTCTCGCAGCCGCTCCAGCGCGTACTCGCGGATCACCTCAAGCATCCGCAGCTGCGCCCCCGGATGGCCGACCGGTTCGCGGCGTCGAAGCAGGCTCTTGTCGATCAGCGAGGCCACACCGTCCAGCACATCGATCACTGGTTCCCCGCCGACATCACAGATCACTTCGGCCGCTTCCAGGCTGCAACCCCCGGCGAAAACCGCCAGCCGGGCGAACAGTCGCTGCTCGCCCTCATCTAGCAGGCTGTAGCTCCAGTCGATCGTCGCCCGCAGCGTTTGCTGTCGGGTGGGCCAGTCCCTGGCGCCGCCGGTGAGCAGGGTCAGCCGATTGGACAGCCGGTCGAGCAGCGCCTGCGGCGGCAGGACCCGGAGCCGGGCGGCCGCCAGTTCGATGGCCAGGGGCAGGCCGTCGAGGCGGCGGCAGATCTCGGCGATCAGCGGGGCGTTCTGGCGGGTCACCGCGAAGCCGGAGTCAGCGGCCTGCGCTCGCTCGATGAATAGCGCGGCACTTTCATAGTGCGACAGCGTCGGATGATCGATCCCGCTCACGGTATCTGGCACGGCCAGCGGCTGGACCTCGAAGATGAACTCCCAGGACAGGTGCAGTACCGCCCGGCTGGTCACCAGCAGGTGCAGCTCCGGGCAATGCTCAAGCAACGCCGGCAGCAGCCCAAGGGCGTCAGGCAAATGCTCAAGGTTATCCAGCACCAGCAGCAGGCGACGGTCGCTGAGATAATCAAGCACGGCGTCCATCGGCCCGTGCCCTTCCCGTTCCCGCAGTCCCAGCGCGGCGGCAATGGCGGACGGAACAGCCTGCGGATCGGTGAGCGCGGCCAGCGAGACGAAAAATACCCCGTCGGCGAATCCGTCGACGGCGTTACCAGCGGCGTGCAATGCCAGTCGGGTCTTCCCGCTGCCGCCCGGACCGATGAGGGTCAGCAGGCGCACCTCCTGGCGCAGCAGCAGGTCCTTAAGGGTAGCAAGCTCGGCGGCTCGCCCGATGAATGAGGTGGCCTCTTCAGGAAGATTGTGCCGCGCTGCGGCCTCCCGCCGCGGGGGAGCGGCTGCCGTCCTTCCGGGGCGCCGGGCTGCTGCCGCCATCGTTTCCCGCTGCTGTGTATTCAGCCCAAGCGCATTGAGCAGCAGGCTCAGCGTCTGCTGATAGGGCGCCCGATGAATTCCGCGCTCAAGATCACTGATCCCCCGGGCACTCATGCCCGCCCGTTCCGCCAGCGCTTCCTGAGAAAGGCCGGCCGCTAGCCGAAATTCCCTGAGCAAGGTGCCAAACGATCTGTCGTCCCCCGACCCCATCGATTGCCACCTCCGCCAGATGGAAACCGGCCGCGCTGGCGCTCACGCTAACACATTTGTCAGCGTGCGACGAGAGCGTGCCCACACTAAGGGTGTGTGGGTAAGTGTGTGAGCCAGTATGTGGCAAGAGTGTGGGGCGACCGCAAAAAGGCTTGCCCCCCGCCACGGGATGTGGCGGGGGGCAAGCTGGCCGGTCGCGAGGTAGGGAAGCCGGTGGGGTCAGGAAGCGGGCACGATCGCGATGGCGTTGACCATTGGCTGGTTGGCTGAGCCCTGGCTGAACGCGATCGTGATGTTTCCGTTGGCGTCGGCGGTCTCGGTGAAGTCCTGCTCGACTCCGATGTACTGGCCGTCTCCGCCTGCGTTTACCGCGGCCTGGACGATGTCGAAGTTGGACAGTACCGAGGTGCCGTTGATGGCCACGTTGAAGGCCCGCTGTCCGACCTTGGTGAAGTACCAGTCGAGGAAGTAGAGCCGAACCTGGTAGGAGCCGCCCGGCGTCAGGTCGGGGATCGTGTAGGTGTTGGCCAGGTACCGGTAGTTGTCCCAGTCCGCTTGCGGGATCGGGTGGGTCACCGTCTGGGTGAAGTCGATGTCGCCATTCGACCCGCTGGTGTTGGTGGCGGTCAGGCCACCGGAGTAATACTCGTCCGCCGCGAACTGCCCGCCATCACCAGAGCCACCCGCGGCAATCGACACGCCGTTCGCGTTGACCGCCTCCGGCACGATCGCGATGGCGTTGACCATTGGCTGGTTGGCTGAGCCCTGGCTGAACGCGATCGTGATGTTTCCGTTGGCGTCGGCGGTCTCGGTGAAGTCCTGCTCGACTCCGATGTACTGGCCGTCTC
>Ga0335072_10009431_pt1 | contig 14073 bp, 13 predicted proteins | sample Lox_Sample_21_FD_206725 | JGI IMG/M metagenome (GOLD analysis project Ga0335072, IMG submission 206725) | Soil microbial communities from Loxahatchee National Wildlife Refuge, Florida, United States - Lox_Sample_2.1 | ecosystem: Environmental > Terrestrial > Soil > Wetlands | place: USA...
GACCCCATCGGGCGGGACCGATCCGCCGTCGCGGGCGTCACGCAGGGCGGTGCCGCCATCCCGGCCGGGCGTCTGGTCATCGCGACGCCAGGTAATGATGACTCCCTCGTCAAATGCCATGGCACGCAGGTCGGCCACCTCGACCGCCTGCTCGCCATCGGAGAGCAGGCCTGGGACCGGGCCCGCCACGTGCTTCGGTGTCCTGCTCGTGAGTACCTCCACTGCCAGGGTGAAAAGCCATCCACCGGAACCCGGGTAAGCGGCGAGCAGTGATTCCCTTGCCAGGCCCCTCGCGGGCCTGCCAGCCGGGTCCACATATCCAGGACTCAGGTGCTCGATAGTAAAGTCCGCGACCACTCCATCCGGGTCCCGCACCGGGCGGGCAACCAGCACGGACTCCACTAGCTGGTCAATCAGGTCAAGCACGTCACGGGCGGCCAGGGCAGCCCAGGGGCGGGCCAGCCGATGGCAGCCATCACCATCCGTCACGATCCCGCCTCCCCCCGGCAGACACGACGTCGTGATGCGAGAAACGCTACCATCTTGCCGCGAAATTGGTCGGCTAACGGTGACGGATATGTGGAAAGGTGCCGAGCGGAACCTTCGGGGAAAAGCGCACTTTCACTACACGCAGTTGCTACTCATGCGATTGCACAGAATGGCCATCCGCTCCCCGGGCGGGCAGCGATTTACCGAGGAGCCGGTCGAGCGCCTTAGCGACCTCGGCGGCCAGCAGCCGGTCCCGCGCCGGAGCAGCCCTTTCCTCATCGGCGAGGGCCTCCCTGACCAGGCGGCAGTCCAGGCACTCGACCTGGTCCAGCCGCCTGATCAGGTGCACGCTCCCGCAGCCCGCACAGGCCTGCAACTCGGCGGTCCAGCCGCCGAGCCGCTGGCAGGTCGGGCAGATGAGCACCTGGTGCTCCCCGGTCGCGCCCAGCCTTGCGACGGCGCGCTTCCACGGACTCGGACCCCGCTCAGGGTCAGTCTGCCTGGCCCCGCACCGGTAGCACGGCATCGCCCGCCACCCCCTCGCTCCGCGACCACAGCGCGGGCCACCCGCAAAGCTGGCTGGACTAGGCCAGCTCGGCGAGAGCCTTGCTGTAGTCGGAAATGTCGCGCGCCTGCGGGATGGGGTTGACCACCTTCCAGCGCACGATGCCCTGCTTATCGATGATGAAGGTGCCGCGAATTGCCAGCCCCTTTTCCTCGTTGAAGACGCCGTACGCCGTAGCCACGGCCCCGTGCGGCCAGAAGTCGGCCAGCAGGCCGAAATGGAAGCTTTCCGCTTCGGCCCAGGCGCGATGGGTGAACATGGAGTCGACCGATACCGTCAGCAGCTCGACGTCGTCGGAGCTGACCTCCGGGAAGTCTTCCCGAAGCGCGCACAGCTCGCCGCTGCACACCGGGCTGAAGGCAAGCGGGTAGAAGACCAGGACCACGTTCTTGGCGCCACGGAAGCTCGATAGCCTCACAGGCGTCCCGTGCTGGTCGGGAAGCTCAAAGTCTGGGGCCTCGTCGCCGATCTCAACTGCCACTGGCAGGTCCTTTCCTGCAGACGCTCGATGGGGCAAGTCTGCCAGAACTGCCAGCGGCTCCGGTGGGGTCCCCGGCGGGATTAGCGGCGCGCCTTGGGCGCCACCAATCGTGACCCTGACCATCCACGCCCCGCGCTCACGCTGGACGTCTGGGATAGCCCGGCGGTCGGTGCCGCCTCGGCGATGTCGCTGGGTTCGACATGACCTGGCCGTCCCGCCTTGGGCGTGAGCAGCCAGATATATCCCCCATCGGCCAGTGGGGTCAGGGCGTCGACCAGTGCGTCCACGAGGTCGCCGTCATCCTCCCGCCACCACATGAGAACCACGTCGACAACGTCGTCGTAGTCCTCGTCTACGAGCTCGGTGCCTTCGATCTCGGTGATCGCCTCACGCAGCTCTTCGTCGCAATCGGCCTCGTCGTAGCCGATCTCCTGCACCACCTGGCCCGGTTTGATGCCGAGCCTCTCGGCCTGGCCGCGTTCGTCCTGCGCCTGGCGCGCGGTCGCGCTCACTGAACGTTCCTCCGAATCCTTCCCCGCGTCCTCCTGCCGCCCTTGGGCGCCAGTGGCCGCGTCAGTACTTCTTGTTGGGACAGTTCACACTGGGTTGGCCCCGCGCGCAAGTGGCAATCGGTGGTGGCGGCGAAACCGGCACCATATGTTGATCTTCCCGCCGCTTGCTCGCCCTACCCCCCGTAGTTAACCCAGCCTGCTACAGTCACCAAGACGCCCTGGGGGTGGCGGAGCGCACGTGGGCCGTTACCGTTGCCGTAGAGATGAAAATCATGGCCGATCGTACGACGATTGGCGTAGTACACCGACAACTGGCACCACCGCGGCCACCCAGCCGCGCCGAACTACGGAAGCGAGGCTACCTTCGTGGCTTCCGGACGTCAGCGCTACTCGATCATCAGCGACGGCCTGCCCACGCAGCTCCCGGACATCGACCAGGAGGAGACCAGGGAGTGGATCGACTCCTTTGACTCCGTTACCCGCACTCGCGGCCGGGAGCGGGCCCGCTACCTGATGCTGCGCCTGCTGGAACGGGCGCGCGAGCAGCAAGTCGGGGTGCCCGGGCTGCGCTCCACTGACTACATCAACACCATCCCCCCCGAAAGCGAGCCATGGTTTCCTGGCGATGAGTACGTCGAGCGGCGGATCAGGGCCTACATCCGGTGGAACGCCGCGATCATGGTCTCGCGGGCCAACCGCCCCGGCGGGGCCGGCGTCGGCGGGCACATCGCGACCTACGCGTCGGCGGCCTCGCTCTATGAGGTGGGCTTCAACCACTTCTTCCGTGGCAAGGATCACGGCGAGTCTGGCGACCAGGTGTTCCTCCAGGGGCACGCCGCCCCCGGCATCTACGCCCGGGCGTTCCTCGAAGGGCGGCTGACCGAGGGACAGCTCGACGGGTTCCGCCAGGAGCTGTCCACCCGGGACGGCGGGCTGCCGTCCTACCCGCACCCTCGGCTGATGCCTGACTTCTGGGAGTTCCCCACGGTCAGCATGGGACTGGGCGCTCTGAACGCGATCTACCAGGCCCGGTTCAACCGGTACCTGCTCGCCCGCGAGCTGCACGACACGTCACGGTCGCACGTATGGGCCTTCCTCGGCGACGGCGAGATGGACGAGCCTGAGGCACTGGGCGCGATCGGGCTGGCGGCCAGGGAAGAGCTGGACAACCTGACCTTCGTCATCAACTGCAACCTGCAGCGGCTGGACGGCCCGGTGCGCGGCAACGGCAAGATCATCCAGGAGCTCGAGTCGTTCTTCCGGGGCGCGGGCTGGAATGTGATCAAGGTCATCTGGGGCCGCGACTGGGACCCGATCCTCGCACAGGACACTGACGGCGTGCTCGTCAACGCGATGAACACGACACCCGACGGGCAGTTCCAGACCTACAGCGTGGAGTCCGGCGCCTACATCAGGGAGCACTTCTTCGGTTCCGACTCCCGGCTGCGGAAGATGGTCGAGCACCTGTCGGACGAGGAGCTTCGCTCCCTGTCACGAGGCGGACACGACTACCGGAAGGTCTACGCGGCCTTCAAGTCCGCCCGCGAGCACGTCGGGCAGCCCACCGTGATCCTCACGCACACGATCAAGGGCTGGACGCTGGGCAAGGACTTCGAGGCCCGGAACGCCACCCACCAGATGAAGAAGCTCACCCACGATGAGCTGAAGGAGTTCCGCGACCGGCTCTACCTGCCGATCTCCGACGCCGCGCTGGAAGCGGAGCTGCCGCCGTACTACCACCCAGGGCCGGACTCCGATGAGATCCAGTACATGCGGGAGCGGCGGGCCGCGCTTGGCGGCGTGCTGCCGCGCCGGGTCGTTCGGGCCAAGCCGCTGCCCCAGGCGCCCGCCTCGGCGTTCGACGAGCTTCGCAAGGGCTCGGGCCGGCAGTCGGTGGCCACCACGATGGCGTTCGTCCGGCTGCTCAAGGACCTGATGAAGGACCCGGTGATCGGCGACAGGTTCGTCCCGATCATCCCCGACGAGGCCCGCACGTTCGGGATGGACTCGCTGTTCCCCACCGCGAAGATCTACTCGCCGCACGGTCAGACCTACGAGGCGGTCGACCGGAACCTGCTGCTGTCCTACAAGGAGTCCGACAGCGGCCAGATGCTGCACGAGGGCATCTCTGAGGCGGGGGCGATGGGCTCGGTGATCGCCGCGGGCACGGCCTACGCCACGCACGCGACGCACATGATCCCGGTCTACGTGTTCTACTCGATGTTCGGCTGGCAGCGCACCGGCGACCAGATGTGGGCCCTGGGGGACCAACTGGGGCGCGGCTTCCTGCTTGGCGCCACCGCCGGGCGGACGACGCTGACCGGTGAGGGGCTGCAGCACAACGACGGGCACTCGCCGCTGCTCGCCTCGGTTTCGCAGGCCTGCGTGGCCTACGACCCCGCATGGGCCTACGAGATCGCGGTCATCGCCCGCGAGGCCCTCCACCGGATGTACGACTCGACCCCCGAGCATCCCGACGGCGAGAACATCTTCTATTACCTCACCGTCTACAACGAGCCGTACCCGCAGCCGGCCGCTCCGCTGGTCGGGGGCCTGGATGAGGGCATCTTGCGTGGCCTGTACCGCTACGCCCCCGCCGACGGCCTTCCCGCGCAGCGGCCAGACGCCCCGGTCCCGGCCGCCCAGATACTGGCCTCAGGCGTGGCCGTGCCCTGGGCACTGCGGGCGCAGCAGCTGCTGGCCGCCGACTGGGGCGTCGCGGCGGACGTGTGGTCGGCCACGTCGTGGACGGAGCTGCGCCGGGACGCGCTGGACTGCGAGTCGCAGAACATGCTGCACCCGGAGGAGCCACCCCGGGTCCCCTACGTGACCACCGTGCTGGCGGATGCCCCCGGACCGGTCGTGGCCGTCTCTGACTGGATGCGGGCGGTTCCCGACCAGATCGCCCGCTGGGTGCCTGGCCCGTACACGTCCCTGGGGACCGACGGATTCGGCTTCTCCGACACCCGCCCGGCGGCGCGGCGGTACTTCCACGTGGACGCGGAGTCGATCACGCTGGCCGTCTTGACGGAGCTAGCCCGCTCGGGTGAGGTGGACCGCTCGCTGCCCGCCGCCGCGATCTCGAAGTACAAGCTGGACCTGCCCGTGTGGGAGGCCCTGGGCTAGCCCTTCCCGCGCGGGCGGCCCGATGGCCCACCGGGCTGGCCCCGCTGGGCCGTCCCCGCCGTAACCTGGTCTGGTGCAGGCGAGACGACGGGCTGACGGGAAGGCCGATGGCAGCCCGGCACGGGTGCACCCGGAGACCGTCACGCGGATCGAGCGATCGATGGGGGCGCTCGGCACGGCCGCGATCACCGCGATGGACGAGCGGCTGCCCTGGTTCCGGCGGATGTCAGCCGAGAACCGCTCCTGGCTCGGCCTCGTCGCGCAGGCGGGCATCGCCGCGTTCCTTGACTGGATCCGGCATCCCGAGCGGACCCGGCCCGCGGCGACCGAGGTGTTCGGCACCGCGCCCAGGGAGCTGGCCAGGGCCGTCAGCCTGCAGCATGCCGTGGAGCTCGTCCGTGTCCTCATTGACGTCGTGGAGAGCCGCGTCAACGAGCTCGCCGCCCCGGACACCCCCGGAGCGCAGGCGGAGCTGCGGGAGGCGGTCCTCGTCTACGCGCGGGAGATCGCTTTCAGCGCCGCCCAGGTGTACGCGCGCAGCGCCGAGGCGCGGGGGGCGTGGGACGCCCGGCTTGAGGCCCTGGTCGTGGACTCCCTCGTGCGGGGCGAGTCCCAGGAGGCACTGCACTCGTGGGCCTCGGCGCTGAGCTGGTCCTCCACTCCGGTCGCGGTGATCGCCGGGACGCTGGAGGGCTCGGAAGAGCCTGAGCCCGTCATCGAGGAACTGCGGGCCCAGGCCCGCCGGGCCCGGCTCGACCTGCTCGCGGGGGTCCAGGGCGCGATGCTCATCGTTGTCCTCGGCGGCACCGATGACCCGCTCGGCGCGGCCGAGAAGTTCGCCGGGCGGTTCGGTCCCGGCCCGGTGGTGGTGGGACCGCCGGTGCGGGACCTGCGGTCGGCCTCCTCCTCGGCCCGCGCCGCCATCGCCGGGCTTCGCGCGGCCCCCGCCTGGCCCGATGCGCCGCGTCCCGCCAGCTCGGAGGAGCTGCTGCCAGAGCGCGCCCTTGACGGGGACGGCGAGGCCGCCCGGATCCTTGTAGACGGCGTCTACCGGCCACTACTGGCCGGAGGCCCGGCCCTGCTCGACACGCTGACCGCGTACCTGGAGCAGGGGTCGTCCCTGGAGGCGACCGCCCGGCTGCTGTTCGTCCATCCCAACACGGTCCGTTACCGGCTTCGCCGGGTGACCGAGCTGACCGGGTTCACCGCCTCGGAGGGCCGCGACGGGTACACCCTGTGGACGGCCATCATCCTCGGCCGCCTCTCGGCGGCGCGGGGGTAATGGCGGGGCTGCGCCGGAAGGCAGGGGCATCCCCGGCCCGGTGGCGGTGACCGGATGGTGACGCGGGGGTGACGGGGGCTTGTAGGATTCCCACAAGGTCTTCTCGACAAAGTTTGACCCGATCGGCATCGGGGTGGGGGACTTCTACAGGGCAAGGTTAACGACGTGCTGATCCTCACCGCGCCTGGGCAGGGCGCGCAGACCCCTGGCTTCCTGTCCCCCTGGCTCGAAATCCCGAGCGTCGCCGAGCAGATCGGCGCCTGGTCCGAGCTTGCTGGCCGCGACCTGGCCCGGCTCGGCACGACCGGCGGGGCTGACGAGATTACCGACACCGCCGTCGCGCAGCCACTGCTCGTGGCCGCGGCCCTCGCGGTCGCCTCACTGCTGCCCGAGCCGGACGCTACCGCCGGGCACAGCGTCGGTGAGCTCGCGGCCGGCGCCATCGCCGGGGTGATCTCCCCCGCCGACGCGATCCGGGTAACGGCCGTGCGCGGCAACGCCATGGCCGAGTCCTGCAACGCCACCCCCACCGGCATGGCCGCCGTCCTCGGCGGCGACAAGGCGGCCGTGCTTGCCGCCATCGAGGCAGCCGGCGCTACTCCCGCCAACGTGAACGGGGCCGGGCAGGTCGTGGCCGGCGGCACCCTGGAGCAACTCGAGGCCCTCAGTGCCAGCCCGCCCGACGGCGCGCGGATTCGCCCGCTGCGGGTGGCGGGAGCGTTCCACACCGAGCACATGGCACCCGCGGTCACCGCGCTGGCCGAGGCCACCGCCACCGCCGTGGTGAAGGACCCGGCGATCACGCTGCTGTCCAACCGGGATGGCGAGGTCGTGGCCTCCGGTGCCGGCTGGGTGGAGCGGATCGTCGCCCAGGTCGCCGCCCCGGTGCGCTGGGACCTGTGCATGCAGACCATGTCCGCTATCGGGGTGACCGCGCTGATCGAGCTCGTCCCCGGCGGCACCCTCACCGGCCTGGCCAAGCGGGCGCTGCCCGGCGTGGACCTGCTGGCCCTGAAGACACCTGACCAGCTGGACGCGGCCCGCGAGCTGATGGCGGCCCACCACAGCCGCCGCGCGGGCGGAAGGGAAGCGTAATGGCAGGGGCACGCATCCTGGCCTTCGGCGGCTACCAGCCGGACACCGTGGTGACCAACGACGACCTGGCCGAGCGGGTCGATACCAACGATGAGTGGATCCGTTCACGAGTCGGCATCGAGAGCCGCCGGATCGCCGGGCCTGAGGAGTCGGTCGAGGACATGGCGACCGTCGCGGGCGGCAAGGCGCTGGCCGCGAGCGGACTTTCTCCCGCCGACATTGACCTGGTGATTGTCGCGACCTGCAGCACGGTGCTGCCGATGCCAAGCGTCGCGGCGATGACCGCCCACCGGCTGGGCATCAAGGCACCGGGCGCGTTCGACCTGAATGCCGCGTGCGCCGGGTTCTGCTACGCTCTGGGCACGGCGGCCGACCTGATTCGCGGTGGCAGCGCCCGCAATGCCCTCGTCATCGGCGCCGAGAAGATGAGCGACTGGGTGGACTGGACCGACCGGTCCACGTGCATCATCTTCGCCGACGGCGCGGGGGCGGCCGTCGTGACCCGCGCCGGTGACTCCGAACCCGACGGGGTCGGCCCGGTTGTCTGGGGCAGCTCCGGGGAACTTGGACACAAGATCCAGGTCACCGGGCGGACCGGAGCGATCACGCAGGACGGGCAGGCGGTCTTCCGATGGGCGACGACGGCGATGGCGCCAGTGGCGCTCGAGGCGTGCGCCCGAGCGGGGGTCGCACCGGAGGACCTGTCGGCCTTCGTTCCGCACCAGGCGAACCTGCGGATCATCGAGGCGATCGCCCGGCGGCTAGGAATCCCGCGTGAGAAGGTGGCCGATGACATCGTGCACGCGGGGAACACCTCGTCGGCATCCATCCCGCTCGCGCTGTCCCGGATGGCTGAACAGGGGCGGCTCGAGTCAGGCACCCCAGCGCTGCTCATCGGGTTCGGCGCGGGGTTGTCCTACGGGTCGCAGGTGATCACGCTACCGTAACCCTCGCCTGGCCGGTTCCGCTGCCGGGCTTGTCATTAACCTCATCCGCATTTCGCAAGCACAAAGGAGCACAGAAGTGACCGAGCAGGAGATTCTTTCCGGCCTCGCGGAGATCATCGAGGAGATCGCGGGCGTCCCGGCCGACGAGGTGACCCCGGACAAGACCTTCGTCGACGATCTCGACATCGACTCCCTTTCGATGGTGGAGATCGCGGTCGCCGCGCAGGACAAGTTCGGCGTGGAGATCCCCGACGAGCAGCTCAAGGACCTGAAGACCGTCCAGGACGTCGTCAACTTCGTCAGCAAGGGCGTTTGAGCACCGCCCAGGGGAAACGATCCCCAGTAGTGCCGATACTGAACGCAGCGTAGGGAGATATCCGTGAGCAAGGCCGATCAGGCCGGGGGCCTGGCACCCAGCGTCGTCGTCACTGGGCTGGGTGCGACCACGCCGCTCGGCGGCGATGTCGCGTCGACCTGGTCGGCGATGCTCGCCGGAACTAACGGCGTCCGCCGCATCACCGAGGACTGGGCTGACTCACTGCCAGTCAAGATCGCCGCGCCGGCCGCGGTTGACCCGGTCGAGATAGTCGGCCGCGTGCAAGCGCGCCGGATGGACCGGTGCGAGACCCTCGCGCTGGTGGCGGCGCGTGAGGCGTGGGCCGACGCCGGGTCCCCCGAGGTCGACCCGTGGCGGCTCGGCGTGGCCGTCACCAGCGGCATCGGCGGCATCGGGTCAACCCTCACCGCCTATGACATGCTGCGGGAAAAGGGCTGGAACCGCATCTCGCCTTACACCGTGCCCATGCTGATGCCCAACGGCGCCGCCGGCTGGATCAGCATCGAGCTCGGGGCGCGGGCCGGGGCGCACGCACCGGTCAGCGCGTGCGCGTCCGGGGCCGAGGCCATCGGGTACGGCATCGACATGATCAGGGCGGGCCGCGCCGACGTGGTCGTGGCCGGCGGGTCTGAGGCCGCCATCATGGCACTCAACATCGGCGCGTTCGCGTCCATGCGCGCCATGTCCACCCGCAACGACGACCCGGAGCACGCCTCCCGGCCGTTCGACAAGGGCCGGGACGGCTTCGTGCTCGGCGAGGGCGCGGGCGTCGTCATCCTGGAGTCAGCGGAACACGCCCAGGCGCGCGGCGCGCGAATCTACGCCGTCGCGGCCGGCGCCGGGTACACCTCCGACGGGTACCACATCTCACACGGCTCCCCCGACGGCGCCGGCGTGGAGCGCGCCATCCTCGCCTGCCTGGCTGACGCGGGCCTGTCGCCGCAGCACATCACGCACGTCAACGCGCACGCCACGTCAACGCCAGAAGGCGACCCCCTCGAGGCCAGGGCCCTCGTGAACGTCTTCGGCCCCGACTCCGGCGTGATCGTCAGCGCCACCAAGTCGATGACCGGCCACCTGCTCGGCGGGTCGGGCGCCATCGAGACCGTCGCCACGGTCCTGGCGCTGCGAGACCGGATGGCTCCGCCCACCATCAACCTCGATGACCCCGACGACGACATGGCCATCGACATCGCGACCAAGGCGCAGCCGCTGACGCCGCCCGCCGACGGTGCGCCGCTGGCGGCGCTGAAGAACTCGTTCGGCTTCGGCGGTCACAACGTCGCCCTGGCGTTCACCGAGTACGTTCCGGCTAGCTAGCCCGGGCCGACGGCCCCCTGGGGACGTCGTTGGATCGCAAACGAGGGCGCCCGTACCCTTCGGGGTACGGGCGCCCTCGTGCCGGACTGGGCGGGCGGGCTACTTGCCCTTGGGGATGCCGTCAGAGGAGCCTGAGGCCGGGCCGGTCGGGGGGGCGTCGCCGGAGTCTGGCGCCGGCTCGTCGTCTGCCGCCGGGGTGCTCTCGGCGGCGCTGGCGCCGCCCTTGGCTTCGGCGATGAGCTCCTCGAGACGGGGGCCACGCAGGCGGCGGAACGTGCGGTGAGCGCGACTGCGCTCGAGGATCGCCACCTCAAGCCCGGACGCGGTGAGCTCGCCGTTGGTAGTGGCTGCCTGCGCGGTGGCCGCGCTACCGGTGGCAGGCGGCGGGGTCAGCGCCTCCAGGGCCGCGCCGAGCGCCTCCGCCAGCGACATGCCGTCGGAGAACTTTTCCTTGAGCCGGCCGGCCACCTGGTCAGCCTGGCCGCCGAAGGCGACAAAGCCCGGCTCGTCCGACACCGACCCGTCGAACGTGATCCGGTAGATCTGGTCGTCGGCGGGGGTGTCCCCCACCTCGGCGACGACGATCTCGACCTCGTAGGGCTTCTGGCTCTCGGTGTAGATCGTGCCCAGCGTCTGGGCGTACCAGTTGGCCAGCGCCCGGGCGGTGACGTCGCGGCGGTCGAACTGGTAGCCGGTCACGTCCGCGTAAGTGATGCCCGCCTTGCGCAGCGCCTCGTACTCGTTGTACCGGCCGCCTGCCGCGAACGCGATCCGGTCGTACAACTCGCTGATCTTGTGCAGGGCGCGGGAGGGGTTGGGCGCGACCAGGAGGATCCCGCCCGTGTACTGGAGCGCGACACAGCTGCGACCGCGAGCGATGCGGGAGCGCGCGTACTCGGACTTGTCGCGCATCGCCTGCTCGGGCGACACGTAGAACGGCATGGACACCGCTAGCGCTTCCTTATCTTCGTCGTAGGTGGGAGTCAGGGGGACTGCGCTAGCCGTTCCGCAAGGTAGCCAGCGGGCCGTCGGGCAGCCGCATGCGCTCGTCGACGACGTGCTGCGCGATGTCAGCGGACTCGGTGTCGGTGAGCCGCCGGAAGCCTTCGTCGGTGATGATCGTGATGACGGGGAAGATCCGCCTGGTCAGGTCGGGGCCGCCGGTAGCCGAGTCGTCATCGGCCGCGTCGTACAGGGCCTGCACGCAGGCGAGCGTGGCGTCGGTCGCGCTCATGCCATCGGAGTAGAGTTTCTTCAGCGAGCTCTTGGCGAAGACCGAGCCTGAGCCGATGGAGTGGAACCGGTGCTCCTCGTAGGGGCCGCCGGCCACGTCATAGCTGAAGATCCGGCCCATCCCCTTCTCCTCGTCGTACCCGGCGAACAGCGGGATCATGGCCAGGCCCTGCATGGCCGCCCCGAGGTTGCCGCGCACCATGGCGCCGAGCCGGTTGGCCTTGCCCTCCAGGGACAGCGAGCGGCCTTCCATCTTCTCGTAGTGCTCGAGCTCGACCTGGAAGAGGCGGATGAACTCAAGGCCGATGCTCGCCACCCCGGCCATGCCGATCGCGGAGAACTCGTCGCTGCGGAAGACCTTCTCCACGTCACGCTTGGAGATCATGTTCCCTGCGGTCGCCCGCCGGTCTCCAGCCACGACGACCCCATGGTCGCAGGCGGCCGCGACCAGCGTGGTGGCGTGCGGGAGGTCCCTGATAACGTCGCTGCCCCCGGCGACATCCGGCAGCGACAGGCCACGCTCACCGGGCAGCAGCCCGGGTGAGTACGAGGCGAGGAAGTCTGTGAACGAGGGAATCCGGGGCGCGAGGAACACCGCCGGCTGCCATCCCTTGCCGTCAAAGTACGCTGTCACGCGGCCCTCCCTGCTCCCGACCCTGCTGTGCTACTTCGACCATCGTGAGCAGAACTCTACTAGCCCTGCGCAGAAACAAGGTTCCTGATTTCCTGACGGTCACTGACCGCCCTTCTGCACGTAAGAGCGGACGAATTCCTCGGCGTTTTCCTCGAGAACCTCGTCGATCTCGTCGAGGATCGCGTCAACGTCGTCGGAGAGCTTCTCGTGCCGCTCCTTGACCTCTTCGGCCGAGCTGGCCTCGGTCTCCTCGGTCTCGTCCGACCGCCGCGTCGTCTGCCGCTGGCCGCCGGTGTCCTTCGTTGCCATCCCTGGCACCTCCGTCTCCGCGGGGGGGTCCCCCCGGTCACTCCATCGATATCCTCGCCACCAGCGGGGCGGTCCAATCCTCCGCTAGGGGCGCGTTCTGCATAACTCCTGGGCCGTTAGCGCGGCCACCAGGTCACCGGCCGTCCGGCAGCGGTCAAGGAGGTCGCCGACGTGCGCCCTGGTGCCGCGCAGTGGCTCGAGGGTGGGAACCCGCTGCAGCGATTCCCGCCCAGGGACATCGAAGATCACTGAGTCCCAGGAGGCGGCGGCGACCGACTCCGCGTACTGGCGCAGGCAGCGGCCGCGGAAGTACGCCCGGGTGTCCTCGGGCGGATTGTCGACCGCCCACATGATCGCGTCCTCGTCGGTGAGCCGCACCATCCGGCCACGGGCCACCAGCCGGTTGTACAGCCCGCGCTCGGCGCGAACGTCGGAATACTGCAGGTCGAACAGCTGGAGCTTGGGGTGGTCCCAGCCCAGCCCGTCCCGCATCCGGTAGCCCTCAAGGAGCTCTAGCTTGGCGACCCAGTCCAGTTCGCGTGACAGCTGCATCGGGTCGTCGGCCAGCCGGTTCAGCACCGACTCCCACCGGGACAGCACGTCGCGGGTGGCCTCGTCGGCGTCGGCGCCATACTTGTCCTCGACGTACTTGCGGGCGTGCTCCAGGTACTCCGCCTGCAGCTGGACGGCGGTCATCTTCCGCCCGTCCCGCAGCGTGATCAGGTGCTTCAGCGAAGGGTCGTGCGACACCGCGCGAAGGTCCGCGACCGGGGCATCCAGCGTCAGGTCCACGGTGAGGAACTTGTCCTCGATCATCGCGAGCACCAGCGCGGTGGTGCCCATCTTGAGGTAGGTGGACACCTCGCTCATGTTGGCGTCGCCGATGATCACGTGCAGCCGCCGGTACTTTTCCGGATCGGCGTGCGGCTCATCACGGGTATTGATGATCGGTCGCTTGAGCGTGGTTTCCAGGCCGACCTCGACCTCGAAGAAGTCCGCGCGCTGGCTGATCTGGAAGCCGGTGCCACGGCCGTCGGCGCCGATCCCGACCCGGCCCGCGCCGCAGACCACCTGGCGCGTGACGAAGAACGGCGTCAGGTACCTCACAATGTCGGCGAAGGGCGTCGCCCGGCGCATGAGGTAGTTCTCGTGGCAGCCATAGGACGCGCCCTTGTTGTCGGTGTTGTTCTTGTACAGCTGGATGCCATGGCTGCCTGGCACGGTGGCCGCCTTGGCGGCGGCCTCGGCCATGATCCGCTCGCCGGCCTTATCCCAGATGACCACCGACAGCGGGTTGGTGCACTCTGGCGCGGAGTACTCCGGGTGCGCGTGGTCGACGTACAGCCGCGCGCCGTTGGTCAAGATGACGTTGGCGAGGCCCAGGTCCTCATCGGTGAGCTGGCTGGAGTCCGCTGCCTCGCGGGTGAGGTCGAACCCGCGCGCGTCGCGCAGCGGGTTCTCCTCCTCGAAGTCCCAGCGGGCACGGCGGACTCTGGCTGCGGTCGCCGCCTGGTAGGCGTTGACGATCTGCGATGAGGTGACCATCGCGTTGGCACCGGGCTGGCCGGGAACGGAAATGCCGTACTCGGTCTCGGTGCCCATGACCCGCAAGACGCTCATAGCAACCCAGCCTACTGTGCTTCCCCGGGGGGCGACCCCCCGTCGACCCCCCGGCTCAGGGGAGAAGACCCCCCCGACACCCCCCTTCCCGGGGGAACCCGGCACAACCCGCCGGGCCCCCGG
>Ga0335072_10009432_pt1 | contig 14073 bp, 17 predicted proteins | sample Lox_Sample_21_FD_206725 | JGI IMG/M metagenome (GOLD analysis project Ga0335072, IMG submission 206725) | Soil microbial communities from Loxahatchee National Wildlife Refuge, Florida, United States - Lox_Sample_2.1 | ecosystem: Environmental > Terrestrial > Soil > Wetlands | place: USA...
GAATCAGCCTATCAGAGAATTTAACGGTGATTTCAAAGTTGACGGACCACCACCACCACAACACCACAGGTCAGAAACTACATCACAGAGATTGGGGGGGTGCAAGTACATATTGTAATTTGTGTGGGGCGAAATTATAATATGGTGCACCACGATACTTGCAGGTGCAAGTATGAAATAATTCAGGGTGCAATTACAGGTATAATATAGAGTAGGCGCAAGTGCAGAGCTGGGTTCCACCGGTTACGAACCCGAAGTACGTACATCTTTTGTAACACAACTCTAAAACCCCGCAAGCCTTCGATCTTGCTTACGGACGCAAACGCCTTATGGGGCGGAACTTGGAATATAGAGTTCAACCACACGATTTCCCGAGTGTTAAAAATTAATACAGGGTGTGTTAATGGGAATATATAGGTACATGGATTATTTTTCGCGTGCTCCAATAACCTCAAACTCTACTAATACTGCAAGATGATCGCTGGCATGAAGATACCCATCAACTCCTCTTGTGCATTTAATAGGCTTTCCGGAGTCATCCACAACACATTCCTTTCCCTTGTTTTCATGTTTTACACACTTCCACTTCTCCCCGTACCAAAAAACAAAATCTGACCTTCGAGGCGGATAAAGATGCTTCTCTTCTGGCGTTGCGAACGTAATCCCCAAGGTAGCCGATTCCGGATTTTCGACGGCCGGATTGAGTTTCGAAGAGACGATGGAATCCTGAAAAGGCGAAGGAATAACTCTCGAAAGTTCATTTGTTGAAAAGATGTTGAAGTCGCCACACATAATTTGTAAGACCGAATCAGTCTGGTCGGTAGGAAATTTTAACAAACGGGAGCACAGATCGAGCTGACGGGCACGTTCTTCTGTGTCGCCAATAGGGGAATCAAGGTGAGCATTGACCAACCTCGCCTTTTGTTAATCAGCCATCCATTAAAGAGCCTTTACCAAGATCCGGTTCTCCGTTTTCATCTCGAGCAGTTGAGCATACCGGCCGGATTTGGATGTTGGAAATGCCACAACCGACGTTTCCATGTTTATTTCCAATGCGCGGTTTACGAGAAACATGATTCCGTACCCGTTATCCCGCAGGACTTTCCGATGGGTATTATCCCAACGATCGGTGATTAGCCAATGTCGCTGGAGTGATTCGTCGCTTCGTAGTTCGGTCAAGAATCTCTGAGTAACCTCCTGGAGGGCGATAACATCCACCTTTTCATTCAATAAGTCGATTTGCTTCAGGATTGCGCGATGCCGATGCTTTTCTTTTACCGGTTCATACCAGACGTTCCAGGTCATTAACGTAAAGCCGAGAAGGGTGGTTCTTCGGTCATGAGCACGATAGGGCTGCCAGTCCTTGGAAATCCATGTGAATCCGTAAAAAGCGACGGGGGTTACGGTTGTCATGGGTCAAAGGTATGAAGCGATTCCTTCGCATAACTTCTGTGAGGATCGGTCCCACGTGGAGGTTTCTCGTGATTGCATGATTTCGTGATTGCTTAAATATCTCATATCGGTATGGCCTAGTTACGGGCGACATTAGAAGACCACAAGAATATCCAATCCCACTTCGCATATGGAAAGCTGTCGGAAACGACTTTGTCCAGCTTTTTCCAACTCTTCCTAAACAAGCCGAGTCTTCCACAATTCCTTCCCCGAATGACCAAGTCCGCACCATAGATGAGATCAATCCATTTGGTAACGTCGGTCATTTATATCCTGGGGCTGAGAATCGCGGATACCTCTTCATCGAAACGATTGTACTTCAATTCACAGCAGACTACTCCAAGCCGAGACAGGGCGTCCTCCCCGGAGTGCATGAAGTCTTCGATATGAATATCGGCGGCGTCGGATGCTGTATAATCATGATTAGTACGGACCGTGAGATATGTGCGGATCCTGGACAGCAAAAATTCCTCCTTTTAGTCCAAGATCAGAGAAGCAATTCGATGTGTCCTTGCATCTCCTTTCAAGGAAATGTGGCAGTTCGAGGTAGGTACTGTAGCCCAGTTGTTGATCCCGAACGGTCGACTGGACGTTCTCACAGAATTTAATCCCGAGAAACAACGTTTCGTCCTCTCGTGAAGCTAAAAGTTATCTGCGGTACTGAAACAACGCATAATGGATATGGTGGACATAGCCGCATTAGGTGCGTTTTGCTGGATGTATGCTACACCGTGGCATTGGTTGCCACAAACAAAAGAGTTGCGAAAGAAACAACACCGAATATATATTTAAGGGACGCCTTCCCCCTCTCAACACAACAATTGTCCCTTTGTCGGGACGCACTTGTTCATCAGCACACTCACGAACTTCTTTTCGTTTTTAACCCTGTACTGATGAGAGTTCAACTTTGCGAAGCTTTGTAAACCTGAGTTCAACTTCACAGAGTTCGCATACCTACTTGTTGACCTGGTGCTCAACCACAACTATTATGTGTCATCTCCAAAGACCATAGCTAATCGTAGTGTTTTCAGTAATAATGTCAGAGTTCTTTTCAGAGTCAATGGTCCTTTCAACGTACTTTTTAAATGCCAATGGGTAATAAATAAACTAGTCTTTTCATTTCGACGTTCTTTTTCTTTAGAAGTATTGTAGTATATAATATTAACTTCTTTTGCCTCATTACATCTTTCCTAAGAGTGAGTACTAAGTCTTCAGGTAGATGTGCACTAGACGACGAATAGAGCTGGGATAGACCAAATAGTCAACAGGCTCAGTAAATTGTCCGAAACAGGGGGGAATGATACATTCATCATATTTGCACTATTTCCTTCTTTCGGACAAAATAGACGTTGAATAGTCATTTAGCGGTTTTCGTGGTGAATATCACCGGTGTCACAAACTGTGCGGACGTGCTAGGCGCATAAACTCTGTGTCGACGACTGCATCATCACAAATGTGCTCCTTCCGATATGTTGCCTGTGAACGCTCACTAACGAGGAGGCATTGAGTTTCCAATTGACATCGATGACTTCGTAGGCTATGGTGCGCTGTTTGGCCTGTTCTGGTTCATCCGTAGTTTATGATCTTCGCCTCCACCACCCCTCGTTCTGTTTTCAATTGACTTCCCTTGTCCGACCTGCCGAATGTCGCCGTTATTGTTAATAGATGTTGACATCCCTTTCCCAGGATCAGTGCGGCCTGAAAACGTTGATTAGACACATTCTGAAAAGGGGGGAAACCGTTTGAAGCGCCCAGGTGAGCTTGAATAAATTCAAGAGTATCCGGGTCTGCCAAATTGAAAGCCTTCAACCACTCAACATCCCCTGTAGTGTTTTCACAAGCCCACACGTAAGCATCTCTTCGCCTCTTTATGCTCCGACCGCTCAGAGGTTTATTAATCTCCCACCAAACAGAATTCAGTATTCTCGACTTGAGTGGTCGCTTGCTTAAAAGGGCGATTAAGACAGCTTGAACAACATGGCCGACGAGATATGCAACCTTTGCGTTTATTCCCGCAATACCGATCAACAGAATGCCCATCATGAACATCAACGTCGCGAAGACTTGGAAAACCGTGGGCCGTTCCATCTTTTTGTATTCTTTGGAAGAGCACGCTTTGATAAACATTGGTGCGGGGGATTCAACAATCACTGTGACGTTGTTCGCAAGGAAAATTACATTGCTATCCATGGGCTCCGAGGTGCAGCTGTTGACAAATTTCGTCCTGTCCCTGATCGTGACGGCGACGACGATGGTCTGACCAACGAGGATAGATATTAAAGCCGCCATGGCGATATAATCCGAACTCATAGCCACCACAACCACAATTGCAACCAAAATGAAAGGACGGACGATCACCCATTCTGGCGAAGACACAGTAGATGCACGTCGAGGAAGTAGCTTTACGATTAAACCGGCATTTTCAAGTCCGCCGGCCAGTTTAGTAACAAAGCTGTTGACGTGGGCGACTTCGATGGTGCTGGTAAAGCCTCGGAGGGGATTGTAGTATCGGACACCGTGCCCTGGAGGGAGTGTACCGTACTCAATCCAGGCCGTTGTTGGGTTGGCAAAAAGCCCAAAGCAACAGAGCCACGTCATATCGCCTGATCGGTGCATCAAATCTTTCTCCGCGTCATCGAGAAATAAGGTGATTAAGGAAACTGGATCCAGCGAGATCGATAAGGGCAGCTCAGGTAATTTCCAGCGACGACCAAACGCATATGCTTGTTCTCGTTTAAGTTCGGTCGGAAGCAGCATATGTAGGATGTTCTCTGAGGCGGAAATCGTTGACGGTGCGGATCGGGAGAATTACCGGCATTGGCCGTATTTCCGTGCGGGAACAAGACACCCAAAAAAATTTGCGCCACTGGACGATCCGGCGGGTCTCGCCACATGAAAAGCGAGAATTGGGCAAGACTGTCGGGATGATCGCCATCGAATTGTTCCGAATCCCCAAATTACCAGATTGAGAAGGTGTATGCGCTACGTATCCTTGAATAGGCACCAAGATTTATAATGCAGTGCCCTCTCACATAATACAATCGAAAGACATCGTGCCTAGAGCCGTCTCAAACTAACCTTCGAGTGTGGAGGCTAGTAGAGAGACAGGCATTTCTTGCTGTGCTGTACTTGGGTCCCGGAGATCTAGAGTCACGGGTTTTGGATTCGCAGTTCTCTGGTATGATGTCGAATGCCGAATTACGTTTTCGGCGGATCTTTGAGGAGATTTCTTGATGCGATGAAAGTGGTTTGAACGAGTAGCTATTATAAACACAGAAAACACAGAACACGTACAAGATCAAAGCATCGGTAACTAATTCACTTGAATAGAAACTGAGGGGTTCTCTTATTTCTTACCAATTTGTTTCTTTTCCCAAGCATCGAGAAGAGCTGGCGTGCAATCCTCTCTCCAGACCTGCCAAAATGAGTCTCATGAATTGGAAGATATACCCAAGTTGATGGCCACGGCTGCCCTGTAGATGGATTAATCCCTGCCCATGAAACTTTAACTTTGCTTCGCCCCCTTTGATCAAGGATTTCGCGTACTTCGAACCAGTCGTCAGTGGACGAGGGAGGCATGCCACCTGGAAATTGTGATTTGTTGCGCTTTTTGGAATTACGGCTGACGGAAGATGGAATTTGATCTCTCTTTGAAATGGATTGATTGGTACTTATTCTTGAAGAGGCAGTTCGAGATGACCGCCGAAGGAAATGTATCGAGGCTCGCTGAGTATCATCGTGTACAGGTGGCTGCTTTGTCGCTGATAAACGAGGGGCGGTTTTACGACCTAAATTGATTGCTTTTGTAACACCAGGCTCCATTGTCACGGCTTGCGTAGCTACCACGGGAATTTTTAGAGGTACGAGAATCGGCGGAGGTTGCGTGTTAGATCTCTTCTTGTTGGCGTTCCAGCTTTCCACAAGACTCCGCGAGCAACTTCGGTGGGGCTCCTATTTCTTAGCCATTGTGCTGACACTGAACTTGATTGTCATACCCAGGATGCGTCCCATTCTCTTGCCGTGGACGGGTCCTTTCCAGCCCACTGTACAAGATAGTGTGTGTCGTTTTCTGCAAGAATGTTGATCGCCTCGTACCATGAACTACGACGGGATCCCCGATGAGTTGTTTGAGCAGAGGCCCCTGTGTATCGTTTCTTACGTGGACCAGAGAGTCGAGGCATGTCTCCGAAGATTTATCGAGGCTGTGGATGGGATGAGTGATTGGCGTTGTAAAATTTTTATTCTGCGGCTGGTTTCGATATCGCCACATTAATGACCTAACTTTTTATCCGTCTCCCAAGACGACATTGCTCTGGAAATCGACGACACTGATTGGCCAAGCCAAACAAGCCGCGCGGCAAACGAACTCCAACCCTCCTCAAAAATCGGCATGAGTCATGGACATTCGTCGATGGCCGACAATTGCCACAAGAAGGGCGTTGAACAGGAAAGATGGATTCATGCGCACTGAGAAACTATAAGCACTCCCGCCACACTGAACAGTTTGGTTGTACAGTATATCTTCTTCATCTGATTCGCTGGTATGCGAAGCGATGCTCTGATAACGACTGAATTTCTTGGGTCATGGGGCGGAGGTTGCGCAAAACCCAATTTCTCTCTCTCCGATATCGGAAGCCACATAGCGGTAGTTGGAAAAGATATGATGGGTTGGGGTCCAGAGAGGTTTTGGGATTTGTTGCAGCCGGAGATAAAGATCTATTTGTTTGGTTAGCTAACGATGTTTGGCTTGATTATTGCGGCAGTTGGAATCATTGGGGTTATCACGAGTATTATTTCTACAGCTGGTGCAATCGTGACATTGCAGGGCACGTGGAAATAGATATCATTAGCAGAAGATGGTTAAACTGGAAGTACTGCCGGATTGTGTACATCATTGTGGAATCTAGAACTTGCACGAATGGGCGTGATGAATTCGGCAAAAAGACGGGATAAATTGCGAGCATCAGGCTGCACTGGCAGGATAAATGTATTGGCACCTCACCTAACTTTGAAAATACATACGTACATCGAATTGCAACATCCCGAAGGTGAAACTAAATAAGGATATACTAGCCAGACAGACTTTACCTGGATTCCACCAGACTTTCCGCGAGTCACACCTGCATGTATAATCTAAGGTGTTCGCTCAGGGGCCCATTGGCTCTCTGCAGATTGCACAAGAACTTCTAAACCCGCAACGGTCTTTGGAGGAACATTCCCGCAGCTGATGCCCTGGTAGCACCTCTAGCGCAGGTTTTCCGTGAGATGTGCTTCTGGTTCATGCTCCAGTGTCTAGTAGGATATATGTATCTTGCTTTCCCTTTCGCCACAACTCCAGAGTATTTATCTGCTTGACCGTATCTGGATGGTTTTCGCCCACAACCCGTTTCATTGTCTCCACAACTTTTTCGAGCAGCGAGATTGCTTCATCAAGCTTGCCATTATTTTGATAAGAACGGGCAACCCAAGACGACGCCCATAATGTACCGGGATGCTCGTCCCCCAGTACCTTTCTCATTCCTTCGTGGGACTTCTCAAATAGAATGGATGCTTCATCAGGCCTCTCATTAAAGTAATAGGACGCCAGACTTGTCATCGCCGTTAATGTGTCAGGATGATCTTCTCCCAGTAAATTGATCCACGACTTCAATACAACCTCTTGCAATTTGAGAGCATCATCCCATCCTCCTTGATTCGAATATGTCAAAGCGAGATTCGCCATTGCTCTCAATGTGTCAGGATGATCTTCTCCCAGTAAACTGATTCGCGACTTCAACACGACCTCTTCAAGCTTGACAGCTTCCATCCATCTCCCTTGATTCCGATATGAGGACGCCAGATTTGCCATGGAATAGAGAGTTTGAGGGTTGCCACTTTCAAACAACCGTCTACAGATTTCCAACACATTTTCTCTCAGTATGGTGGCATCCTTCAATCTTCCCACAAGTTCGAACGCCTGCCCAAGGTCAGACATTGCAGTCAACGTCTCGACGTCGTCGGTCCCTTGTAGTATATCGAGAATGTTCGCAGCCTCTCCAAGCAACTCGACTGCTTGTTGAAAATTTCCATCATCTCTCAGAAACACGCCGATGCGATGTAACAGCAGACCGAACTGGTGCGAGTTTGGCGGATGAAGTGACAACAACGGCAAGACCACTTGATCCTTGAACCTTCGTTTTAAATCGCGCGTTTGGCTGTCTCCATAATTGGAATCGGGAAATGCAGAATCGCAAAATCGAACGACTACCTCTATCATCGTTGAGAATAGCTCTGGAGGCATGTCCTCTTGGATTACGGCTTGGACTAAACGATGTATTTGAATCTTTTCTCCGTTATTGCGTTCCCGCTGGATAAGGGAGAACCGTTCAAGTTCGGCCAAGGCATCGTGGAACCTTCTTTCATCCAAAATAATATCGCGCAGTTCATCGTCTAATGCTTCCTTCCCAGCCTTCAAAAAATCGGTTAATATTCCGTCGGGATTCAAAAATGACAGGAGATGAAGGAGTTTCGTCGCGTCTTTGTTGTTGCGCTCGATTTGCCAAAAGGACAAATGCCATGTGTTGGAAACTGAACTCGCGTAGAAAGGACGATTTCCCCTCGACAGTCTTGAGTGATGTACTTTCCGATCTTTGCGATAACTAGGAAGGAATTTAAATATGTCCCGCAGGGCTTCACGGATATAAGCCGCAGCTTGCTCAATTGCAAGTGGAAGGTACCCGAGTTCTTTGACAATCTCGGCGGCCACAGCATTAGCTTCCGGTGTTTCGCCGGCTGCACCAAGTCTTGAGCGACAGAGGAGGAGGTCGATAGCGTCATACTCTTCAAGTCCACTGACCTCAAGACCCTGCGCAGGGATATGGTCACAAAATGAGTTCCTGGTCGTGATCAATGTGTGTCGACCTTGTGACCGATCCGGGAGGGAATTTCCGATAACCTCGATTTGGTCCAGATTGTCAATTACCAACAACCAACTCTGGTGCAAATTAAGCCACTGCAAAACCCTTTGGGCAAGCTCTGAGGGATTGAGATGTTGAGTACTTTCCACACACCGCGTTCGACGTGCGATGTCTTGAAATCCCGCAAGCACAGTTGCTTCGCTCACTGCATTAATCCAATAAATTCCGTCGTAGTCAGATCTATGAGAATGCGCATACTCTATGGCGAGTTGCGTCTTTCCAACACCACCGAGGCCATACAAAGCGACTCGATGATTCCAGGAAGACGGGGCTATATCGCATAACTTTTCGCGCAGCGCAGTGAGCAGACTTTTGCGCCCAGTAAAATTTACGTTTCTCGGATACGGGACCATGAATTCGTCGTGTAACCGAGTCTCAGCATCTGTCCTTCACGAGCAAAGTCTTGACCAAGTTCTAAAACGTTATTAAGGTACATGCAAGATTCGGAAGGAATTACCATCTGTCCGAAATTCAGCGCCGAGTGCGAATAGTGCAACCGTGGAATTGAATTCATCTACCGCATTCGCTAGCCTTGTGTCCACAGAAATTAGCTCTTCGTTGCCGACCCGCTCGATGTTCCCTAAGCGATCAGCAAGTGCCTCTGTTGACCAATTACCCAGTACTACGAGTTGACTCAATTCGTGGCTGATGTGAACAGCAAGATACATTAATGCCGCAGAAAATACATCCATAGTTCTGTTGATTACTGCCTCCGGCTGAAGTTCAGAGTCCGGAAGCTGACCAATTGCGAGTAGTTGCCCGAGTTGATGGGAAATGTAATCCAACTTCTTTTCTACGTCCTTTTTCGTCGCAAGTTCAAGATCTGCAATCTAGCCAATGAAAAAGGGTCCAAATTGAAACTACCGTGACTAAAATGAAGAATCCCACACATAGCAAGCCGTAGGGATTTGTCATCGCAATCTACAAGATCAGTGAAGGGTTTCTCCGGTGGAACTACATTTGGCACTTCTTTAGTGACAATTAGAGCAAAAGGAATGGTTGCGGTTAAAATTGTTTCAGTTATGTGCTTGCTCTTGGACCACAAACTTGAGTCTTTAAAAGCACCTTCCCGTGCATCGAACACTCTCTTAATATCTCCGAGCAACTGGGGGATCGAGATATTCACCTCGTCAAGATTCTTGAAATCGGGATCGGGAATATCGAACGCTTCCCAATTTTCTCTCGGAGATTTGACTGATTCATTGAGTTGTTCGATTGCTTCTGTGTACCGCCTTTTCATCCGCTCTCGGTCGCTAAATGACGCGAGCCCAGGATCGTCTTCGGTGAGAGGGCCGGTTGTAGAAAGCTTTATATATTCCCAAAGGGGTGTCCAGTCGACCTCCTTCACCAACTCGGGCACATCATGGCTTGCACTCTCCTATGTTTCGTCCACTGGAAATTGACTTTCAAATTGTTGCAGGCGCCCCCGCATATCCTCAAAATTTAGACTAACATACGACAAATTGTCACTTCTTTCCTGAATAACAGAATCGCTGATTGTATAAATCAGCGAATCGAGAGAATCTCGACTAGGTTCCAGCAGTGCCAACATAGAAAGGTTTCTGAGATGAAAACCGATATGCTTTTGCAGTCTCTCCGACCTATCGAGGTAGACGTAGGTGTCGTCTGCTATTTCGTACAAGTTGTGAATATTCCTTAAATCCAAATGAGGGGGGGTATTCCAAAATAGACAGAACTGGAAGGGGAAAAGGGATTGGCGTTTCTGAGTCTCGATAAAAAAGGAAAGTTGAGACTTCGGGATTGAGTCAGAATGCTCCTCAAGGAGATGGGATTTGAATTCTTCAGCCGAAGAAAAGACTTTTACCAAAGATTGATTGTGCGCGGCAGTACAATGCCATTCGTAATGGTGGGATTGCTCGTGCGAGATCCACGCCTCACGTGTGTCAAAGAGCTGATCGAATTGAGAACACTCAGGCGTTATACAGGAGTAGGGTCGAAGGTCGGAAAGGAGATGCTTTCTGTATGTATGTTAGCTGGCGTTCAAGCAAGTGTTAACCTCCACATCTCGTCTTCTCTGGCACTGGCCGGAAGAATATAAAAGCATTGATAGCACTCAAAATCCTTCCCGATCGGGTTCTTTGGGAGTCCTGGGAATGTATATCGCCCCACTATTTCGGTTTTTGTTGGGCCATCTACGTTTGGGATGTTTTCTTGAAGATACCCAGGCTTCAGCTCGGTTGCGAACGTATCGAAAGTTTGTTCAGTGAATCTACTTTTTGAGGGCCTAGGGGGTGACACTCCAACGACGGTCTTACTTTTTGTCGTTATCGAAGCATTTGCACGGACTGACATTGGTAGCAGCGGTTCGCCTTCGATAGACGGTTTCTCTTGTGAAGCAAAAGGAACGTAAGACATATGTCTTTTGTGCGCTCTCTGATAATAAAACTGCTGCCGGCGCATGGAGATGACATCGGTCAAGCGAGTGACAAGCCATTCTGGGAGTAGATGGCCTCTAGTCAAATACTGGCGCAGAAATTCCTTGAACGCTGGCAAAACGTCGTGCCCGGCTTCGTCTTTCTCCACGTAACCTGCAGCTCTAGTTAAGCGAAAATTTCGAGAAGACGTTCTGATGAGAATGGAAATCTCAAACAATTTGTCGATGGTTGTGGTAAGCTTGAAGAGGACTTAGCAACGACTTGAGGCTCTCTTCGGCAGTATATGGGGCAAATGAATCAGTCTGAGAGTCTGTGTCACTGCCAGAGTGGAGAGGGGTCTCATCAAGGTCGCCGTTTAACATCAGTGTTGCTAACACATCAGGTCATATTAACAGGTACTGAACCATCAATGAGACTTTGTTTCAGGTCTTCCAACAGCGACTTGATGTTGTGACGCAGGTACTCCACGTTTTTTACTCTCGAATCAAGGGACGCCCTTCCACTACTTACAGCTCCGATGTTGTTTGCCCAGGTTCTAAATCGACCAAGCTCCTCGTTTACCGCCGCAATTGATAACTGATTTTGAAAATGGTCGGCTTTGCTGAGGGTGTCAATAAGTTCTGTAAAACGCGTTTGACAGTCCAAGCCGAGCTCGGAGATTGTTGTTGAGTGTTCCGCCGGACGCTCGTCCATTATCCAGGTGGATCCAGAGGACGGACGCCTTGTCAAACTCTCAGAACAAAAGTGGTGATTGAGCATTGGCTAGCCAATCAATATCCGGTTCTGGAACACGTGATCAAAGGAAGTCGTTGATTCGACACTGCGTCTTTGCTTTGTTCGTAAATTTTGCCCAGCAAGCAGTATAATCTACCATACTGACAAGATGTCTGGTTTCGAAATCGCTGGCATCGTTCTAGCTGTAATACCGCTCGTTTTAGACGCCGTCAAAGATTATCCGAAAACTAGCGTTGGCAAGAAAACTCGCACCTTCTTGCAAGCCGCACAAAAACGACGAGAATTCGCTAGTGAGCTGCTGTCTGTGGGTACGGCGCTTCGAGGAGTCATGATCGATATCTTTATGCGAGTCAATGTCTCATTGACACGCGCGCAACGTGAAGCCTTGACAGGACCGAACGTCGCTCCCGCGACGTTCTTCGAAGTATGGAACGAGGTATTCGACAGCAACCCGGACGAGATCAGAAAGGACCTCTGCAGTACCATAGAGGACATTCGTCCTGTGTTGCAAAATACCGAAGAAATATTGCTTGATGTGGTGGCGCATACAGAGATACCCCAGGATGAAGGAAGAGAGCAGTTGAGAAAGATCATGGAAGAGAACAAGGACGATACCTTCGCGATTAGGAAGCACTTGAGCAACAGATTTAACTTTGCAAAATCGTCCCTTAACCGCGATAAACTTGTAGGGCGGATGAAAGAAAATATCGATGAACTCAAAGAGCTCGTCAAAACCCAGAAAAAGATCGACGATTTCCGTGCTGTAGGACGGGTGAGCGAATGGGAGAAATCTCACACTCCGTTCCTGGAGAGGGTCCGAGGTTACTCCGATGACCTGTATTGCGCGATATCGGGTATTTGGCAATGTATGTGTCACAAGTCACCTGCCGCTATGCTAAGACTCGAGAAGCGGGAAACCCCTGCAGATCCGAAAGCTGCCGACTTACGCTTCTCTCTTATCCTCACGTTCGAACACTCTTTACCAGAGGCTCCAGACATTTGGACATTCCGGGAGACTAAAGTCTCTGTGAAGCTCAAGTGAGCCAGCCCGTGTTGGTTAAGTCTAATGCTTTCTAGGAGCAAGAGAAGGCTTAGATTCGCCAGTTACGACCAAGAAGAAGTGGCCGAGCATTTTGATCCCCCGCCGCCCGTTGTCAATCTTTGCCAGTCCCTGGCTTCCTCACAATTGCAGAGGGACACTTTACGATTCGTGCTACATGAAAAGGTGTTGTTGATGGGAACAAGCCCCGAGGATCGCGAAATGCCCGTCGAAATTGGGCGAGACTGCATTTCTTTGTTTAAACTGCTTGACTGTGCTTCGAGGTCACCAAGTCCCTCCACTATACTCAGCAAGGACGACTGCCTCCCTCTTGCTATTATCATTGCGTCTTCTCTGCTGCAGCTACATGCGACCCCTTGGTTGCCGGAGTATTGGTGTACGCGATCCATCTATTTCGCCGGTCAACTGAACGAACAATCCGTCGACATGAAATGTCCGTACGTGACGACCAAAATTGGGAAGCCGAGTCGGGCGCCTCAAGCAATTGTCAACTTCGGTTATCACAAGGATCTTGTAGCTTTGGCAATCGTATTGCTGGAATTATGCGAGAAGAAATCAATATGTGGCTGGTATGAACGAAGGTTTGGGACGAATTTACCTACCGATATACAAGGCAAAGCTGCAGCTGCGTGGTGTTGGTTCGAAGAGGACGCCTCAGAGAAAATGACAAGTAACTACGCTATTGCGTTCACATCTTGCCTAGCCCCGCACACTTTGGGAAGGTTTCCTCCGAAGAGGATGACGCTCACCGATGAATCCTTTCGAGAAGCAGTGTATCGCCATATCGTCCTACATTTAGAGAACGATTATGACGAGTATACTAGACAAATAACTGTCTCTACTCTGCGGTCAGTATGATCAAAGCTATGTTAACTTTGGCCTTCCAGTTTGTCTGGCGCGAGAAGCAGTGTTCTCTGCAGAGTCGAGTATGAAGACCAGTTTTGATGAATTATATGCGAGTGTGAGCAAGTTCATTGTATACGTAGGACCGGGTACATCTCGTACGCTTCCCATAGTTAAGCCATATAAGCGAAATTGATCGCCAATAAAAAACCAACAAAACTGTTGAAGTAGATGTGTGAGCGAGTGAATTGTCTGATTGAGATGTGGCTACAGACTTGGCTTTATATACTTGCGGCACACAGCGCTGACGTCATTCTAACAAAAACCGGCTCCACCACTGCCAGTTCTAAACAGAAAGTCCTATCGCCCAAGTATTATATCAACATTGCTCTCACAAAATTGGCTGTTAAGTTCATTTTTTATGAACTGCTGTGGTTTTGAAGCAATACCAAGTTGAACTCTCATTTTCGCAATTTTTAATGTTAGGTCCAGATTGAAATCGATTTTTTAATATGGGGAAAAAACCACCAAAAACTTGCAATGTTTTGCTGCCTCATGTTTGGTTTCCAATCGGAATTGCGTGCGATGTCGGGAAGAGCAGTTAAAGTTTTCCCAGTTTCCTCTCACACCA
>Ga0335072_10009433_pt1 | contig 14073 bp, 10 predicted proteins | sample Lox_Sample_21_FD_206725 | JGI IMG/M metagenome (GOLD analysis project Ga0335072, IMG submission 206725) | Soil microbial communities from Loxahatchee National Wildlife Refuge, Florida, United States - Lox_Sample_2.1 | ecosystem: Environmental > Terrestrial > Soil > Wetlands | place: USA...
ACCTGTTGAACAAATGGGGTCTGGAGCGCGATGCTGATCCGCATCCGAATGTGCGCTTTTGGCAGGTGAGGCTCGAGAATCTCAGCGGTATTGGGGTCGTGATCTATTCCGTCACTATGACGGTTGGCGCAATCGATTGGGTAATGTCGCTCGATCCGACGTGGTACTCGACCATTTACGGGTTCTTGTTCCTGGTTGGCCAGGGCTATTGCGTATTAGCGCTCGCCATCATCACGGTGGTCCGGCTTTCCGAAGCAGAACCAATGCACACCGTCCTGCGCAAGACGGAGCAGCATGATTTGGGCAAGTTAGCCTTCGCCTTCGTCATGCTCAACATCTATATCGCCTTTTCCCAGTTCCTGATCATCTGGTCGGGGAATCTGCCGGAAGAGATTCCCTGGTATCTCGATCGTCTTCGTGGTGGCTGGGGCGTCATTGCCTCCCTGGATTTTCTTTTTCACTGGTTCATCCCATTCACGCTGCTCCTGTCGCGAGATCTCAAGCGGAACAAGGATCGCCTGGTGCTGGTCTGCAAAGTCATGATCTTTGCCCGGTGTTGGGACATGTTCTGGCTCATTGAGCCGAATTTCGCCGACGCCCGCCGCAACCTGCATTTCAGCTTTGGGATCCTGGAGTACATGACTGTACCCGTGGTCGTCATGAGCATCTGGGTCTGGTACTACCTTCGCGAATTGGAGAAGCGGCCGCTGATCCAGACCAACGATCCTCACCTGGAAGAAATCCTGGAGGCCGACCATGCCCACGCATGATCCGATCGAGCCCGAGAAGCCAGGGGTCAATTCTCCCGGCTTTGAAGTTACGGACGTCAATGTCAACGGGATTGTGGTGTTTCTCGCATCCCTTTTTGCGTTCGTCGGCGTTTTCTTTGTTTTTTGCTTTGGCATGGGCAAGGTGATCAATACGGCCATCATCAAAAGCGATGGCCCGCCGAACAAGTGGAATCAGATCGGCAATGAACCGAGAGCAAAGCGTGAGGACCTGACCTCAAATGCCGTAATGGAACAGCAGCAGTTGAACCAGATGGTGCAGCGCTTCCCGACTCCGCGGTTGCAAACCGACGACGGCAATCTGGACATCGCGGAATTGCACGCACGGGAAGATCTGTTGCTTAACCATTACAGTTGGATCGACCGTGCGAGCGGTAAGATCCGCATCCCCATCGATCGTGCGATGCAGATCGTGGTGCAGCACGGCCTTCCGGTGGTTCCAATCGAACAGACGGAGCCCCTAATGGCAGGTGATAAGGCTCCGGCGATTACAGCGCCGCTGACCGATGGTTTCGCCCGCACTGGCTACGAGCAGCAATATCTGGAAACACTGGCGCAACAGCGTTTGCGGGGAGAGAAGCCTGGCGAGCAGGCCACTCTGGGGTCGAATCGCTAGCAGCTTTCAGTACCCTGCTGGGACTTCGGCTCAAGCGATACCATGAAGGTGGGAGTAGTAGAGGTTTGCAGATAAAGGGCACAATCCGGTTCTTGCTGGCGGCGGCGATGCTCTTGCCGGCGGTGAACTGGGTGTCCGCCCAGGTGACGCCGTACGGCGAAAAGACCATGGGCGACCCTGCCCAGGATCACCTGCCCGATATTCTGAAGGCAGTCAAGATTGACCAGCGGTTGGGCCAACAGCTCCCTCTGGACGCAACTTTCCGTGACGAGACCGGCAAAACCGTCCGCCTAGGCGATTACTTCGGCAAGGTTCCGGTAATCCTCTCGCTGGTCTACTACCAGTGCCAGATTCTCTGCATGGAGGACCTAAATGGGCTGGTGGGCGCCTTGGAGATGGTCAATCTGACACCCGGCAAAGATTTTCAGATCGTCATCGTAAGCATCGATCCGGCTGAGACCCCGGCAATTGCCGCGGCCAAGAAGGCTGAATACGTAAAGCGGTATGGCCGCCTGGAAACCGCAGCCGGATGGCACTTTCTCACCGGGGAGCAGCCTTCCATCAAGGCGCTGGCGGATGCAGTTGGGTTCGGCTATGTGCGACTTCCCCAGCCTCCGGGCAAGCCGGTGATGTTTGCGCACGCCAGCTCGATCGAGGTGGTCACGCCGGAGGGCCGGATGGCTCAATACTATCTCGGGGTCGAGTACTCGCCTCGGGACCTGATGCTGGGCCTGGTGGAAGCTTCGCATCACACCATCGGCAGCCCGGTGGACAACATTTTGACTTACTGCTATCGCTACGATCCGAAACTGAACCGGCACAGTATGCTGGTTGCCCGGATCGTACAGGCAGGCTGCATGTTGACGGTTCTGTGCCTCGGGGGCTTCATGCTGGTGAATTTCCGCCGGGATTTTAAGGGTAAAGGGTAACGATGCATATAAGTCCAGTGCTGTGGCAGTTTCTCGTTCATTGGCTGACGAATTCTGCCCTTTTTCCGCCGGAAGCCTCGGCTATTTCGCCCTACATGGACGCTTTCTACTTCTTTTTGTGCGCGATTTCGGCCGTGGGGCTGATCGCTGTCGCGATCCTCGTTTTCGGCTTCTCCATCCTCTACCGCAAAGAGAAGAGTCCCGTCGCTACTCAAATTGAAGGTTCCACTCTGCTTGAGGCGACCTGGACGATCATCCCCCTGGCGCTGTTCATGATCTGCTTCGTCTGGGGAGCGCTGCTTTACTTCCGCATCTACAACCCGCCAACGAATGCCATGAACATTTACATAGTTGGTAAGCAATGGATGTGGAAGGCCGAGCACCCGGGCGGGCAGCACGAAATCGATTCCTTGCATATCCCAATCAACCGCCCCGTCCAGCTGACAATGATCTCGCAGGACGTATTTCATAGCTTCTCCATCCCCGCCTTTCGGGTTAAGCGGGAAGTGATTCCCGGCCGGTACTCGACGGTTTGGTTTGAAGCAACGGCGACGGGAACTTATCATTTGTTTTGCACCCAATATTGCGGAACGGATCACTCTGCGATGATTGGGGAAGTTGTGGCCATGACCCCTGACGACTATCAAAAGTGGGCTGCCGGCAGCACCAGCGGTGCTTCACTCGCCCAAAATGGTGAACGGCTGTTCGCCAGCCTGGGTTGCAATTCCTGCCATTCGGGCGAGGCCACGGCACGCGGCCCCAACCTTTCTCAGGTGTACGGATCCAGGCTGCAATTGGCGGACGGATCGACTGTTACCGCGAATGACGCATTCCTGCGTGAAGCCATCCTGAACCCTTCCACGCACGTGATGCAGGGATACGCTCCGATCATGCCTACCTATCAGGGCCAGGTCAGTGAAGAAGGCCTGATCGACCTGGTGGAATACATCAAGAATCTGAACTCGAACTATCGCATTCAGCAGACGTTGACGACGAGTCAACTTGCTCCTGGGCAGGCCGGCGCGTCCAGTTCCGGTACGCCCCAAGTCAATGGGCCCGCGAGGGCGGGCCGGACGGCACCCAGTGTGCCTGGGACGGTGAACCAATGAGTACCATTGTCACGCTTCCGAATCAGGAGGAGGCTCGGCTGCCCAAGCTGAGCTACCTCAATAGCGAGTATGGCCTTAAGAGCTGGCTGCTCACTGGCGATCACAAGCGGATCGCCATGCTGTACCTGATCTCGATCACTTTCTTCTTCTTTCTCGGGGGCGCCTTCGCCGGCGTGATTCGCCTTGAGCTGTTGACACCGCAACCCGATCTGGTTGCGTCGGATACATACAACAAGCTCTTCACCATGCACGGCGTCATTATGATCTTCCTGTTCCTGGTACCGTCGGTTCCGGCAACTGTTGGGAATTTCGTGATCCCCATCATGGTTGGGGCCAAGGATCTAGCCTTTCCCAAGATCAACCTGCTGAGTTGGTATCTGTACGTGGCCGGCGCCTGCTTCCTGGTGTACGCACTGCTCAACGGTGGCGTGGACACTGGCTGGACCTTCACTACCCCACTCAGCACTCACTACTTAAACACTCACGTAATAACCGCGGCCATGGGCGTCTTTATCGCCGGGTTCAGTTCGATCTTCACCGGTCTCAACTTCATCGTGACCATTCATCGCATGCGCTGCCCGGGGATGACCTGGTTTCGCCTGCCGCTATTCTGCTGGTCGCACTACGCCGCCTCCATCCTGATGGTCCTGGGCACACCGGTCTTGGCCATTACCCTCGTCCTGGTCATGCTCGAGCGAACTGTTGGCATCGGCGTTTTCGATCCCACCAAAGGTGGAGATCCGCTGCTGTTCCAGCACCTGTTCTGGTTCTATTCCCACCCGGCCGTCTATATCATGATTCTGCCCGGTATGGGAGTGATCTCAGAGGTCATCAGCACCTTCTCCCGCAAACGGGTTTTCGGCTACACCGCAGTGGCCTTTTCGTCTGTAGCCATTGCCGTGTTCGGATTCTTCGTCTGGGCCCACCACATGTTCATCATGGGCGTTTCCAATTATTCAGCGCTCGTCTTTTCGTTGCTGACGATGCTGGTTGCCGTGCCTTCCGCGATCAAGATCTTCAACTGGGCGGCGACGCTCTATAAGGGCTCGCTCACGTTCGAGACCCCGATGCTCTACGCCTTCGGCTTTATGGGCTTGTTCACCATAGGCGGGCTGACCGGCGTGTTTCTGGGATCGCTGGGCATGGACATCCACCTCACGGAGACCTACTTCATCGTGGCCCATTTCCACTTCGTAATGGTCGGCGGAATGCTGATGGCTTACCTCGCCGGAGTCCACTTCTGGTGGCCCAAGATGACGGGAAGGATGTACCCCGAGTCCATGTCGCAATTAGCGGCGGTGACGACCTTTATCGGGTTCATTCTTACCTTCTTCCCGCAGTTCATCGTCGGCTACCTCGGCATGCCGCGCCGGTATCACGCTTATCCGCCGGAATTCCAGGTACTGAATGTCCTGTCAACAGCAGGTGCGACCGTTCTGGGAATTGGCTACCTGCTCCCCATGCTCTATATGCCCTGGTCCTTGAAGTACGGTAAGATCGCGGGCAGTAACCCATGGCAGGCGACCGGCCTCGAGTGGCAGATTCAATCTCCGCCCCTGACCGAGAATTTTGTCGACATTCCAGTTATGGACCACGAAGCGTACGACTACGAATGGTTAGCTCATAAGACTGAACATGAGGTAACGACTGTTGGATAGCCACGCGATCGTCACCGGCCAAGAGCAACACGAGGAGCACGAAGAGCACCCGGCATATCTCCGCCACCATTTTGTTACGGTGGAGCAGCAGCGGGAGACCGCCAGTTTCGGCATGTGGCTTTTTCTACTCACCGAAATCATGTTCTTCGGGGGCCTCTTCATGGCCTATTTGCTGTACCGCAACTGGTATTACGACGCCTTTGTGGCGGGCAGCAACACCCTTGGCATCGGCCTAGGTACGACCAATACAGCGGTCCTGATTCTGTCCAGCTTCACCATGGCCATGGGCGTCTATTCCGCGGAGACCCGCAACCGCAAAGGCCTGGTGACTTTTCTGAGCCTTACCATCTTGTTAGGGCTGGTGTTTCTAGGCATTAAGAGCAAGGAATACCACGACAAATATGTGGAACACCACATCCCGGGCGCAAGCTTTAGCGTGGAAGACTTTGTCCATCCCGCCGACAAGAGAGATGTTCCTCTTGCCCCGGATATGGCGCAACATGCGCAGCTTTTCTTCTTCCTGTACTTTGCCATGACCGGGATGCACGCGCTCCACATGGTGATCGGCATCAGTATCCTGTTCTTTTTGCTCTACCATGCCTGGCACGGCGCTTACACCAATGGGCATACTTCGACCATCGATAATTTCGGGCTCTATTGGCACTTCGTCGATATTGTCTGGATTTTCCTTTTCCCGCTGCTGTATCTCATCAGCCGCCATCCGTTGAAGTAAAGGAGGATCCTTATGTCGACGCCCACAGAACACGAACATCACGTAGTCGGTCCCAAGACCTACGGAGCCATTCTGGCTGCATTGCTGGTGCTTACCGCCACCACGACCGGTGTGGCCTATCTCGACATGGGTGTCTTCAACCCGATCGCGGCGCTCGGGATCGCCTGCCTTAAGGCTGTCCTGGTCATTCTGTTCTTCATGCACATCCGTTACAGCTCAAAACTCATGATGCTCACCGTGGGAGCGGGTTTCTTCACTTTCATCGTGCTCATTACTATGACGCTGTCGGATTACATCAGCCGCAACTGGGGCCTCTGGTAAGCGCCTCCGCGGCGCGAAACTCCAGGTTCTGATGTCGTAAGCCTGTCCTTTTTGCCCTCAAGGACAATTCGGTTTCAGTTTGTTGTATTTCCAATGCAAAGCCATGAAGCTGAGCCTGCCGGGGCGGCGACTCGTGGTAGCGTAGGCTTGGTCGGACGAAGATTCTCTCCATGAGTTCCGCTGCTGAAAACGAAGAAACGCCGGAGGCGCTGCGCAAGATCGCAGCCAATCCCAGGGTTCTGGTACGGCGTGGAGGCGCTCCGGCGCCCCACGGAAAGTGCGTTGTTTACTGGATGCAGCGTGCAGAGCGAGCGCTCGACAACCCCGCGCTCGATGTTGCGGTGGAGACCGGGAACGCGCTGAACCTGCCGGTACTCGCTTTCTTCTCCGCCATCTCCAATTTCCCCCATGCCAACCTTCGCCACTACGCGTTTCTGAATCAGGGCTTGGTAGATATCGAAGAAGATCTGCAACAGCGGCAGATCGGATTCGTTGTGCGCCGTCCGCCTAATAACTCTTTACAAGCTCTACTGGAGGAAGTGAGCGCGGCCATGGTGATCGGGGATGAAAATCCCTGCCGCGAGCCGGAGCGTTGGCGCCGGGTTCTGGCGAATCGCCTGCGGATTCCTTATTGGACGGTCGACGCCGATGTAGTTGTGCCCTCGGGCCTCTTCGAAAAGCGGATGTATGCCCTCCATATCTTCAAGCCGAAGCTTTTCGCCGAGTTGCCAAAATTTCTGATTCCGCAGCGAGAGCTAAAACCGGACCGGCCATGGCATCCGCCTCATCAGCTGGAGTCATTCCCCGTTCGGGAAGATGTGACGCATGGGTGGACTAAGCTCGACCGCTCGATCGGTCCGGTCGAGAGCTTCACCGGCGGCACGCACGCTGCTGTCAAGCGGCTGCATGAATTTGTGAAGCACGACCTGGCCACTTACGACAAAACCCGCAATCACCCCGAAGTCGATGGCACCAGCCGCCTCTCGCCCTACCTGCACTTCGGTCATATCGGACCGCTTACCATCGCCCTGGCCGTTGAAAAGGCTCACAAGGAGGGCAAGGTCTCCCAGGCGGCCCGGGATTCCTACATCAACGAATTGGTCGGCTGGCGGGAGCTGGCAGTCAACTTCGTAAAATTCACGGAAAATTATGACTCTTTCGACTGTGCCGAGCCCTGGGCGCGTAAGACGCTCATGGAACATGCTCGCGACAAGCGAGAGCATATCTACACCATCGAACAGCTCGAGCGGGCTGAAACCTATGACGAACTGTGGAATGCTGCCCAGCATCAAATGGTGAAGTTTGGATGGATGCACAATTACATGCGCATGTACTGGGCCAAGAAGATTCTGGAGTGGTCTCCCGACCCGGCAAAGGCATTCGATACCTGCGTTACCCTGAACGACCGTTACTTTCTCGACGGGCGGGACCCTAATGGATATGCCGGAATCGCATGGTCGATCGTGGGAAAATTCGACCGCCCGTGGTTCGAGCGCCCCATTTTTGGGACTATTCGTTACATGTCAGGCGCATCGACCGGCAAGAAGTTCAACTCCAAGAAGTACATCCAGAGAATGTCCCAGGACTTCACCCAGATACCGTTTTGGGCTCAGGAATAGCCCTATGTGCTATTTTCAGAGCTGATTCTGCCGTTCATGTTCCCCCGCTGGACGTAACAAGATTCGATGGAAAACATCCGCATGGCGAAATATCTGATCACAGGAATAGCCGGCTTTATTGGATCATCGCTGGCCAGGGCCTTGATAGACCGTGGCGAAGAAGTTCGAGGGGTGGACAACTATCTCACCGGCAAAGCTGAGAACCTGGATGGGTATGAACACCGCATCGACTTTCGGGAATATGATTTGCGTGACGCGGCCGCGATGCGGGTCGCTTGTGAGGGAATCGAGTACGTCCTCCATATCGGCGCGCTTCCGTCTGTTCCACTGTCGGTCGAAAAGCCGGAGCCCAGTCATCGCTGCAATGTGGATGGGACCTTCAACGTACTTGAGGGGGCACGCGCCGCGGGTGTGAAGCGGGTTATCTACGCCGCCTCGTCTTCTGCCTATGGAGACCAGCCGATCCTGCCCAGCAAGGAATCGATGCGGCCCATGCCGATTTCTCCTTATGCCGTGCAAAAACTTGCCGGGGAGTATTACATGAGCAGTTATTGGCAGGTGTACGGACTGGAGACGGTGAGCCTGCGATATTTCAACGTCTTTGGGCCGCGTCAGGGAGCCGGCTCGCCGTATAGCGGAGTACTCGCGAAATTCATCCAGCAGATGCTCACGGGTGTACGCCCAACCATCTTCGGTACTGGTGAGCAAGGCCGCGATTTCACCTATATCGACAACGTCATTTCGGCCAACCTGCTGGCATGCGAGGCGCCTGCGGACAAGGTGGCCGGCAAGGTTTTCAATATCGCGTGTGGCGGCCAATACAGCCTGATCGAGGTTTATCGGCTGCTCGCCAAAATGATCGGCTTTGAGCCTACTCCGGTATACGCGCCCGCGCGAACGGGAGACATACTGAATTCCCAAGCCGACATCTCGGCTGCTGCCGAAGCCTTCGGCTACCGTCCTTTGATCGGAGTCAGGGAGGGTCTCGAAAGAACCGTGGAATGGTATCGCGAGAAGATGAACCTGCCGGTTGCGAAGACGCGATGATGGCGCCTGACGTAGCACACCTGGGTTTGTCACAGTGGTTGTCGCTGGTAGAAACACGAGAACTTCGCGTGGGAATCATCGGTCTTGGCTACGTAGGCCTTCCGCTGGTCCTGCTCTTCAGCCAGGAAGGATTTCGCGTCACAGGCTTCGATATCGACTCCGCGAAGGTCGATCGGCTCAACCAGGGTGAATCCTATATCCACCGTATCGAGCCTCACGACATACAAAGTGCCCAAGGCAAGGGCTTTCGCGCGACTGCGGATTTTGCCGATGTTTCGGAAGTAGACGCAATCCTGATCTGCGTGCCCACCCCGCTCAGCGACCACCGCACGCCGGACATGAGCTACATCACCGCGACGATGGACTCAATTGTCAGGCATCTGCGGCCGGGTCAATTGGTGGTCCTCGAGAGCACCACCTACCCGGGTACGACCGAAGAGTTAATTGCGCCGGCAATCGAGCGTGCGGGCCAATTGAAGATCATCCGCGAAACTATGAATTGCGACGGCGTCATGGTGGCGTACTCCCCTGAGCGGGAAGATCCCGGCAATATCAGCATTGATCGGCGGGATATCCCTAAGGTGATCGGGGGCCTGGGGACCATTGCAGCGGAGGCCGCGGCCGCCCTCTACCAGGCCGCGTTTCGCCGCGTGATTCGCGTATCCAGCCCGGCCGCAGCGGAAATGACCAAGCTTTTGGAGAATATCTATCGCTGCGTCAATATCGCGCTGGTCAACGAATTGAAGCTGCTTTGCCTGCGCATGGGCATTGATATCTGGGAGGTGATTGGAGCCGCGGCCACGAAGCCCTTCGGATTTCAGCCCTTTTATCCTGGTCCCGGGCTCGGCGGCCACTGCATACCAATCGATCCTTTTTATCTCAGCTGGAAGGCAAAGGAGTTCGATTTCAGTACCCGTTTTATCGAACTGGCCGGAGAAGTCAATGAGGCCATGCCCTATCACGTGGTGGCGGCTGTTGCCTCCGCGCTCAACCAGCGCAGTAAGCCGCTCAAAGGAGCGCGAATCCTGGTGCTGGGGCTGGCATACAAAAAGGATGTGGATGACCTGCGCGAATCGCCGTCACTCTCGATTATCGAGATGCTCCAGCAGGAAGGAGCAGTCGTCAGCTACAACGATCCTTATTTTCCGACGGTCGGGAGAGGCAGAAAATACAACCTCAATATGCAATCGCAACCCCTCGAGCATCTCGGGGCTTACGATTGTGTCCTGATCGTCACGGATCACACATCGTACGACTACTCGCGCATCGTAGACGAATCGCAACTGGTCGTAGACTCGAGAAACGCAACTCGCGGCCTGGTTTCTGAAAAGATAGTTCGCTGTTGAGATCGCGTTGGCGGCACACAATGTTGCAACAAAAAGTTCTCCCGTTTTCGTCTCAGTGTTGGCCGAAGAAAAAGGACCCATCACTCGTGGAAGGGATTCCAGGCGTCCCGTTATAACAGTAGGCATTTTTCTGGTAGATCGCGTTCTTCGAAATCCAGGTTCGGCTGGCGCCTACGATGTTGACAAAACAGTTCTTCGGGCTGATTGAGGCCACAAGCTCGCTGTTTCCCTCGACCATCGCACTGTCTGCGTTCTCAATCTCAATGTTGTAGGGAGTCCTGCTCGTGGTGGTGAAATAGTTGTCGCGCACAACCGGGCCGTACGCCCGGTACCCGCTACCCGCATTGGGAATTCCGAGCACCACCTGACGGGGCGATTGCTCAAAATAGTTGGCCTCGATCACCGTCCCACGGGACCGGGTCAGGTCGATAGCCCCTCCGTTCAATTCAAAATCGTTGCCCATATAGAGATTGTTCAACGCTTCAGAAAGGCCATGGCCAATCACGGGAGTATCTTCGATGATGGCCCACTGCGCGTTGCCGGTAATCTGGTTATCGGTGACGTGCATGGCATTGGCTGCGTACGGTGAGCCGTCCACAGATCCTCCACATTGAAGCGGCTTGCCGCCGCACAGCGTCGGAATTAGGCGGATACCATTCTTGTTGCCGGAAATGAGATTGTCGTAAATGTTCGAACTGTTCGTTCCCTCAACCAGGATTCCATCGCCGCCGGTGAAACCCCTGATCACCATGTTGCGGATCGTGATGCGATTCGTCGGCAGGGTGTGGATCCCGGAGGCTGCATGCGGATTGCCCTGGAGCTGAAAACCCTCGATGAGTAACTGCGAGAAACCCTGGAGATCCTTGATTGGTGTAGAGATGGCGTCTCCGGTTCCTGTGTAGGTGAGGACAGCTCCCGGATCCCCGGTCAGCTTGTATTTCCCGAAAGGGTTCAGCTCCAGGCGAATGGTTGTCTCAAAGGAGTAGTTTCCGGGAGGAATATAAAGCGTGCATTGCAGTCCGCAGGACTTCAAGGCATGGTTGATGCGGTCTCCTATATCATTGCCGCCGGCGCTGTTCACCGACACCGGCCCTCGTGGAGAAGTAGCTGTCTGCCCGTACAGTGCCAAGGAGAGAACGGCGCCGAACAATAATGCTACGAATCTGTTGGAAGTACGACCTCTCAACCCAACCCTCCCTCCTACCAGATTCATTAGATCAGGTTCGGGATGGGTCGCTGGTGGCGTCTCCGTTGCAGCAGGAATCAGCCCTCCCATAGAGCAGATCGGAGACGCCGTCTCCATTCAGGTCCTGACTTGATCTCCGATGCCTCCCTCTACATTGAGTGCTGGGTTTGGCGTTGCAAATGTCTCTTGAAGTGTCGCGCTAGCGAAAAGACCAGCTTGCGCAACCGGATTCGTGCTCAGTGCCGTCGTTCCGTCCGGGAAGAAGATCGCGCCTGTCGGCTGACGCAAGGTTTGGCGGGTTCGAGGACGGGTGTGGCTGGACGGTCGCAGCGGTGGCCTCGGCCGGGCTGGCAACGACGGTTGTTGCGGCTGAGTTCTGGCCGACCTCCACTGTACTTGGCTTCGAAGTGGCGCGCTTCAATTACTCCGCGTTGGAAAGGGAATCAGGTTCATTCCTGCTGTTCTCCGGCGAAAACAATTTGCACTTGCCTCCGGAGGCCCTAAACTAAAGTAAGAATTAGAAAAAGGTCGATCCGACGGGAAATGAGGCTGCGTCAACGCAAGACAGCCATGCCCACGCAAAGGAGTCAATTTGGCAAGACGCGCCGGTCATGTGCCGGCTAGTCTCGGCTTTTAGGAATTATGGGTAAGCGTTTAGGTCTTCTCTTCGTGATCGCCTTGATCGCGGGTGCGGTACAGATTAAACTGCCGGTTGCTTTCGCTCAGTCCGCTGGTTCCGATACTTTCGATTGCCCATCAGGTGTTGTCTCTTCAGTCGACGGCAGTTGTGTCAGTGAAGAAGAGGCGCCCACTCAAGGCTTGGGTCAGTTGGGTGGGGCACAAGGTACGACGGGTACAGGGGGATATGGAGTTGGCGGTTCGTTGGGAAACCAATATCCAGGCTTGCAATCCTCCGGGTTGAACAGCAGGGTGCAGAGCATCGTCGACCAGGGCGGCTTGGGCAACTCAACGCAATCTCAACTCGCAGCGCTGGAGGAGTCCCGTCTGTTGGCTATCCGGGCGCCTTCCGCCCCGACCGACTTCCAATTGCTGGTTCGTGCTTCCTTGGGCAACCTTCTGCCCGTGTACGGGGATAGCCTGTTCCGCCAGGTACCCTCGACGTTCGCACCACTGCGCGAGATCAATGTCACTCCCGGGTATGTTCTGGGTCCGGGTGACCAGTTGGTGGTTCGCATCTGGGGGCAGGTGAACTTCAATGCCCAACTGACCGTCGATCGGGCAGGGTCAATCTACCTACCCCAGGTAGGGGAAATCCACGTTGCGGGCTTGCCCTTTGCCCAAGTCAGGCAACACATACACGATGCCGTCAGCCGCATTTATAAGAGCTTCGATCTGGACGTAGAGATGGGCCAGCTGCGCTCCATCCAGATTTTCGTTGTGGGCCAAGCCCGTCGTCCCGGAACCTACACCCTTAGCTCACTGAGTACCTTAGTCACCGCCCTGTTTGCTACCGGCGGTCCGGCCGTCCAAGGCTCTTTGCGCGACATCCAACTCCGCCGCAATGGCCAGACAATCAGCCACTTCGATTTGTACGATTTGTTGATTTTCGGGGACATGTCGAAGGATGCGGCCCTTCTTTCGGGCGATGTCATCTACATTCCTCCTGTGGGACCCGAGGTTGCAATCTCTGGCGACGTCCATGTCCCTGCCATTTACGAGCTCAAGGGCTCAACCTCAGTGGAACAAGCTCTTCAATTTGCGGGCGGCCTCTCGGCCACAGCCACGCGTGAGCGCGCATCTATTGAGCGCGTCGATGAACGCAAGAACCGCAGCCTCATCGACATCTCGCTGGAGGGCGCAGGCCTCGCGACGACCCTGCAGCAAGCCGACATTCTGCGGGTGTTGCCTATCTCCCCCCGGTTTCAGAATGTTGTCGTCCTACGCGGGAATGTTGCCCAAACCGGCAGATTTGCCTGGCGCCCGGGCATGAGGCTAAGCGACATCATCCCCGACAGCCAGTCGTTGGTGACCCGTGATTACTGGGAGCGAAGAAACCAATTGGGTTTACCCGGCCCTGAATTCAAACCTGAGTACACCACCAATCCCGATTACTATCCCCGTGATATCAACGGTTACCAAACCGGCTCCGCGCAATATGATATCAACGGTGTTCCTATTTTTAACGGACAGCCGGCAACGTCCATCCAAAACCAAAACCAAACCTCGACGGCCGGGAGGGCTGGGCAAACCTCCTCTACACCGCAAAGTAACGCGAACACGAGCCAGCAACCGGCAACTGGCTACGACCCAAATTGCGTTCCCAATGCTGTAAGTAATACACAGCAAAATCCGTACGGACAGACGCCTGGATCCACAGTTCAGGGGACGAACTCTCAGACCGGCCAACCGTGTACCACCACCACCGGTACTGGCTCGTTGGCCGATGAAACCCGTACATCGTCCGGCAACCTTCCCCGGCCGCCTCTGTCTATTGCCTTGCCGGTACCGGAAATTGATTGGTCCTATGCGGTTATCGAGCGCATGAATCCCCAAACCCTTGCGATTTCACTGGTGCCGTTCAACTTAGGTAAGCTGATTCTCGATCATGACCAATCGCAAAATCTGCCGTTGGACCCAGGCGACGTAGTGACCATCTTCTCCCAGGCCGACATTCGAGTCCCGCAGTCGCAGCGAACAAAATTCGTTCGTCTGGAAGGTGAATTCAAGCAGGCCGGCGTATACAGCGTTTTTCCGGGTGAA
>Ga0335072_10009434_pt1 | contig 14071 bp, 10 predicted proteins | sample Lox_Sample_21_FD_206725 | JGI IMG/M metagenome (GOLD analysis project Ga0335072, IMG submission 206725) | Soil microbial communities from Loxahatchee National Wildlife Refuge, Florida, United States - Lox_Sample_2.1 | ecosystem: Environmental > Terrestrial > Soil > Wetlands | place: USA...
GCTGCCCGACGTGCGGACATCGCTGGCGGCCACGGCCGCGTCCCGATGTCAGGGCTGACGCACTCACTGTAGGCGAGTCGCCGCCGAGCCCGTACCAAGGCGACTCGGTGGCTACTCGGTGGCGACTCGGTGGCGACTCGGTGGCGACTCGGTGGCGGCGTGCTGCGTGCTGGCGCCCGGCGGCGTGCTGCGTGCTGGCGCCCCGGCGGCGTGCTGCGTGCTGGCGCCCGGCGGCGTGCTGCGGGCCGGCGCCCCCGGCGGCATACCTGACGTCGCGAGTGGCGTCACCGCTGAGAGTGAATGACGTCATCGGAGCTTGACATGACGTCACAGATGACGGCATGATGACGTCATGGACCTCAGCGAGTACGCAGAAGAGCTCCGCCGGGAGCTCACATCCGTGACCCGGTTCGCCGGGGAGGACGTCTCCAGGGCGGCCGAGATGCTCTCGGAAACGCTGGACTCTTCTGTACGGCTCGCGCTGCTCGACGTCCTCTCGGCAGCTGCCGACGAGATCACGGCGAGCCTCGACGGGGCCACCATCGACGTCCGGCTGACCGGCACTCAGCCGGAGTTTGTCGTGAACGTCGCGCACCGCGGCGAGGACGCGTTCACCGATCCGGGCGACGCAGGCGATGAGGCCGGCAACGCCAGGGTCACGCTGCGGATCTCCGAAGGCCTGAAGTCACGGGTCGAAGCAGCTGCCACGGCCGCCGGCATGTCGGTGAATGCCTGGCTGGTCCGGGCCATCAGCCGCGGGCTTGAGGGTCCGCCGGGCGGCGGGGCTAGACCCCGGCAGCCTTTCCCGCCGGGCCGCCCTGGCTCCGGTAAGCGCTACACCGGCTTCGCCCGCAGCTAGCGCCCATAACCCAGAAGAGAAAACCCGACCAGAACCTCGCCACCGGCTTCACCGTATGAAGGGGCATTGTCATGACTCAGTGGGATTTCGCCTGCTCAGATCCGGTCGATATCAGCATCGACTCGTGGGTTTCCGGCGGCATCGTCGTCGCCGGCGAGCCGACCAGCACCCTCGGAGTGGAGGTCATCCCGGCTTACCACGGCGCCGACGTCGAGGACCTGCTCGAGCAAGTTCGGGTCGAGTACGAGGACGGCCAGCTGTACATCCGCGGCCCCCGAGCGGGCTCTTTCCGGCGCAAGAAGAGCCTGGACCTGACGATCAGGGCTCCCCAGGGCTCTAGCTGCGCCGCCAAGACGACGTCGGCTGACCTGACGGCCGTCGGCGAGCTGAGCGCGCTGTCGCTCCAGACCGCCAGCGGCGACCTGACCGCGGCCTCGGTGACCGGCGACATCGCCGTCCAGTCGGCAAGCGGCGACGTGATGGTCAGCCACGCCGGCGGTGACATCTCCGTCGCCACTGCCTCCGGCGACCTTCAGGCCGGGCAGGTCGACGGCGAGGCACGGATCAACACTGCCAGCGGTGACGTGGTGATCGGCTATTGCGCCGGGTCCGTCGCTGCCCACACGGCGAGTGGCGACATCCAGCTCCGCGCCGTTGCCAGCGGGCGCATCGAGCTGCACAGCGCGTCCGGCGACCTGCACGTCGCCGTCGTCCCCGGCATCGGCGTCTACCTGGACCTGGCCAGCACCTCCGGCAGCGTCCGCAGCGAACTCGACGCGGGCGAAGGCGACGAGAGCCACGGCGACGCGGCCGTGGAGATCAACTGCCGCACCCTGAGCGGCGACATCCGGATCAGCAAGGCCACGGGCGCATCAGCGCGACCGGCAACCACACCGGCGCCTGATGCGGCACGCGCCAGCCTCCCGGAGGCCGAGCCCCAGGACAGAAACGACGCCGACGCCGACCCCGCCGACCCCGACCCCGCCGACTCCATCACAGGCTCGAGTCCACGCCGCGAGCAGCGGCGCGGTTGGCGGCACGACTAGCAGCCAGACCGGACGCGCCATCAGGACGTCCAACCAGCACGAGGGGACAAGTCAGATGATGAATCAGCGAATGTTCGAGCAACTTGCCCAGCAGCATGTAGCCGACCTGCAGGGCCCGGCAACAGGCAGGTCGCGCGCCCCGCGAGCGGTCGGCGCACCGGTCATCGAGGCAGACGCGGCGTCCCGGCTTCCGCGAGCGCAGCACCCGTCGCTGCGAGAGCGGACCGGCTGGACACTCGTCAGTCTCGGCCTCCGGCTCGCCTCCCCGGCGAGCGCGGCCTTTCGGACCCGATGACCTCTCAGGCGGCGCTCAGCCCCGCGAGCACGGCGCTCAGCCCAGCGGGACCGAGGACCGCTCAGACAGCGCTCAGCCCAGCTGGCAACCGGACGGCAAGCCAGTCGGCGGACAACTCGCCCGAGGCGACGATCTCAGCAGGACCCGTCAGCAGACTGGCCGTGGCGCTTGGCGTCACGGCCAGTTTTCCGCCTGGCACCCGGACACTCCACGGACGACCGGCCTCGTTCTCCGCAGCGGCCCACTCCGCCGTAGGCCGCCCCGCTGCAGCGGGGTGCTCCGCAGGGGGCCACTCCGCAGCGGGCCACTCCCCCGCGGCAACAGCAGCCGCCACGGCCGACGCCACCGCACCAGTGCCGCACGACAGCGTGACGCCTGATCCCCGCTCGTGAACCCGCATCTCGATCTCGTGGTCGCCGATGACGCGGATGACCTCGACATTGGCGCCGCCAGTGAACGCCGCGGGCGCCAGCACTCGCGGCGCGGTCAGGTCGACCTCTGCGACTGGCTGACTGACCAGGCACGCCAGGTGCGGATTCCCGACGGAGATCGCCAGTCCGCGCGGCTGCTGGTCACCGAGCTGCACCCGACCCTCGCCGAGGACTGCGACCGGTCCCATATCGACCGTGAACTGGCCATCTGACTCAGCCCGCACCGTCCGCGTCCCGGCCCTGGTGGCAACCGGAATCTCCGGTCCCGACACCAGCCCGCCCTCAAGCAGATACCGGGCAAAGACGCGGATGCCGTTCCCGCACATCTCCGCCACACTGCCGTCAGCGTTCCGGTAGTCCATGAACCAGTCCGCCGCCTGGCCAGCCGAGTCGCCACCAGCTGCAGCTGCCCCGACCACCCGGAGCACCCCGTCAGCCCCGACCCCGAACCGCCGGTCGCACAAGGCGGCGACAAACTCCGGCGTCAGCTCGATCCGCCCCGCCACATCGGGAATGATCACAAAGTCATTCCCGGTGCCGTGCCCCTTGGCGAACTTCATAGCCCCGATGCTAGCCAGGGTGCTGACCCAGCTGAGTAAGCGGTCGATGGCAGGCGACTCTGATGCCGTTTCGTGTGGCAGCAGAGTCACCCTGGTGTCGGCCGCGATCCCTCCTCGATCACGGCTAGCGCCCGATCGGGAAGATCCGGACCGGCCGCCACCCACTGCACCCGTGGATCCCGCCGGAACCACGACTCCTGCCGCCGGACGAACCGGCGCGTGGCCAGGACGGTCTGCGCTGCCGCCTCGTCTTCGCTCCAGTCGCCGGCCAGGTACTTCAGGACCTGCGCGTAGCCGAGGGCGCGGCTCGCCGTTCGCCCCTCGCGCAGGCCAGCTGTCTCCAGGCGGAGGACCTCGGCAACCAGCCCGAGTTCCCACATCCGTGCAACCCGGTCGGCAATCCGCTGGTCGAGCTCGGGACGGGGCATCGCCACGCCGACCTGCACGACTGGGTAGACCGCCTGGTAGTCCGGCAGCGTCGCGCTGAACGGCCGTCCGGACAACTCGATGACCTCGAGCGCGCGGACTACACGCCGACCGTTGCTCGGCAGGATCGCCGCCGCGGCGGCCGGATCGAGCTCGGCCAGTCGCGCGTGCAGAGCGCCGGGACCGGCATTCTCAAGTTCCTTCTCCAGGCGGGCGCGGACGTCAGTATCTGTGCCGGGGAACTGCAGATTGTCGATCGCTGCCCGCACGTAGAGTCCGGAGCCGCCGACCAGGATGGGGGTCCGGCCGCGGGCCCGGATGTCGTCGATGACCTGGCGTGCCAGCACCTGATATTCGGACACGCTGGCCGCGCGGCTGACCGGCCAGATGTCGAGCAGGTGGTGGACGACGTCGCCGCGCTCGGCGGGTGTGAGCTTGGCTGTTCCGACGTCCATGCCCCGGTAAAGCTGCATAGAATCGGCGTTCACAACCTCGCCGTCGAGCGTACGCGCGAGGGTCAGGGAGAGTTCGGACTTACCTGCGGCCGTCGGCCCCACGACAGCGATGACTGGCCGTAGCATTGCATCAGTCTGACAGGCGCAGGGTAGGTCCCTGCACAGGCGAGGCGGCCAGATGGCCGCCCAGCGCTTGGGGGAAATATGACGTACGCCGATGACCTCGACACGCCCGCTGCCGACGAAGAGCTCGACCTCGACGACGAGCTCGACGACGACGATTTCGACCCGGACGACGAGCTCGAGGACGATGACGAGTACGACTTCGACGAAGACGAAGACGAAGACGAAGACGAAGATGACGACGACGACGACTACGCGGACGATGACGACGAAGATGACGACGACGACGAGTAGCACTACCGTGCCGCCGAGGGCTGTCAGCCCGGCGGCAGCAGCCTCGCTCTGCTGAGCTGACTCAGATCAGCTCGGGCCTACGAGCGCAGCGCTGGCATACCCAGCAGAACTGAGCGCTCCGGCTCCCCGCCTGCCGTGACAGGGTTCGCCCTGGCAGCAGGCTCACGTGCGGCCGACTGCCGCAGTTCCCACGCATCGCCGCCGCGCGTGCGCCGCACGCTCAGCGGCGCGCCGTCCGCGAGCAGGTAGTGCGGCGACGCCGCAGTCACGACAGTGGTGATCACGTCGCCGGGCCGCGGAGCGGGCTCCGCCGGAGTGAAATGCACGAGCCGGTTGTCGCGCGCCCGGCCGGACATCCGGTGCGTCGCACTGTCCTTGCGGCCCTCGCCGTCGGCCACGAGCACCTCGACCTGGCTGCCGGTCAGCTTCTTGTTCTCCTGCCAGGCCACGTCCGTCACCAGGGCCGCCAGCCGCTCGTAGCGCTCCGCGACGACCTCGGCGGGCACCTGATCCGGCATGTCCGCCGCCGGCGTGCCCGGCCTGATCGAGTACTGGAACGTGAAGGCCCCGGCGAAGCGAGCCTGGCGCACCAGGTCAAGCGTGTCGGCGAAATCGCGCTCGGTCTCGCCGGGAAAGCCGACGATGATGTCGGTAGTGATCGCAGCATGGGGCATCGCCGCTCGCACCCGGTCCAGGATCGCCAGGTACTTGTCCCGCCGGTAGGCCCGCCGCATCGCGCGCAGCACAGCATCCGAGCCAGACTGCAGCGGCATGTGCAGCTGCGGCATCACATTCGGCGTCTCGGCCATGGCCGCGATGACGTCGTCGGTGAAGTCCCGCGGATGCGGCGAGGTGAATCGAACTCGCTCCAGTCCGGCCACGTTTCTGCACGAACGTAGAAGCTTCGAGAACGCGAGCCTGTCGCCGAAGCCCACGCCGTAGGAATTGACGTTCTGGCCGAGCAGCGTGACTTCAAGCACGCCGTCGGCCGCGAGGGCCTCGACCTCAGCGAGCACGTCGCCGGGCCGCCGGTCTTCCTCGCGCCCGCGCAGGCTCGGCACGATGCAGAAGGTGCAGGTGTTGTTGCAGCCGACCGAGATCGCCACCCAGGCCGAGTACGGCGACTCGCGGCTGGCGGGCAGCACCGACGGGAATCGCTCAAGCGACTCGAGGATCTCCACCTGAGCCTGCTCCTGCACCCGCGCTCGCTCGAGCAGGACCGGGAGGGAGCCGATGTTGTGCGTGCCGAAGACGACGTCGACCCAGGGTGCCTTCTGGGTGATGACCTCGCGGTCCTTCTGGGCGAGACAGCCGCCGACCGCGATCTGCATGCCGGGATGGGAGGTCTTGACCGGAAGCAGGTGCCCGAGATTCCCGTAAAGCCGGTTGTCGGCGTTCTCGCGGACCGCGCAGGTGTTGAAAACGACCACGTCAGGCTCGGCGCCCTCGGCCGCGCGCCGGTAGCCTGCCGCCTCCAGCAGGCCGGCCAGCCGCTCGGAGTCGTGCATGTTCATCTGGCACCCGTAGGTGCGGATCTCGAAGGACCTCTCTGCAGTGCCGCCGGCCATGCGCACAAGGGTAGACGCCTCGCGGCGCAGCGGTGCCAGCCGCAGGTCAGCGCCCGGTCAGCCGCGCCGCGACGACACCAGAGCGGCCGGCAGGCCCGAGTGTCCTGATTCGCCGCTTCCTAGGGTCACCCGGTAGGGCACCATATGCGTATGACAGACAGCGGAAACGAGGCCGCCGTCGCCCCGGCACCACACGACGGCGCGGCAGAAGAAGAACTCAGTACCCAGCCTGCACTCCCCGCTGTCCCGTTCGGCGAGTGGCCGTCGCCCATCTCGGCCGCCGAGGTGGCGAGCGGCCAGGTCCGGGTCTCCGCGCCGACGGTCCTCGGCGGCGATACCTGGTGGCAGGAAGGGATCCCCGACGAGGGCGGCCGCGTCACGGTGATGCACAACGCCGGCGGCAAGCAGAGCTCGCTGCTGCCCGGACCGTGGAACGCCCGAACCCGCGTGCATGAGTATGGCGGCCGGTCCTACCTGCCGATTCCGCGATCGGCGCTGCCCGGCGGCCGCTCGAATTCTCGCGGTTACCAGATCCTCTTCGCGCACTACAGCGACCAGCGCCTCTACCTGACCAGCGCCACAGGCGACTCGCCAGTCCCGCTGACGCCCGATCCGGAGACCGTGACCGCGGCCTCCGGCTCCGGGACGTTGCCGGCCTGCGGCTTGCGCTTCGCCGAGTTCGTTCTCGCGCCGGACCGCAAGGAAGTCTGGTGCATCCAGGAACGGCACGACGACGGCGCAGTGACGCGGGCGATCGTGGCAGTGCCGCTCGACGGCTCCGCTGTTGAGAACGCTCACGCGATCCGGACACTTGTCGACGGTTCCGATTTCTTCGCGTTCCCGACGCCGTCGCCAGACGGCAAGTGGCTGGCCTGGATCTGCTGGAACCACCCGCACATGCCGTGGGACGGCACCGAACTGCGCGTGGCGCCGGTCGAGGGCGGGGTTCCCGGCAAGGGCCGCCTGCTCACGGGGAGCCAGCGCGAGTCGGTACTCGCGCCGCTCTGGCGTGACAACACCAGCCTGTACGTGGCGACCGACTGGCCAGGCTGGTGGAACATCTATCAGCTCGGCCTCGGCGGCGAGCCACCGCTGGCGCTGTTTCCCGCGGACGAGGAGTTCGCCGGCCCGCTGTGGCAGCTCGGTGCCCGGCCGTTCGCGCTGCTGGGCGACGGACGCCTTGCCGTGGCGCACGGTGCCGGGCCGGCTCGGCTCGGCATCCTGGACCCCGAGTCCTTCGAGCTGAAGGACCTGGACACTCCGTACGCGGAGGTCGCCTTCGACCTGTCCGCCGACGGCGACTCGATCGCCGCGGTCGCGGGCGGCCCGGTGAGCTGGCCGACCGTGATCCGGGTCGAGGCCACGACCAGCAAGACCGAGATTCTGATCCGCGACCAGCGCGACCTCCCGGACGAGCGCTACCTCCCGGTCCCGCAGGAGGTGGACTTCGAGGGTCCCTACGGCCAGGTCGTCCACGGCCTGCTCTATCCGCCGGCCAGCCCGGACGTGACGGGCCCCGACGGGCAGCGGCCTCCGTACGTGGTCTGGGTGCACGGCGGCCCGACCTCCCGCGCGTCCGCGGTGCTCGACCTGGCGAAGGCGTACTTCACCAGCCGCGGCATCGGGATCATCGACGTGAACTACGGCGGATCGACAGGCTACGGCCGCCAGTACCGGGAACGGCTGCGCCGGGAATGGGGCATTGTCGACGTCCAGGACGCGATCGCCGCCGGCCGCTGGGTGGCTAGCTCGGCCGGCGCGGACCCGGCGCGGATCGCCATCCGCGGCGGATCGGCCGGCGGCTGGACGACGCTGGCAGCTGTCACGACCGGCACCCGGCGCGGACGTGTGTTCAGTGCCGCGGTGTCGTACTACGGCGTTTCCGACCTGCGGGGCTTCGCAGACACGACGCACGATTTCGAATCGCGGTACCTGGATGGTCTGATCGGGCCGTTGCCCGGGTTCGAGGTCACCTACGAGGAGCGGGCGCCGGTCGGGCACGTCACGGACGCGACCTGCCCGATCCTGCTGCTGCAGGGACTCAGCGACCCGGTGGTGCCGGCCGCCCAGTCGGAGAGCATCGCCGCAGATCTCGCCGCGCACGGGATCAGCTACGCCTACATCGCGTTCGAGGGCGAGTCGCATGGCTTCCGCAAGTCGGAGACGATCATCGCCGCCTACGAAGCCGAGCTGTCGTTCTACGGGCAGGTCCTCGGCTTCACGCCGCCGGGCATTCCCGCGATCGAGCTGACGACCGGCACGGCCGGCAAGAAGGGCTAGCGGCTAGCGGTCGGGTTCGACCTTCGCTAGCGGTCGGACTTGACCGCCGCTAGCCGACGGGCTTGACCGCCGCTAGCGGGCGAACTCGATCGCCCGCGACTCGCGGATCACCGTCACCCGGATCTGGCCCGGGTAGGTCAGCTCGTCCTCGACCCGCTTGGCCACGTCGCGGGCGATGACCTGCGCCTGAATGTCGTCGACGTCGCCGGGCCGCACCATGACCCGGATCTCGCGGCCCGCCTGCATGGCGAAGACCTTTTCCACGCCCTCCTGCGCGAGCGCGATGTGTTCGAGGCGCTCGAGGCGCTTGACATAGGCCTCCAGCGACTCGCGCCGGGCACCTGGCCGCGAGCCGCTGATCGCGTCGGCTGCCTGAGTGAGGACAGCCTCGACTGTCTGCACCTCGACCTCGTTGTGGTGCGCCTCGATGGCATGCACGACGTCCTCGGACTCGCCGTACTTCCGGGCGATCTCGGCGCCGATCAGGGCGTGACTGCCCTGCACTTCGTGGGTGAGCGCCTTGCCGATGTCATGCAGCAGAGCGCATCGCTTCATCAGCACCGGATCGAGTCCGATCTCGCTGGCCATCATGCCAGCTATGTGCGCGGACTCGATGAGGTGCTTGAGGACGTTCTGCCCGTACGACGTGCGGTAGCGCAGGCGGCCGAGCAGGTTCGTGAGCTCCGGATGCATGTCCGTCACGCCGACGTCGACCAGCGCGTCCTCGCCGGCCCGGACGCACAGCGCCTCGATCTCCGCGTAGCTGCGGTCGTAAGCCTCCTCGATCCGCTGCGGATGGATGCGGCCGTCGAGCACGAGCCGTTCGAGGGTCAGCCGGCCGACCTCACGCCGGACCGGATCGAAACACGACAGCAGGACCGCCTCTGGCGTGTCGTCGATGATGAGATTCACCCCGGTGACCGACTCGAACGCGCGGATGTTCCGGCCCTCGCGGCCAATAATCCGCCCCTTCATGTCGTCACCGGGCAGGTGGACAACCGACACCACGGACTCGCTGGTCTGCTCGCTTGCGACACGCTGGATCGCAAGCGTGATGATCTTGCGGGCTCGTTTGCCGCCTTCGCGCTGGGCCTCTGCCTCGATGTCCCGGATGATGCGGACTGCATCGCGCTTGGCCTGGTTCTCGATGCCCGCGATGAGCTCAGTCTTGGCTGCCTCGGCCGTCAGCCCGGCGACGCGCTCGAGCTCGCTGACGCGCTCGGCATTCAGCTGCTCAAGCTCGGACTTGCGAGCGTCGAGATTCGCCGACCGCTCTTCGGCTTTGCGGGCGAGCTCGTCCATGCGCTGCTCGCGCTCGATGAGCCGGTCCTCGCGGCGCTCCATTTCGGCGCGCAGCCTGCGGGACTCTTCCTTCGCTGTCCGGACTTCGGCCTCGGCAACTTTCCTCGACTCGGCTGCCGTTGTCGCGACGTCCTCGGCCCTGCCGACTATGGCGGCGGCTTTCTGCTCGGCCTGTTCCTTCAGCTCGGCGGCGTATGTGTCGGCGTCAGCCTCGAGACGCGCACGGTCGGAGTCGGTGAGCCGTGCAGCCACCGCGGCTCCTTGGGGGCGGGCTGACGGCACGCCGCCAGTCCGGCGCAGCAGCACCACGACAACGGCCAGGGCGCTTATAGCGGCCAGGCAGCCCACGATCACTAGTGCAAGCACAGCCCCGCTGCTATTCAAGACCGCCCCTCTCCGCCCGGCCCGTGCGTCCTGGCCCGCGCGTCGCTCGCAGTGTGCAGGCAGGTATGCCTGCAGCGAGGGGTCCTGCCCGAGCTACGGCTGCCGACACGGCGCAGCACGTACGTGCTGCTGCTACCTCGGGGACTGCGCATTCTCGGTGCTGCGCAGGCTCCGATGCCGCGAGCTAGTTGAGTCGCAGATGAGTGTGCCGACTACGACGCGACCACACAGGCGCCGCGACCGGGTGCTCTCGATCCGCGCGAACGTCGCCTGCTGCTGCGCAGGCCACGAGCGCTAGCTCAGTGCCGCACTCTCCTTCCGGTCAGGGCACCACCGGTCCGCTCAGCTGGCGACACCGCCACTGCTGAGCCGGGCCGGAGCCCGCCTGCTCGTCCGTCTACTCTCAAGGCCGCCGACGGCCTGGCCAGACACCGCCGCCGTTGTGCCATTCCTATTTGTGAACGACTTCACACGCCGAACTTCGTTGCACGGAGCAGAAAACCTCGCTGCCGTGAGGCTAAGCGCTTATAACGATTTGAGCAAGCACGTGCGGATGATCTTCCTTCAGGACTCTGCATACCACGCACCGGCAGCCTCGCTGTCCTCGTCCGGCTCAGGGACAACTTCCCAGTCGTCAACAGAAACGCGGCCGCCAGCCGACTCGGCCTCCAGCGCCTCCCGGACCACGCGGAAAGCCAGGCCGGAGGAATAGCCCTTGCGGGCCAGGACTCCGGCCAGGCGGCGCATCCGCGCGGGAGCCGGCAAGCTCGCCGTGCTCGGCAGGCGCCGGGCGATCAGGTCCCGCGCCGTGGCGAGCTCTTGCTCCGGGTCGAGCCCGCTGAGCGCCGCCTCGATATCGTCCGCGGCGACACCGCGCTGGCGCAGCTCCGCACTCAGGGCGCGGCTCGCCAGCCCGCGGCCGTAGTGGCGGGAATCGACCCAGGCCCTCGCGAACGTGGCGTCATCGATCAGCTTCACTTCGGCGAAGCGGGACAGCACCCGCTGCGCGGCTTCGTCGGGCACTCCGCGCTTGCGAAGCGCACCTGCCAGCTGTGCCTGCGTCCGCGGCGCGCTCGTCAGCAGCCGCAGGCAGATCCGGCGGGCGGTCGCCTCCGGGTCAGCGTCCGGATCGAGGTGCTGCTCGCGGCCGCCGCGCGCCCGGGCCGGGCTGCTGGCAGCGCGGCCAGTGCCAGCGCGGCCAGCGTCAGCGCGGCCAGCGTCAGCGCGGCCAGTGCCAGCGCGGCCAGTGCCAGCGCCGTCAGCGTCAGCGCGGCCAGTGCCAGCGCGGCCAGCGTCAGCGCGGCCAGTGCCAGCGCGGCCAGCGGATGCCTGAGATCCGGCCTGGCGCTTCTGTGCGTCACTTGACCGGCCAGAGCCGGGGTCGACGCCGGCGGCCCGGCTCGCGCCTGCCAGGCCGCCGACGCCCGCTGATGACCCGGTGCGCGCACGGCGCCCGCGCTGTCCTGGCACCGGGCGGGCCTACTTCGTGGTCAGGGTCGTTACCGACGCCAGCCCCGAGCCATCGGCCGTACCCTGCTGCGCCTCAGCGTTGAGCTGAGGGCCCACGCCGAGCTTCTCCTTGATCTTCTTCTCGATCTCGTTGCTCAGGTCCGGGTTGTCGCTCAGGTAGTTCCGGGCGTTCTCCTTGCCCTGTCCGAGCTGATCGCCCTCGTAGGTGTACCAGGCGCCGGACTTGCGGACGATCCCCTGCTCGACGCCGAGGTCGATAAGCCCGCCTTCGCGGCTAATACCGTGGCCGTACAGAATATCGAATTCCGCAACTTTGAATGGCGGCGCGCAATTGTGCGCGACCACATCCTCGGCCACGAGGTTGTGCAGCTCTGCGACTTCGACGTCAAATGTCCTTGACTTGCGGCCAGGTAGAACATCGACGATCCGCGAGAACCACAGATCATCGGCCGTCAGTTCTCCGAGGAACGAGTCGTCAAGCGCATCGGCTAGTGCTTCAACCCGGTCGCGGCGCATACGCGAAGCGCCGAGGACTGCCTTCATCCCGGCCCGCGGGTTTCCCGCACGCTCACCGATCAGCTGAGCAGCCAGGGCCGCCGTGACCCCGCGCTGCTCAAGGTGAGCCAGGATGGATTGCGCTAGCTTCGGCGCAAGGTAGTTGTGCTGCGAGCCTCGGTAACGGCCATCGAGCTTCGCCAGTTCTCGCGTAAGCACTTTCCCGCGAGGTCCCCACATAGGGATCCCCGCAGCGAAGGCGGCGACATTGTCGACGCCAGACACCCGAACCTCCCATATCGGGCGCCTAGAGATGATATAGCGTCCATTGATAAGACCACCGCGCTGGGTACGGGGGTCACGAATCTTGACAGTGCTTCCGATGCCCCAGCGGAGCAGAAGCCAGTGGATCTGATGTGCGAGTTGCTCCGACGTTGTCGCAAAGCCTACCCGCAGCCCTCCGGTCTGTTCCCGGGAGACATATCCATCACTCTCGAAGATGCCGAAGATCAGATTTCCTATGACGTCTGCCGAAACGTCTGGGGCGAAGAACGCCGCGGAAAGCATCTTCTCCCAGGCTAGGTGACCGTAAATGCCAGCCCAACGGCAGAGCTCAAGCACGCCATTCTTCTCACCGGGGCGATGAGAAATGGCGACGGCGATTTCATGTGATGTCGGCTTAACCTCGCATCCCATGGTCTTGACGATCCGCGCCACGTCATCCTGCAATGGCCGGGCAGCGTTGATGAACTGAATCGGAGTCTTGCCGCCAACATAGCCATCGCCGATGAGGTAGCCAAGGAGTCGCGCGTGATCAGCGGGGATCGGATCTTCCGAGCCGAAGCCCATAAATGCTCTAGGCCTAGCCACCCGATCTCCACGGCGGAGATTCTCAGCGGCTCTCCAGCCTTCTTCGGTCATGATCTCGTGATCAGGCGTCACCCAGAGCTCAGTCCCATCGCGCAGCCTGAGCCCGATCACTTCTTGCTCACCCTGGTCAAACCAGGACGTCACTGGCCGCACATGCAAGGACCCGTTCTTGTCTGTCGCCACGACGTGAACCGGGAGTTGCTGGTCAACGACTTCCTCGATGCGGCACGTGTGGCCAGTAACGGGGTCGAAGATCCGCGTACCTTCAGCTAGACACTTGTTCTTGACGACCTTAACGCGAGTTCTGTTTCCGACTGCATCCGTTCCGTCCTTCAGAGTCTCGATCCGGCGAATGTCGAGCCGAATGGACGCATAGAACTTCAACGCTTTACCGCCGGATGTCGTTTCTGGCGATCCGAACAAAACCCCTATTTTCTCCCTAAGCTGGTTAATAAATATTGCCGTGGTCTTCGTCTGGTTAAGCGCGCCGGCAATTTTGCGGAGCGCCTGGGACATCAGCCTGGCCTGGAGGCCGACATGGCTGTCACCCATCTCGCCCTCGATCTCCGCCTTCGGGACCAGCGCGGCGACCGAGTCGATGACGATGATGTCGATGGCGCCAGAGCGGATCAGCATGTCTGCAATCTCCAGCGCCTGCTCGCCGGTATCTGGCTGAGAGACCAGCAGCGCATCGGTGTCGACACCGAGCTTCTTCGCATAATCCGGGTCGAGCGCGTGCTCAGCGTCGATAAATGCGGCAATGCCGCCGACCCTCTGCGCATTAGCGATGGCATGAAGCGCCAGGCTCGTCTTCCCCCCGCTTTCCGGTCCGTATATTTCCACTATACGGCCTTTGGGGAATCCGCCAATTCCGAGCGCAACATCGAGCGAAATGGAGCCAGTAGGAATTATCTCGACTGGCGTACGGGTGTCATCGCCGAGACGCATGATGGCGCCGCGGCCGAACTGCCGCTCGATCTGCGCGAGCGCAGTCTCCAGGGACTTGTCCCTGTCGCCGCCGCCAATGCCCTTGCCGCTACCCGACCTGTCGTTCGGTGCCATCTGAAGCTCCTGTTGGAGAAGGAGGGAGAGGCCCTGGAGCGAGCCGCTCGCGTGCGCGTGGTCTATCTCCTGCGTCCGGCCCCGTGACTCAGTCACTGTGACTGAGTCACTGTGCTTCGATCACTGTGCTTCGACCACAAGGAGCCGGCCG
>Ga0335072_10009435_pt1 | contig 14070 bp, 12 predicted proteins | sample Lox_Sample_21_FD_206725 | JGI IMG/M metagenome (GOLD analysis project Ga0335072, IMG submission 206725) | Soil microbial communities from Loxahatchee National Wildlife Refuge, Florida, United States - Lox_Sample_2.1 | ecosystem: Environmental > Terrestrial > Soil > Wetlands | place: USA...
TCTTGGATGCCGGGTTGGAAAAGTAAACACTCTGGGCAATGCGAACCGGATCCGCGCCCTGACGAACCAGGTTGCGTGCCAGTTCAAAGGTATGTGCGTCGGTGCCCTCATAGCAAAACGACCCAGTATCGGAGAGTACCGCCGTGTAAAGGCAAGTCGCCATGTCCGGGGTGAGGTCTACCCCGGTAGCGTCAGCTAGTTGGTAAATAAGTTCCGCAACTGCGCAAGCGTCACTGTCAATCCAGTTCACGTGCGCAAAAGTCCGGCCGCTGGTGTGGTGGTCAATATTGATCAGGAAACGATTCTCCAGGCCATCGAGACGGGTGCGAGGAATGCCATCACATTCCAGCAGAACCACGGTATCGTAATCGCCCTCTACCTTGCTCAAGTGCCGGATCAAGCCGGCGCAAGGCAGCCCGCGATAGATAACCGGGACCCGGTCGCTGAGAGCCATATCGGCCTTCTTGCCCATCCGTTGCAGGATCATCCAGCAAGCAAGAACGGAGCCAATCGCGTCGCCGTCAGGGCGCGCGTGAGCGGTCACCAGGATCTGATTCGCCTTGGCGATGGAGCTGAGTACTTTGTTAATCGTCTCTTCGGATTGCGGACGGGATGGCATCATAGCCGGCGCGGAGCTGCTAATCCTTGGAGTGCGCGGACGTTAGGGATTTGCCGGAAGTGGGTTTCGCCTCCGTTTTATGTACTCCCCTCGTGCGACCCAGCAATTCGTCAATCCGCAGCTTCAAAGATTTCGACTTATCAATCTCGAACGACAATTCAGGAATATGGCGTACTCCCATACGCTCCAACAATTCGTGCCGGATAAAACCCCTGGCCGCGGTTAACGCCTGCAGCGTTTTTTCTTCTGCAGCCTCCCCGCCATCGACCGCGATGTACACCCGCGCCGACTTACCCCCGGGGTTCAGCACGACTTCGCTGACGTAGGCGGAACTGATACGTGGGTCGCCGAGTTCCCCCACAATCATTCCACTGATCTCTTCCCGCAGCGTCTCGGCAACGCGATCCCGATGGTACTTTCGTCCCCGTGCTTCCACCATACAAACAGTCCTTAGCTAAACCTGTTAGGTTATCAGAAAGCCCGCCCCCGACCTATTCCGGGCTCTCCTCCTCGAGAAATATGCACCACGAATCAATGACTTGCGCCCCCAGGTCATTGGAAATGCGGACGGCAGCATCTTCCACCTGCCGCATGAGGCCGGAAAGATAATCGCGGGACCGGGAAATAGCGGTTATCCCGATAGTGGCGGACTGCCAGGTGACCGCCTCGTCCAGTTCGGCCACAGAGATATTGAAGCCGTGACGCAGCTTCTCTTTGAGGCTTCGAACTACCTGTCGGCGGTCCTTGAGAGAGCGCGCCCGTTCGATTTGCAGTTCTAGCGTAAGGGAAACGATCGCCATCGTTTACGCCAGTGCCGTTTCCGCCGCTGCAACGAATTCCGCGGCCTGCATGGATGCCAGCGAGCTGCACTGAACCAAACCTCGACGGCACATATTGTCACCTCGCAGCTGCAACCACGGGGAGCACGCCGGTTGGTGGAACAGGCTGCTGCTGCGAGGGCCGGTCGGCCGAAAACGATGTGGATGTGCCGGCCCGAAGTATCCGATCGCCGGCACATCGTAGAACGAAGCCAGGTGCAGGGCAAAACTGTCGGGAGCAATTACCAGGTCTGCTGCGGAGATCTTCGCAAACAATTCCCGCACGGGACCCTGAGCGTAGCCCGCTACTCGTTGATTAGCCGCAAATTCCTTGATGGCTGCTCCCGCGCCGTGAATCACTATCGTGTGTTTGGGAAATGCCTGTAGTAAGCCCCGGATGATGTCGGTCCACTGTTCGTCGGTAAGCTGCCGTGCGCGCCAGCCAGCCTCGGCGGCGCAGTAAATGTACGGAGTTTCCGGGCGCAAAGCAGGCGGAAACGCATAGGCGCCGCGATAGGAGCTGAGTGCGTGGCCCCATCCCTTCAGGTCAAGCAGTTCGAGCTCAACTTCTGCATCATGCTTGTCTTCCGGAAAGCGAATCCTGCCCGGTTTATAAACCGATCTGACCAACGTAGAGAGCCACGGCCGTACGCTCCGCCATTCAGAATATCCACCCTCCTTGTAGAGAAGGCTGATCCCCTGAACCCATCCTGTCTTTTGTTTGCCCCGCATCAGCAGCGAGAGAACCAGCGTGGTTCGGCTGTCGTCCAGCGCAAAAACCAGGTCAGCCCGCGGCATGGCCAGCAGGGTGCGCAGTATTCCAACCTTGGAGTCGCCGTGGTCAACAACGGTCAGCTTCAGGCGCGAATCCACCAGGGGATAGACCTGGCCTCCTTTGCGATTCGTAATCACTCGCACTTCGGCATTGGGATAGAGCCGGAACAGCTCAAAGAGAAAAGGTGCCTTGAGTACGTAGTCGCCGAAGGTGCGAAAACTGAGCAGGGTAATGCGCTGGATTGCGTTCTCGGGCACGATGTTAGCCTTGGTAATTATAGTGCGCTACGTTTTTCTCGACCGTGACGGAGTTCTGAACCGCAAGATGCCCGAGGGCGATTACGTCACCGGCTGGGCGCAATTCCAATGGCTTCCCGGGGCGATCGAGGCCATTGCGCGCATGCACCGCGCCGGCTTGACATTGATACTGGTTACCAATCAACGCGGCGTTGCCTTGGGCCGCTTGAGTATCGAAGGCCTGGAGCTTATTCACCGCAATCTGCAGGCTGACCTGGCACGCCACGGCGCCCGGCTCGATGCGGTCTATTACTGTCCCCACGACAAAAACGAGTGCCGTTGTCGTAAGCCGGATACCGGACTCTTTGAACAGGCGCTGAGAGATTTTCCTCAAATGGCTGCCGGCAACAGCTTGGTGATTGGCGACTCTATATCGGATATAGAGGCAGGCCGGCGGTTAGGCATGAAAACCATCTTCATTCAGAACGAACCGGAACGCCAGAAACCCGGAGCGCGCGAAGCTGCCGCGCTCGCCGATGCATCTGCGAGCTCGTTGCTCGAAGCCGCGGAACTGGTTCTCAGAAGCTGGCATACGGGTTCCTCCGGCTCGCCTGATTCTTGAGGCAGACCTGCACGTCAGAGGTTAGCGGCGTAACGCCCGAGCCTCTACTGCTTCCTTGAGATGCCCGGCCACCTTACGTCCGTAGTTTAGCCACGTATAGCTCTCTGTCACGGTTGTCATTGCGGCTCTGCCGATGGAGCGACGTAATTTCTCATCCACTGCAAGTTGCCCGATGGCTTCAGCGAGAGACTCCGCATCGTTGACCGGAACATAAATGACGCTCTTTCCGTGCTCCAGTGGCAGGCCACAATTTTTCGTCGTAATGATAGGCAGACCGGCAGCAGCGGCTTCCATACCAGCCCGCGACGATCCCTCGGCAAAGGTGGGAAAGACAAATAGGTCCGAAGCGGCAAAGGCGGCGGCGACCTGCTCCAAGGGCGCGAAAGCCGTGTGTGTAAAAAACTCTTTGTCGCCCGTTTCCAGGCAGCCGGCGCCATTATCGAGGTTGCCCATCAATTGCAACCGAACATCGAGTCCGGAACGCCTGCAGCTGCGGATCGCTTCCAGCAAAATCCGTACGCCTTTGCGCACATCGAAATTGCCCGTGAACAAAATGTGCACCGGCCCGTCGATGCGATAATCCCGCTTCAGGTCGAAGAACTCCTCGCGCACTCCCAGGTAAGCAACCCGCACTTTGCACTCGGGATATCCCTGCTCGACAAAAGTCCTTTTTACGAATTCGGAGTTGACCAGGAGCAGGTCAGCATCCGCGCAATCGCGCAATACCAGCTTCCACAGGTCGGCGCGTGGATCGTACCCCGCGGGAAGGCCGAAACGGGCAAATTCATCGCGCAGGGCGCTGTGCAGAAACGCTGGGTGGGCGATGGAGTGATCGGTAACAATAGCCATGCCATTTTGACGCGCCCTCCGGATCGCGCCGGATTGGCCGGCTCCGCTCCGCACTAGCAGTACATCGGCATGATGGAGATATTTTCGGCTGCCCCAGGCAGCAATTCTGAACTCCAATCCGTAAGCCAAATCGAGCGGGATAACTCGAGTGCGTTGGATCAGCCTGATGAATGTGCCGGCAACCTCGACCCAAGCCACCGGCGTGACAGAGACGCCCGGAAGGCGAATTTGTCGGGCAGCCATCCGTCTTGCCAGGTTTCTTTCCCCCAGCAGGTTTCCCAGCCGATTGACCAGCGCAGTCTGATTGTCTTTCGGCACCCAACCAGTGAGGAAGTTGACTTCGACCCCGGCGGCGGCCAGGGCGCGGGCTGTTTCGTGGAAATGAAGCTTGCCAAATCCCGTGGCAACGATTGCTTTCAAATCCTACTCTTCAGTCTTCGACATCCACGCGGGATTGGTAGTAGTCGTTGTAGGCCCGGCCATAGTACTCGGCGTAATCGGAGGATTGCAGGTCTACTGCATTCAGCACGACGCCCAGCAGATGAGCCCCTGAACGCAACAGTATCTCGCTGGCGCGCGCGACGACATTTCTGGACGCCTGCCCATAGCGCAGCACAAGCACCACACCATCGCTGATAGAGACCAGCACGGCTGCGTCTGTAACCGTGAGCACAGGCGGTGTATCGATCAGGATGAAGTCATAGTTAGCGCGCAATCCCTCGACCAGGCGCTGCATCTGCAGCGAGCCGAGTAACTCGGCCGGCATCGGAGCGATCGGGCCCGCAGGAAGAATGTGGAGCGTGGGCACGGACGGCACTGTAACGATCGCTTCCTGTAGTGGCACCTTGCCGGTCAACACCGAGGTCAGCCCGGTCTTGTTGGGAATCCTGAAGCGAAGATGTACGGAGGGCCGTCTGAGGTCCGAGTCGATCAGCAGAACGCGGGCCCCATTGAGCGCAAATACAATCGACTCCAGCGTCGTCACCGAGGTCTTGCCTTCGGAGGGCTTGGCGCTGCTAATCAAGATGACCTGGGGCGGCGTCCCAGCGCGGGAAAGCAGGATGGTGGTTCGCAGGGCCCTGTATGCTTCCGCCAATCTCGACCATGCGCCCGGAACGGGCGAGGTCGCATCTCTGACAAACGTTTCCGGCGAGAGCAGCTTGGATTCGACCTGTGGAACGACGCCGAGCATCGGCAGCCCAAGTCGCTCCTCGATGTCATAAATCGTCTTGATGTTGGTGTCCAGCGCCTCGACCAGGAATGACAACACCAGGCCGATGCCAAGCCCGCACAACAAACCCAGTGTCAAATTGACGGACTTGCGCGGGGAGCTGGGAAAATCGGGTGGATCTGCGGGGTCGATACGGCGGATATTGGTAGAGTGCAGGCCTGCGAGAATGCCAGCCTCCTGCAGGCGTTGTTGCAACCCGTCGTATAGCGACCGATTGGCTTCGTACTCCCGGCGAGCCAGAGTGTACTCGACTGCTTTGGAATTTCCCATGTAAGCGGAGCCTTTCTCCTGGTCGAGTCTCCGCTGTAATGCATCCTGATTTTCTGTTGCTGCCTTTACTTCTTCCTGTGCCCGGGCGATGACGACCTCTTGCTCCCGCTTTATGCTCTCGCTGACTTCTGCAATCTCCGAGCGGACCTCCAGCAGTCGGGGATTCTTGGCGCCATATTTTGGGCTGAGGCTGGCCAACTCCGCCTGTAGGGATGTCAACCTCTCTTTCAGTCCCAGTAGCACGGAATCGCCGCTCAACGTCGCCAGCACATCCGACGGGGCGCTTTCCAGAGTTACGAGCCGTGCTTGGGAGACCAGCCGCTGCGTTTCCGCCTGCGTCAGATCATGGCTGATATCGACCAACCGGGAAAGCACGATACTCTGCGTCTGATCGATGCCTACCAGGCCAATATCTTTCTGTACTGTGAGCATGTGCTCCTGGCTGGCTTCCAGACGTTTCTTGAGGTCGCCCAGCTGCAGCCCGAGCCAATCTGAAACCTCTCGAGTGGCGGCATAATTCTGCGTGAAGTTGTGCTCCACGTAATTCGAAATCAGCGTATTGCAAATGAGTGCGGCCAACTCCGGATTACGAGCGGTAAAACTAAGATCGAGAATATTCGTGTGCCCGAAGCGTTCCGCTGCCAGGCCTCCTTCAAACATCCCGATCAGTGCGTGCCTGTCTCCGATTTTTGACAAGTCCCAGACATGATTCGAGCCCAGCGGGAGAAAATCTTTATTCTTATCAAGGTGCAGGCTTTGGATGGTTTTGAGTGCGAGGGTCGAGCTCTTCAGGATCGCAATCTCGGTGTCCAGCTTGGTGACGTCGATGTAACCGCCGTCATAGCCTCCGCCTGTGTCCATGCGGAATTGATCTGCCGTGTCCTGGGTGATCTCAATGTTGGCGGTGGAACGATATTCCTTAGGTGTGGTGGCGTTTTGTATGAACCCAGCGCCTACCCCCAGCATGGCGCAGACCAACACCAGCCAAAGGTATTTTTTGCCGATTAATAAGAAGTGGTGAAGCGTCTGGCCATCGTTGAATCCGAGGCTGAGAAAGGAGCGCTCGCGCTGGCCGGGTTCGCGATACTCAGGAAGTAGCGCCGGCTCCGAGGGTGGGGGATAAATACTCATGCGCTTGGTAGCTCACCGAATCGCCAGATTGAAGTTGCCGGGTGGCAGATGTCCGTCAATCTCTATCGCCTACTGCCGGAAAGTGGCCGCACCCTTCCCAGTAAAGTCTAGATTATAGAGCTCCGGTGGAAAGGCCACCAATCTTTCTCGCATCCCGAACCAGCCTGACCAAATTCTCTGTTAGCTCCGATACATCCGCGCCCGGATGGCCGATTCCACGGCTCCAGGATGGGTCAGAATGCGCTCGATCCGGATCAGGTAGCCCCGCAAAGTATCCAGGGCGGTCCAGCTGCGCCCATGGAATAGGGAAAACATGCGGTCGGAATCCGCTTTCATCAGCTCGCTGTGACGCTTCGACCCGGTAATTGACTTGCCGTGAATGCGAAACAGCGCCAGGTCGTAATTAAGGTATCTGATCTTGGAGCCCAAACGCACCATGTCCACCAGCAACTCCCCGTCCCAGCAGGAACGGTTGTTCACATTAAATCCACCTGCACGCTCGAAGGCAGTGCGGCGAAAAAATGTGGCCTGCTGCAGCCACGTCGCGCCTCCATAAAAATAGCGGTCAAGCGTGAAGCCCGCTGCACGGATGTGGCGAATGCGTTTGCCCTGGGAATTCACGATAAACCCATTTCCCATGACGATGTCGCATTCGGGGTTTTCGTCAAAGGTTTGTTGGACGGCTCGAATCGCGCCTGGAAGCAGCGCATCATCCGAATTCAAAAAGCCGAATATCTCTCCAGCGGCGCGCTCGAAACCTTTGTTTAAGCCGTCTGCAGCTCCCTGGTCGGGCTCAAAAACGATATGCCCGAGTTGGCCCCTATACGTTTCAATCAGTTCACGGCTTCCGTCCGTCGAGCCGGGGTCGACCACAATGTATTCGATCGCAGGGTAATCCTGCGTCAGAACCGAGGTGATGGCTTCCTCCAGGTACTGGAGCTGGTTGAAGGAGATGGTCACAACAGTGAATTTCATTTGGCGCATCACGACCGTGAGCTTGTCGAAGTTAGACTTTGCGAATCGATTACCTGGTATAGAAATACGCCTGAGTCGCGAATCCAACGGCTGCCGTCAAAGCGGTTTTTCCAGCCGCTTTGAGCACGCTGGGCGGAACAAAGACGATGTCATCCGGCTGCATCGTGATATCAATCTGTTTTCCACGAAGCACGGAATCGAGTTTGACTGTCTGCACCACGCGGGTTCCACTCCCTGAGTTTCTGAGCAGGAGAGTTTTTTGTGACCAGGAGGAGGGCTTGGTGCCCTGAGCCAGGGCAATCACTTCAGACAGTGTTGTGTGGTTCGATTCGCACAACGGAAAGGCTCCCGGCCTCCCCACATTCCCACCGACGTACACGACACCGCAGCGGCTCACAAGGATCGTCTCACCCGTTTTGATCTCCAGCTCGGCATTGTCGTTTTCCCGCAGGGTAGGATCCCAGAGCACGGTCGTGGGGTTTTTCATGGAGCCGGAAGCGAAGATCTCGATCACATGTCCGGCCGAATTGGTGATGCCTCCAGCCTCAGTCAGCATGTCTATCAGTCGCTTCTTCCCCGCCAGCGTGTAAATGCCAGGATTCTTGACCTCACCCATCACCGTGACGCTGTAACCGAATTGTTGCGTGGTGACGATTACGTGTGGATCCCGCAGTATCTGGTTTTGCTCGAACAGCCGGGCGATCGCCTTCGATGCTTCGATTGAAGTCATGCCCGCGATATGAAAGAGCCCTGCGTATGGGATCGCGATCAGACCGGCAGGTGAGACGGGCATTCTCACCGAATATTCGGGGGCATCGAAGATTTGCACCTCCACAATGTCGCCTGGCCGGATGGGTCCATAGCCCAAACCGGACGTCGAGGATAGCCCGTTCGGCACGGGATACATCGAGGAACGGGTTCCCGAAGATGCGTTAGCTTGAGGCGTCGTCGCAGGAGGAAAAATGGGCTCGACCGGGGTGTTTCCCGTTGGGTTAGTCGGCGCCGGTGTAATTGTGACCGGCGCGGGGTTTTGTTCCGACAGCCCTCCGTTGTCGGAGTTCTGTCCCCAGGACTGGGTCGAACAACACAGGCCCAGCGAGATTACGAAAGCGGCCATTGTTGCCCGTCGGATCACGTGCCAAACACGTCTCGTGGAATTCACATCAGGCTGCATTGCTCAGAGCACTTCTCCTTAGGTTCACTGTTCACAGTAACAGGAGAAATCGGCGAAATCAGTCATGCTCTCAACAGGGACTTCAATTCATTACTTGGCCGTACTTCCCTGTTCGCGGCACACCCGTTGCTTGATAGGCTGTGCCGGCACCCCGGCATAGACGGTCCACGGTTCCAGATCTCGCGTGGCCACTGAGCCCAGACCCAGAACGGAGCCCTCCCCAACGTTCACGCCAGGAGACACAGAGGAACGGGCGCATACCCAGCAATAGGCGCCCAGACTCATGGGAAACGAGATGAGCGGGAATTCCGGGTCATTGTAGTCGTGCGTAGCCCCACAGATATAAGCCTGCTGGGAAACGATGGCGTGCGACCCCATCGTGATGAGGGAGGGGTTGTAGATTTCGGCCTCATCGCCCAGCGTCACCCCGTCGGCGCACTCTAAATTCCATGGAGCCCATACTCTGGCACGCGGATAGAAGTGACAATTCGGCCCCAACTTGGCGCCGAAGCAACGCAAAAGCAACGCGCGCCACGAGTGGCAAGGCCGTGGGGACAGGCGATACAACAACGTCCACACGATAGACCAGACCAGCCTCAGCATGCGATTTGACAGGGAGAACGAGGGTCGGAGGTAAGGATCGGTGGATTGAGCGGCACGATACATCTCTACTTCGGATGATATCCGTGAAGCACCCAAACCATTATGTTGTCCGCGAGGGAGAAGGGCGCGCGCTGAGTCGCACCCCAATCTAGCATGGTCCATCGAGCTTCCGCCCTGCCGTGGTGAAGAAAAGAGAACGTGCGGCTCTCTTTCAGCGCCGGGGAAAATTAGGACACGCCCAGCTTCCGGTGTGCTTTACCTGACACGGATGAGTACGCCGAAGCCCAGGGTGTACGGCTTCAACTTGGTGTCAATATACACACCAGGCTGCCCAGGGAGAAATCCCGGCGGATAATAGTGATTCCCCAGGTCCCAGAGCTGATACTGAAAATCGATGAGGCGAAAATTGAGTGTCCGATTCTTGTGATAGTCGACGCCGCCGCCAAAGTCATAAACAATGCTGTTATCCGTCTGACCGGTTCTATAAGTGATGTTGCCCGGGCCAATCAGGAAATTGCCATAAGGACGAAAACGCTTGTAGATGTAATGAATCTGGGGTCCGAACAAAAGCGTTCTTTGCTTTCCGAAGGTTCCGGTGCTCCAGGTGAAACGAGTCCCGAGGGCAGGCTGGCCGAATACGAAGCGGCCCAGCCGAAAGTCAGCGCCTACCGAAAAACCCTGATTCCAACCATCCGCATCGTTGGTGCTGCTCGGTGGTGGCGCTCCAGGCGGATAGTCCAGGGTGGAATTGAAGTCGGTCTTCACCGGCACGTAAAGACCATAGACGTTGATTTGACTTCCGCCACCCTTGATCGCGGGTACCACCTGGGCATCCGAAGCTTTCGGCAGCATGGCTCCCGCCACGAGAACTGCCAAAGCTAGTGCTCTAGAGAGAAGTCGCATGTTAGCCGCCCGTGAAATCAAATGTTGGTCCCTCAGTGTCCGGCGATATCGGAAAGCCATGGCAAAAATGGCCCATCCGCTCCCTCATTCAGGCTTCCATCTCGTCGCGCACAGTACAGGCATACATAGAACTTGCGCCGCATCCAGTCGTTTCTACCAAGTAACCTCTCTGGTTACAAATGCAACAATAGTTGCAGCGCTAGTACACACTATGATGCCCAAAAAAGGCGGCTCCCGGATGATTCAGAAAACCGGAACTTTAATGAAAACTGTATTCGTAATGCTGAAGCATGATGCCCTGCAGCGAGTGCTTGCGTGACAGAGGCGTTTCGGTGCTAATTGCAACAGCTCTCCTGCCGATGCACGTTCAGGGTAATCAAAACGTACTCGTCTGTCTAGAAGAGAAACAGCTCGCAAGTCAGAACAGAACAGCGATCACAATTAGCGCAAAAGGTACCGCATCCATTGCGTTATAACGAAACAGTCACGCAGCGTGGTAGGCTTTTCCACGAAAAGCGTGTGCGCAGCAGTGACAGTTTCTCTTTTTATCGCGAGGCGAGACCGGAACCTTTGGGGGTAATAGCACAAAGGGCACGCGAGACGTTGTCGCTCCCCGCAATACTTGCCCAGCCCTTAACCCATGCGGCCCGCTCCACTCTGAGTGCAGCGTTTTATAGCCGGTCCACCCTGTTACCTTGTTAATAATGAGGCAGTATCCCTCGGCGATGGTGATTGCGTCGTTCAGTTGTACTTGATGCCCAGCTTCTGGAGTGTTCATGCCTAAAACCGCCTTACTCATCGGCGCCGGCCCGGCAGGTCTCACGGCTGCCTTAGAGTTTCTGCGTCGTTCGGATGTGCATCCGATCGTGATCGAGGCCAGCCAGGAAATCGGCGGTATTTCACGGACCGTACGGCACAACGGCAATCGCATTGATATTGGCGGCCATCGATTCTTCTCTAAGTCCGACCGGGTGATGAACTGGTGGATGGATCTGATGCCGCCCGAGGCTACCGCGGATACCCAGCATGCGTTGCGCTACCAGAATAAGCAAAGGGCCCTCAGCATTACTGCTTCCGGTGCAACCCCTGAAACTGCCGATCTGGTCATGCTGGTCCGCCCGCGAAAGAGCCGGATCTATTTCCTGCGCCGGTTTTTCGACTACCCCATCAAACTGACTGGCGATACCCTCAGCAAACTCGGCCTGGTGCGCACCGTCAAGATCGGCGTGAGCTATCTCGTGGCCAGGCTCTTCCCACGCAAAGTGGAAAAGTCCCTCGAGGATTTCCTGGTTAACCGTTTCGGTCGCCAGTTGTACCTGACATTCTTCAAGTCGTATACGGAGAAGGTCTGGGGAGTGCCTTGCGAGCGCATCAGCGCGGAGTGGGGAGCCCAGCGGATTAAGGGTCTCTCTCTCACCACCGCCATTCTGCACTTCCTCAAGAAGACCTTCAGCTCTCCCGGAAATCAGGCCATCCAGCAGAAGGGAACCGAAACCTCGCTGATCGAGAAGTTTCTCTATCCCAAATATGGACCAGGCCAACTCTGGGAACACGTGGCAGACCTGATCCGTGAACAAGAAGGAGAAGTCTTGCTCGGATGGCGCGCCACCCGCTTGTTTGTTGAGGGGGACACCATCACCGCAGTGGAGGCGGTGAATGATTCAGGCCAACACCGCCGCTTCGCTGCCGACTACGTCTTCTCCACAATGCCCGTGCGTGAACTGATCGACGCGATGGACACGCCCATACCCGCTCCGGTGAAGGAAGTGAGCGACGGCCTTCAATATCGCGACTTTATTACCGTGGGACTACTGGTCAACCAACTCACGGTGCGCGAAGCCGGCGGAGGACCGCTCAAAGACAACTGGATCTATATCCAGGAGCCGGATGTATTGGTGGGTCGGCTACAAATTTTCAACAATTGGAGCCCTTACATGGTCGCCGACCCCAACAAGACCTGGATCGGCCTCGAGTATTTTTGCTATCAGACGGACAGCCTGTGGAACATGAGCGACGAGGACCTGAAGAAATTTGCCATCGCCGAAGTGGAAAAAATCGGCATCCTGCGGGCTTCCGACGTCACCGACGCCCATGTGGTCCGGGTCCCCAAAACCTATCCGGCTTATTTTGGGACCTACGACCGCTTCCATGTAATCCGCGAATTCCTCGATCGCTTCGAAAATCTTTACCTGGTTGGCCGAAATGGAATGCACAAGTACAACAATCAGGATCACTCTATGTTGACGGCCATGACAGCGGTCGATAACATCCTCGCCGGTATTCGGGATAAGGACAACCTGTGGTCCATCAATACGGAGATGGAATATCATGAGGAGGGAGCCAGGAATGAAGCACGGACCTCCTCTCCCGCAAAGAACGCCAGCAGCATAGGAGCCACCGCCTAGAACATGAGTTTTCCCGGACGTTGGGGAATTTTTCGGACATTTAAGCGTTCTGGATAGTGGAAGCGGTTCTACCGCCGAGCAACCGTAATGAAGCCGCACATTTCGCGGCGCATCGGCTGCTCCTTCGTACGATCTTGCACCATTTGAGTATGGTTTTCACCCAAATCTGGTAGTTACATCAAACTGTTCGATGCCGCGGTGGAGTCCGTAAAACAAGATGAGCGAATCTATTGCAATCACGGTTGTTGGGTCGGGATATGTGGGTTTGGTGGCGGCCGCATGCTTTGCGGAAATCGGTCACCGGGTATTGTGCGTCGACAACGACGAGGACAAGGTAAATAAGCTTAACCAGGGGCTGATCCCCATTCATGAGGAGTTTCTTCCCGAGCTGCTGGGACGTCACCGGATCAGTGGCCAGGTTCAGTTCACCACGGACCTTGGACATGCCACGCAGGCTTCCCAGGTCATTTTCATTGCCGTAGGCACGCCACAGAGCGAAACGGGCAACGCGGATCTGTCCTATGTAGACGCGGTAGCGAGCGAGATTGCCCGTTCCATACACTCCTATAAGGTCATCGTCGAGAAGAGCACGGTGCCGGTCTACACCAACGACTGGATACGCCGCACCATTGAGCGCAACGGTGTCTCTAGGGACCTCTTTGACGTCACGTCGAACCCCGAATTTCTGCGTGAAGGCACCGCGGTCAAGGATTTTCTCCACCCCGACCGGATCGTTCTGGGCGCCGACAGCGAGAGTGCTGCCAAACTCCTCGCCGCCATTTATGAGCCGCTCACGTCCGGCAGCTACTACGAGCGCTCAGATGCCGTTCCAGGCTCTCGTTCCGCAGCCGATCTCCCGCCGCTTCTTCAAACCTCAACCAAGGCCGCGGAGATCATCAAGCACGCCTCCAACGCCTTTCTGGCCATGAAAATCTCTTTCATCAACGTGGTTGCCAATCTCTGTGAGGCGGTCGATGCCGATGTGGAGCACGTTTCCCAGGGCATGGGCATGGATAAGAGAATCGGCAAACGATTCCTCAGCGCCGGCATCGGATATGGCGGCTCCTGTTTCCCCAAAGATGTTGCGGCGTTTCGCTATGTGGCCCAGCAATTGGGTATCGACTTCAGCCTTCTCCAGGAAGTAGAGAGGATCAACGATCTGCAGAAGGAGCGCTTCTTCCAAAAGATCCGTTCTGCCTTGTGGACCTTGCGCAAGAAGCGTCTGGGCGTCCTCGGACTTGCCTTCAAGGGCGGAACCGACGATATCCGGGAATCACCCGCCCTGGAGATCATTCGCATGCTGTTGGACGCCGGCAGCACCATTTGTGCCTATGATCCAGCGGCAATCGAGCGGGCTAAGCTCGAGATGCCTCCTCATGCATGCCTGCAATACACGGATGACCCTTATGCCGCGGCAGACAACGCCGATGCCCTACTGATCCTGACCGATTGGGCCGAA
>Ga0335072_10009436_pt1 | contig 14069 bp, 10 predicted proteins | sample Lox_Sample_21_FD_206725 | JGI IMG/M metagenome (GOLD analysis project Ga0335072, IMG submission 206725) | Soil microbial communities from Loxahatchee National Wildlife Refuge, Florida, United States - Lox_Sample_2.1 | ecosystem: Environmental > Terrestrial > Soil > Wetlands | place: USA...
CCACTGTTCAACACCAAAACCGGTAAAGATGACATTTATCCCAAGCCTTTCAGAATTGATGCAGCGAAGTTAGCCGCGCGTCGCGCGTGTTAGCGGAGTTGGCGGAGTTAGGATGCTCCGGTGATTTTCTAACGCCGCTGACTCCGCTAACCCCGCTCGTTCCCCGGCCAGCGCCAGTTTCTTACCTCAGGCAGATCCTCGCCGTTTTCGGCCACGTACAGCCTGTGCCGTTGAATCTGCTCTGAGTACCACTGTTCCGTTGCATTTACTTTGTCCGCCAGCCGCGGCACGCGCTTGATTGCGTCGAGCGTCAACTGGAAGCGATCGATGTTATTGAGCACGCACATGTCGAACGGCGTCGTCGTGGTGCCTTCTTCCTTGTATCCGCGTACGTGCAGGTTGTCGTGGTTGTGTCGGCGATAAGTGAGCCGGTGAATGAGCCATGGATAGCCGTGAAACGCAAAGATCGCCGGCGTGTTGGGCGGAAAAATGTTGTCGTAGTCTTCCACGTTCATCCCGTGCGGATGCTCCGTCTGTGGTTGCAGCGCCATCAAATCCACCACGTTCACCACGCGCACGCGAATGTCAGGCACCAGTTCGCGCAACAGGCAAACCGCGGCCAGCGCCTCCATGGTGGGCACATCGCCGCAGCAGGCCATCACCACGTCGGGCTTGCCCTCATCGTTCGAAGCCCACTCCCACACGCCCATTCCGGCCGTGCAATGCGCAATCGCCTCGTCCATCTTCAGCCACTGGGGGGCCGGCTGCTTGCCTGCCACAATCAGGTTCACGTAGTGGCGGCTTTTAAGGCAGTGGTCGGCAACGCTGAGCAGTGTGTTGGCGTCGGGCGGCAGATAAATGCGCACCACGTCCGCCTTCTTATTTAGCAGGTGATCGATGAATCCCGGGTCCTGGTGACTGAACCCGTTGTGATCCTGCCGCCACACCAGCGAACTCAACAGGTAATTCAGGCTCGCAATCGGCTTGCGCCACGGAATCTCGCGGGTCGTCTTCAGCCACTTGGCGTGCTGGTTCACCATAGAGTCAATGATGTGAATGAACGCCTCGTAACAAGAGAAGAATCCGTGCCGTCCGGTCAGCAGGTAGCCTTCGAGCCAGCCCTGGCACATATGCTCGCTCAGCACTTCCATCACGCGGCCTGTTTCAGACAGATCGACATCCACCGGCAGTGTCTCGGCCATCCACGCCTTGCCCGTCCCGGTAATCACGTCGCCGATGCGGTTTGAAGCTGTCTCATCCGGCCCAAAGACGCGGAAGTTTTTTTCGCTCTTGTTGGCTTCCATCACTGCGTGAAGCAGATGGCCCAGCACGCGCGTCGATTCCACATCCTCGCCGCCGCGCATGCCGATCTTCACTTCGAAGTCGCGGAAATTCGGCACTTTGAGCGGCTTGAGCAGCAGCCCGCCGTTGGCATGCGCGTTCATGCCCATGCGCAACCGCCCCTTGGGTGGAACCTCTCGCAAATCGGCGCGCAGACCGCCGTGCTCGTCGAACAGCTCTTCCGGTTTGTAGCTGCGCATCCACTCTTCAAGCTGGCGCAGGTGTTCGGGATTCGTTCGCACCCCGTCGAGCGGGACCTGGTGCGCGCGCCAAGTATTCTCCACCGGCTTGCCGTCGACAATCTTCGGCCCCGTCCAGCCCTTGGGCGTGCGCATGATCAGCATCGGCCAAGCCGGACGTTCCGTCGCTCCGTCTTCGCGCGCCGCCTTCTGAATCTCGGCAATCCGGTCGAAGATCTTGTCGAATACAGTCGCCGCCTGCTGGTGCAACACGGCAGGATTGTCTCCCGCGAGCGTGTACGGCTCGTATCCGTAGCCGCGCATCAACTCTTCCAGCTCCGCGTGCGGAATGCGCGCCAGCACCGTCGGGTTCGCAATCTTGTATCCGTTCAAATGCAGAATGGGCAGCACCGCGCCGTCAGTCGCGGGATTCAGGAACTTGTTCGAGTGCCAGCTCGTCGCCAGCGGCCCGGTCTCAGCCTCACCGTCGCCCACCACGCAGGCCACAATCAGGCTGGGATTATCGAACGCCGCGCCATAGGCATGAACCAGAGAGTAGCCCAGCTCGCCGCCCTCGTGAATTGACCCCGGCGTTTCCGGTGCTACGTGGCTCGGCACCCCGTACGGCCAGCTGAACTGTCGGAACAGTCTCTTGATGCCGTCCTTGTTCTGCTCGATGTGCGGATAAATCTCGGAGTAAGACCCCTCGAGGTATGTGTTCGCCACCAGCCCAGGTCCGCCATGCCCAGGCCCGATGATGTAAATCATGTTCAGGCCGCGCTCTTTAATCAGCCGGTTCCAGTGCAGGTAAAGAAAATTCAGCCCCGGCGTCGTGCCCCAGTGACCAAGCAGTCGCGGCTTCACGTCATCGAGCGTCAGGGGGCGCTCCAGCAGTGGATTGTCCTTCAAGTAAATCTGCCCAACCGACAGATAGTTGGCGGCACGCCAGTAGGCGTCCATTTTGGACAGGGTTTCAGCGGAAAGCGGTCCCTGGACTGCTGCTTCGGTAGTTGAATCGATCATGGCGCACCTCGCAATTGGTAGGGTCTTGCGTTTGAGAACTTACTGTACTCCAGATCTATGAAAAACCCCTCAATTTGAAGGCTAACAGCCGCCTTTGAGCCATCAGGGTGACTCTTGTCACATGAACAAAATTCAATTCTTGCTATTTATCAGATGGAATTGGGTTTGTATCATGCATCACGCGAGTTGATCTCTCCAGCCTTGTTGAATTCGTGGCTGGCGAAGCTTGCCGGAGAAAGGGGGGTATGCCATGAGCGGAGCAAATACTTTAATGTGGACGGCGCAGATCATTCTGGCCTGTACCTTCTTTTACGCGGGTATGTCGAAGATACTCGCTTTCGGCCACGTTAAGTGGTTTCTCGGGCGTCATTTCAATTTCGGGCTTCCCGGAATTTCAACTGGTCAGGGTGCATCTGTGGGTCTGCTCGAGGTTGCAGGGGCCCTCGGACTTCTCGTGCCGTCGTACATCGTTCCCAACTACCTGACGGTGGTCCTGGCCTCGGCGGGGCTGGCGCTGCTTATGGTTGGCGCAGCTTTTTATCGCATCAAGCGCAATGAGCCGGCAGCCCCGGCCATTGCCCTTTGTCTGCTTGCCGTCTTTATAATCGTCGGCCGGTGGAGCAAGTAGCCCTGGGAACGTTTCAATTAGCCTCGATGACTGATTCGGCATGGGTTGGCCTTACGATTCCCCTATAGTTTTTCCTGCGCTCCATTGACTTCTTCTTCACTTCTCCCTCATAATCTCCATCGAAAGATAGCCTATTGAGTCCGAAAGATAGGCGAAATTTCGGTGGTCTTTCGCGGGAGACAGGCAAAAGCTGTTCGAGCTGAAAGGTGGTAAAGGCCATGAACGAACTCTTTACCCATAACGCCATGCTCTGGGGCGCGCAGATCGCATTATCGTGCATTTTCTTCTATGCTGCGTTCACGAAGGTCTTCGCCCGCAGTGCGCAGGCCAATGGCGGTGGACACGTACTCCTGTTCGCCTGCGACGGAATGCCCTGCAGGCTGATTCAATTCATCGCCCTTCTTGAATTTGTATGTGCGCTGTGCCTTATTGTGCCAATCGATATCTGGCCGGCCCACCTGTTGCCCCGGATTGCTTCCGCCGTGCTCGCCTCGCTGGTTTTGATCACAGTCGCCCATCATGTGCGGCACAAGCAGCACACTGCGCCGATTATTGGTGTCTTTTTCTTGACGCTATTTGTCCTCGTCGGCCGCTGGCCATGGTGATTGCGTTTAGCCCTTCCCGGCGGACGCTCACGCGATCCCGAACATGACTAAGCTCTGCTTCGCCGGTACAACCGCAGCAATCTCCCTTTAAGCCGTCATCTCCATGACCCCCGGACCCGCTGTCCTTATGCCCTTCAGTCCCCTGGCAAAAGGGCGAGGATCACTCGTCTTTATATAATCCTCATATTGACTTCACATTTTCTTTATGCTTCGCTCTCTACAGGGGCGGATATTTGTTTCCGCATTCAGAATCGATGCTCGTCGCCGGGAAATCGGGCGGCAAAGAGAGAAGCAGGGACTACGATGACAAATCTGGACCGGTTTATGGAGATATTGCTGGCCGCCGTTTTTCTTCTCATTGGAGCATGGCAGATCGTAAGCTACGGGCGCAGACCGAAGTCGCTCGGGGCCCGGCATCGCGCTCTTCCGTTGGGGTTGCCCTATGGATTAGTTATTGCCATGGGGCTTATCGAGATTGTGGCTGCGCTTGGCCTGGTTATTCCGTTCGGCCACATTCCTCCGGAAAGGCTCGCGCTCGTTGCTGCCTCAGGACTCGCTGCCCTGACATTGACTGCAGCCATCTACCGCATGCGTCGTCAACAATCGCCCGTTCCCAGCGTAATGCTCTTTCTCATGGCGCTGTTTGTCATCCTCGGCCACGCCGTATAGGTTTGCGTCCCGCGCCGGCACGCCTCGCGAAAGCCGAATAGAGTTCTAGAAGTATTTCTTCAGTTTCAGTATCTGCTTTTCGAATCCATACCACATCAACGTTGCAGCCGCGGTTGAAGCCGCCAGCCTGAACCCCACAATAGCCAGGCTTCCCGCCGTTCCGCGCCTGTCCATCAACAGGTCGAACCAGCCAAAAAAAATGAACACTGCGATGTGAATCATATAGAGGCCGTAGCTGATCTTGCCGTAAAACCTCAGTGGACCCCTGCGCAGTGCCGCATTCAAAGGGTTGCGAGCGCCGGTCGATGCAATCGCCGCCAGTGTCGCGCCGGCAAAGCATATGGCCAGCGCCGAATCGAGAAAAGAGGTTCCTCCGGCGATAGTTGCGGCGAGCGCAAAACCCGTTCCGAATCCGCCCAGCCCAAGCAGCAGCCAGGCTTTTCTACCCAGCTCAATTGTGTGCAGACCCAACGCAAGCAAACTGCCCCACGCAATACCGTCAAGATGAATCGGCGTGCCGGTCGGCGTCATCCAGCGCAGATTCGCGTGTCGCAGCAACGGCGAAACCACCAGCGCCGCGGACAGCACCACCGCCAGCGATGCCGGACGTTTAAGCACCCGTACCGCGGGCGCCCACAAAAAGTAGTACTGTTCTTCAATTGCCAACGACCACGTTGGCCCGATGGCCGGTGGCATAGCAAGGTGAAACAGATTCTGCACAAAAAGAATGTACGCCCACCAGGGGGCCGTCAAGAACGCCTTGCCCATCGGCAGCCCCACAAACCATGGGGCCTCAAGATAAACGACCAGTAGAACCAGTACGTACACCGGCCAGATGCGCAGCACGCGCCGCCCGTAAAAGTTTCTGAAGTAGCGAGGCTTTTCGCGCGAGCCCAGCAGGATCGATGTGATCAGGAATCCCGAAAGCACGAAGAACAGATTTACGCCCGCCCATCCCCACAGCGACGCGCCGTAAATCCAGGTTCCCTCGAGCCGCGGATGGCAGTGGTAGAAAACCACTCCCAGGACGGCGAGCCCACGCAGCCCGTCAAGCTCGGGGATGTAGGCGGGCAGCCACTTTGGACGCTGGATTTCCAAGAAACAAGATTACGGCATCCAGATGGAAGATCTGCCGGATCGCATCGATATGCCCCCACCCCAGGGAACTGGAGGCGACGAATTGACACCTTGGGTTTTTGAACTCCAGGGCGGCGATTAGGATGCCCCCAACTTCCATTTGATAGTCCCAGGACAGGAGTTCCTCGCAGCAAGGGAACTTGATTGAGTCGGCTGGCGACCAGGTCATCGATAGCAGCAGTTTTGAACTGCCCCGCTGCAGAGGCTGATTCCTTAACGCCTCGCAGATCCTCAAAAATTCAACGCACCGGCCAAAAGCGAAAACACTCCGTAAAGAAACTCGCCGAAAGCTGCGCCCATCACGAGGCTCAGGAGTGCGACTACGGCGCGACTTTTTTGCGCCTTGATCCAGCCGCCGATAAGAACAACCAGCATTACTTCCAATATCGCCAGAACCATCGGATGCGGATGAGCGTAAAACCTGTTTTGAGTCGATAAAGATTGCCTCGCCATCTCTGCCGCAATCGATTTGTCGGCGAGCGATCCCAGAAGGGTTCCGGTGAGGCACGCGATTGTCGCAATCAAAGGATAACGGCGGGCGTCGTCAGCCCGATCAAGTAATCTCGCAGACTTCCACCAGCCGTGTCCAGGCGCGATCTCTTTCTGCGCTTCAGCCAAAGTCGAATCCCCCTATTTGCGACACTTGCTCATCTGGGCCCGTTATCCAGCCGCAAGCTGCCTCGCTCGCTCGGTCGCCCGCATAACGGCCTTGATCAGCGTCACGCGCAAGCCGCCTTCTTCAAGCTCAAGAATGCCGTCGATTGTGCATCCTGCCGGAGTAGTGACCGCGTCTTTCAACAGCGCCGGGTGATACCCCGTTTCGAGCACCATCTTAGCCGACCCGAAGGCCGTTTGCGCTGCAAGCTGGGTAGCAATGTCGCGCGGCAGGCCCACCTTTACTCCCGCTTCAGCCAGCGCCTCAATAATGATGTAGAGATACGCCGGTCCCGAGCCGGAGAGTCCAGTCACCGCGTCCATGTGCTTCTCGTCCACAAGCACTGTGCGGCCAACGGTCTCGAACATCCTCACGGCCAGTTCCATCTGCGAGTCGGTCACGTAGCGGCCGCGGCAAAGCGCAGCCACGCCCGCGCCCAGAGCGGAGGGCGTGTTTGGCATGGCGCGAATTACGCCGATCTCAAGCCCCGATGCCTCCTCAATCGATTTTGTTTTTACCGACGCCGCAAACGAAACAATCGTCTTGTCGCGCGTCAATGCCGGCTTGATCTCCGCAACCAGGTCAGGCACCTGGAACGGCTTGACGCCGATTAGCACCAGGTCGGCCTGCCGCACAGCCTCAACGTTGTCGGTGCTCACATCAACGCCCCATTGCGTGCTCAGCGCGAGAGCGCGCTCAGGCTTGGTCACAGTGGCGTGAATCTTCTCGGCCGCAAACAGATTCTCTTTCAAAAATGCCTGCAGCAGAATGCCGCCCATCTTGCCCGCACCCAGCACGGCTATGCGAACATCGGGCAATTGCGCGGGAGTCTGGCTGGCCTCAACGGCTATCTCCATGATGATTTCCTCTTAAGAATTTTCGTGGATTGATTTTACCTTCCAGAATACTCTGGGTGCCCCATCCATTCGCGCGTTCTGCGAATGGGTGGGAACGCACAACTCTTGGTGCCCCGGTCCTTCGCTTTAGGGACCGGGGAGGCCAGTTCGGCAAAGCCAAAAGGCGTCTAGTCCCCTCCCTGCGCTGCGATCCATGCGTTCACCCGCGACTCCAGCACGTCGAGCGGCAGAGCGCCTGAGTCAAGCACCTCGTCGTGGAACGCCCTGATATCGAACTTCGCGCCCAGCGCCTTCTCGGCCCGCGCCCGCAGTTCCAGAATCTTCATCTGACCCACCTTGTAGGCCAGCGCCTGGCTCGGCCATGCAATGTAGCGATCAACTTCGCTCTGGATCGTAGTTTCATCCATGGACGAGTGCTCGTGGAAATAGTCCACCATCTGTTGCCGCGTCCAGTGCTCTGAGTGAACCCCGGTGTCTACCACCAGCCTGATCGCGCGGAAAATGTCGCCTTCGAGCCGTCCATAATCCGAATACGGGTCCTGGTAAAAGCCCACATCCTTGCCCAGCCGCTCCGCATACAGCCCCCATCCCTCGGTGTAGGCCGTATAGCTTGCGTACTTGCGAAACTCCGGCAGCCCCTTCAATTCCTGAGCAATGGAGCGCTGCAGATGGTGCCCCGGTATTCCCTCGTGATAGGCAATGTCCTCCACCTGATAAAGATTCCGGTCAGTCGCGTCATACGTGTCGATGAACAACCGCCCCGGCCGGCTTCCATCGGGAGTGCCATGCATGTAGTACGCCGGAGCCGAGGTTGCCGCCATGTAGTCGGGCACCTTGACCACTTCGAAAGGCGCCTTTGGCAGCGTCCCGAACAACTCGGGCAGCTTGGCCTGCATTGGCTTCAACACCTCGCGATAGGCATCGAGCAGCGCCTCTGCGTTCGCCGGGTGCATTTTGGGGTTCGACTTCAGGCTGGCGCGAAAGCTGGCCAGATCCTTGAAGCCCAGCTTCTCCGCAATCGCCAGCATATCCGCCTCGTCGCGCTTCACCTCGTCGAGCCCAATCTGGTGAATTTGCTGCGGCGTCATATTCGTCGTCGTGGTGCGCTTAATGAGGAACTGGTAGTACCGCGCGCCATCGGCCAACGACGATATGCCCGGCTCCGCGCGCCCCACCGGAATGTACGTTACTTCCAGGAATCGCGCGAAGCGCAAATAGGCCGGCAGCACATCGCCCGTCAGCGCGTCCAGCAGCTCTTTCTTCAGCCGATCCTGATCCTCGGCTGCAATTGACGCGGGGAACTTTTTGAGTGGCTGCGCAAATGGTGTGTCCTCTGCCTTCTGGCCTGCGATCTGCTTTACCTGGTCAAGCACTTTCTCAAGCAGATACTTCGGCGGAACGCGTCCATCCTGCACGCCCAGCGACATATTCGCCGTCACCTGGTCGAACGCCGCGGGAACCGCTCGCATGCGCGCGATCCAGTCCTCGTAGTCCTTCACCGTGTTGAAGCTTACCTGGCCAGTTAGTTCGGGCAACTCAAGCTGGATGCCGGCCATCTGGTTTACCGGCATCTCCCACTCCTTGAACTCGGCGCCTTCCTCGTCGTTGGTAAATCTCCTTATCAGCAGCTCCTGGCTCAGCTTCTCGTCGTCGCTCAGACCCGTCGGATCGATCTCGGCCAGCTTCAGCAGCCAGTCCTGCTCGCGCCCCAGCCACGCATTCTCCGCGCTCACGCTGCGATCAGTCAGCTTGTCGTTCCAGCGCTCGTCGCCGATCGACGAAGCGAACTCGGGATTGCGCGCGAGATACGCCTCCCAGTACTCGTGAAATATGTCCTTGAGCGCGCGCTCGCGATCCTCGAGCGTAGTGGGAATTTGCTCGGGCTCGGCCTTCAGTTTTTGCGCGCGTGCGGCAATCGGCGTTGCCAGCCCAGCCATCAATACGAAAGATAAGATCCGTCCAGCAGGTCTCAATACAGAAGCCCTCAATAACTAAAGTGCCAACGTATTGAGTGTAGACGGATGGGGTGGGGCAGAGAGCAGAGATAAGAGATCAGAGAACACGCACGAGCCGGAAGCCAGTAGCTCGTAGCTTGCTACTGGCTATTGTCTACTGGCTACTGGCTGCATTGCTAATCCTGCCTCTTCCCAAAGATCCGTCGCCAGGTGTGCGGCTGCGTCCGCGGCACGTCCTGCGCATCGCCCAGATGTGAGTGCTCAATGTGCTGTCGCCGCTCTGCCCACTCACCCGAAGAAAAGAACCTCGGACCCACCTCTATCAGCCGCGGAACCATCCGGAATACGGCGACGCGGTTCCATGGTTGGCCGTTGCGCATGCGAAAGCCCTTCTCGTTCAGTTTGGCCACAATCTCTGCGTACGAGAAGTCCTCAACCAGCAGCTCCATGATTGTCATCAGTATCTGGTGCTCGCCCGCGTCGGCCTCTAGTCGCCGGCAGTCGTCGCTCACTCTGAGCCCGTAGGGAACGTCTTCTTCGAATTCGGCTGAAGGTTCGCGCTCGACCGGCGCTTCGCTATCGGGCAGCTCGCGCCGCCATTCGATGGCAACCATCTGCCAGCCTCCAGTCGTCCGGTGCCGAATCACGTCGGGACTGAATGGCTCACTGACCACATCGCGCATCCGCTCAAAATAGGGCATTTCACGCCTCCTCATTACTTGGGGGAGAGCCAGCTGTGACCCAGAACATGCAATTACACTTCCATCTTTTTGACGCGCTTTGATGTGTTCAACTCGCGCCGAATCAACGCGAGTGTGTGAACCGGCGGCTGGGCTTGTTCGCGACTCTTGTCCATAAACGCAACGTTCTGTTCAGTTTCGGACGGAAAGCTGCGAGCCGGCGAGTTAACGCGCCCCGTTCCTTTGTTCCCCTGTCTCCCGCTCCCCCGTCCTTGACGTCTACCTCCATGGAATCCTTAAACTTCAGTAGTCCATTGATCCGTTATCTTTTAACTACTGCTTCAGTGATCTGAATTCCCCGAGAGTCGGGACGTATACGTGATTCGCGCGCTTGTCGATTTTGCTTTAAGAAGCCGGTGGCTGGTGCTTGGCGGCATGGTGATGCTCACCGTGTGGGGCATCATTTCGTTTCGCGCCCTGCCGGTCGAGGCCTATCCCGACGTTGCCAACAACTATGTCCAGGTGATTACGCAGTGGCCGGGCCGCTCGGCCGAGGAGATCGAGCGACAGGTCACTGTGCCTGTCGAAATCCAGATGGCGGGCATTCCCAAGCTCGAGCATCTGCGCTCCACCACTCTGGCGGGCTTGTCGAGCATCATGCTGATCTTCGATGACGGCACCACCAGCGACGTAAATCGCGAACACGTAATGGAACGGCTGGGCCAGGTGAATCTGCCAGCCGGGCTGACGCCGCAGATGGGCACGGACTGGAGCCCGGTAGGTCAGATCTTCTGGTACACGCTTGAGAGCACAAACCCCGCCTACGATGTGATGGAACTGAAGTCCCTCGAGGACTGGACGCTGGAGAAGTCGTTTAAAGGTGTGCCCGGAGTGGTGGATGTATCCAGCTTCGGCGGCCCGACCAAGGAGTACCAGATCGCGCTCGATCCCGACAAACTGGTGAACTACGGATTGAGCATCGGACAGGTGGAACAGCAGATTGCCAATAACAACACCAACGGCGGCGGCAGTTTTATTGAGAAGGGCGCGCAGCAGGTGAATGTTCAGGCGCTGGGGCTGTACAACGGCGTGCGCGACATTGAAGAGACCGAGGTGAAGTCGCAAAACGGCACGCCGGTGAAAATCAGCGATATTGCCAGCGTCAACCAGGGAGCGAAGATCCGGCTGGGACAAATTGGAAGATCGACGCACCTGCCGGACGGGACGATCGTCGACAATCCCGACACGGTTGAAGGAATTGTGCTGCTGCAAAAGGGCGACGACGGCGACCCGGTGTTGAAGGGCATTCACGCCGAAGTGGACAAGCTCAATCACGGAATCCTGCCCAGGGGCGTGAGGGTAGTTCCGTTCCTCGATCGTTCCCAACTGGTCAAGTTCACCGTGGAAACGGTGGAACATAACCTTACCGAGGGCATGATACTTGTCGCCATCGTTCTGTTTGTCTTCCTGGGTAACGTGCGCGGCGCAATTATTGTGTCGCTCACCATTCCATTTGGGCTGATGTTTGCGGCGATCTGCCTCAATCTGAGCCATATTCCCGCGAACCTCCTTTCGCTGGGCGCGCTCGATTTCGGCATGCTTGTAGACGGATCGGTCGTGATGATTGAAAACATCATCCGGCATCTCGGCCAAAAGGCCGACCGCCGCAATTCGGCCATCAAAATTCAGAACGCGGCCCACGAGGTGCAGCGCCCGGTGTTCTTCGCGCGCGCCATCGTAATTACGTCGTACCTGCCCATCTTCACGCTGCAGGCAGTTGAAGGCCGCCTGTTCAAACCCATGGCGTGGACGGTCTCGTTTGCACTGTTCGGCGCGCTGGTTTTCTCAATCGTAATTGCGCCGGTGATGGCCAGTTTCCTGTTCCGCAAGGGTGCAAAGGAATGGCGGAATCCTTTGATGGAGTGGCTCACGGCGCGATACCGCGTAGCGGTCCGTTCGGCGGTGGAGCATCGTTACAGGACGCTGGCGGTTGCGGCGGGGTTGTTTGCTTTTGGTATATATCTCGCGTTCGGCGGGCCCATCGGCTCAGAGTTTTTGCCGCACCTCGACGAGGGTTCGATTTGGGTGCGCGGAACACTAGCGCCCAGCGAGGGTCCGACATCTTCAATCGACTTTACCAACCGCGCGCGGGTTGTAATGGCGTCGTTCCCCGAGGTGACGCAGGTAGTGAGCCAGACAGGACGGCCCGACGACGGCACCGACACTACCGGTTTTTTCGATACCGAATACTTTGTCGATCTCAAACCGAAAGAGCAGTGGCGGCCGGCATTTCACCAGCAGAAGGAAAAACTGATTGAAGCCATGGACCGCGAGCTATCGAAGTTTCCAGGCGTTCTTTGGAATTACTCGCAGCCTATCTCAGACAACATGGAAGAAGCGGTGAGCGGAGTGAAGGGCGAACTGGCCGTGAAGCTCTATGGCGACGACCTGCGCACGCTTGAGCAGACGGCTAATGAGATTCAGTCGCAGATGTCGAACGTGCCGGGGGTCGCGGACCTTGGCGTCTTCCGCGTAATAGGGCAGCCAAATCTGAATCTGCAGGTCGACCGCATGGCGGCGGCGCGATGGGGCATAAGCGCCAATGATATCCAGGATGCGATCCAGACGGCGGTGGGCTCGAGCGCGCTTACGCAGGTGCAGCAGGGCGAGGCGCGGTTCGACGTGACGCTGCGATATAAGCAGCAATTCCGCGACACGCAAGAGGCAATCGAGAATATTCGGCTGCTTGCACCATCGGGCGAACGGGTCTCACTCGCGCAGCTTACGCACGTCTCAACCGACGATGGCGCCGAGGAGATTTATCGCGAAGGCGGCCAGCGCTACATCGCAATCAAGTATTCAGTGCGCGGTCGGGACCTGGGCTCGACGGTGGAAGAAGCCATTTCAAGAGTGCAACGCAACGTGCATCTGCCCGCAGGCTACCATCTGGAGTGGGCCGGCGAGTATGCCAGCCAGAAGCGCGCCAACCAGCGGATGGCGATCATTGTCCCTATTACGCTGGTGGTGATTTTCATCATCCTCTACACCATGTTCCGCGCGTTCAAGTGGGCCATGGTGATTCTTGTCAGCGTGGGCATGTCGTCGGTGGGCGGGCCGCTCGCGTTGTTCCTTACGCACACCAACTTCTCAGTCTCGTCGGCGGTTGGTTTTCTTGCTCTGTTCGGTGTGTCGGTGCAGGTGGGCGTCATCATGATCGAGTTCATCAATCAGTTGAGGGCGCGCGGCGACACCATCAAGGAGGCAGCGGTGGAGGGCGCGGTGCTGCGGCTGCGGCCGATCATCATGACCATGCTGGTGGCGACGCTGGGGCTGCTGCCTGCGGCGCTTTCTCATGCGATCGGATCGGACTCGCAGCGGCCGTTCGCCATTGTGATTGTGGGCGGATTGCTGGCGAATCTCGCCATCAGCATCTTCCTGCTGCCCACGCTTTATGTTTGGGCAGCCGACAAAGACGACGTTCTGCCGCCTCTCGACGAAGCGCAGGAAGTATGATTGCGCCGTCTGCTAATGCTCCAATCGGAATCACAGTGAGAGCAGAGCGATCGGATGTACTGATTTTGGGCGCGGGTGCAGCCGGGCTGATGGCCGCGATTGAAGCGGGTCGGCGTGGACTGCGCGTCTGCGTGCTCGAGCGCGCCGAGCGGCCCGGCAAAAAAATCCTCATCTCTGGTGGCGGCCGCTGCAACTTCACCAACCTGCACACGCGGCCCGACAACTTTCTCTCCGCCAACCCTCACTTTGCCAAGAGCGCTCTCGCGCGTTACACGCCGGCAGATTTCATCTCGCTGGTTGAGCGACATGGAATCGCCTATCACGAGAAGACGCTGGGCCAGCTCTTCTGCGACGGCAGCGCGCAGCAGATAGTCGACCTATTGATGGCCGAGTGCTCCGTGGCCAACGTGCGTCTGGTAACTGGCGCGGATGTGAACGAGATACGGCGCAATGACGCGACGGGCAAATTTACGGTTGCAGCCGGGTGCGCGAAATACGTTGCGCGGGCGCTGATTGTCGCAACCGGTGGATTGTCGATTCCGAAAATGGGTGCGACGGGATTCGGATACGACGTGGCGCGGCAGTTTGGCGTGCCGATCGAGCCGTGCCGTCCGGCCTTGGTTCCGCTGACGCTGGCCAGTGAAGAACTCGCGCAATACTCCGATTTGACGGGCATCTCAGCGCCGGTGGTAGTGAGCGCGGGCAAGCGCAGATTCAGAGAAAAAATGCTGTTTACGCATCGCGGGCTGAGCGGTCCAGCGGTGCTGCAAATCTCGTCGTATTGGAAGAAGCCTGGCGCGGTTCAGATAGATTGGGCCGAGAACTGC